>ENA-OQCS01001459-OQCS01001459.1-human-gut-metagenome-genome-assembly--contig:-NODE-1459-length-12126-cov-3.551796_pt1 | contig 12126 bp, 14 predicted proteins | sample MGYA00242757_ERZ504575 | MGnify/ENA primary metagenome ERZ504575 (study PRJEB26092, sample SAMD00036297) | human gut metagenome | host: Homo sapiens | study: EMG produced TPA metagenomics assembly of...
AAGAAAGGGGGGTTTTAACCCCTCCTTTTCTACGACAGCTCTAAGTTTCCTGTATAAAGCTGATAATACGTTCCTTTCTGTGACAGCAACTCATCATGTGTTCCACGTTCGATAATACGTCCGTGTTCCAGCACCATGATCGCATCGCTGTTTCGGATCGTCGAAGTCTGTGGGCGATTACAAATACTGTACGCCCTTTCATAAGGTTATCCATACCTTTTTGAACGATACTTTCTGTTCTTGTGTCAATAGACGATGTCGCTTCATCCAGGATCAGTACCGGCGGATCGGCAATGGCAGCTCTTGCGATCGCAAGAAGCTGACGCTGTCCTTGAGACAGTTCTTCTCCGTCTCCGCTCAAGCGCGTCTCATAACCTTTCGGAAGCATTCTGATGAATCCGTCTGCATGAGCCAGCTCTGCTGCCTTATAAACTTCCTCATCTGTCGCATCCAGTTTCCCGTAACGAATGTTTCCATAATCGTTCCTGTAAACAAATGTGTATCTTGAAGAACGATACCAAGCGATCTTCGCAGATCAGCCTTTTTAATCTTGTTTATATTAATATCATCATAACGGATCTTTCCGTCCTGAACATCATAGAAACGATTGATCAGGTTTGTGATCGTTGTCTTTCCCGCTCCCGTCGAACCGACAAAAGCAAGTTTTTGTCCCGGCTTCGCGTACAGAGTCAGATCATGAAGCACCATGTGGTCTTCCGTATATCCGAACGTCATATCATAAAATCTCACGTCGCCTTTCAGCTCCGTATATGTCACTGTGCCGTCTGCCTGATGCGGATGTTTCCATGCCCACAAGCCTGTTCTTTCTTTACACTCCGTAAGATTTCCCTGTGCATCCTTCTTTGCGTTTACAAGAGTAACATATCCTTCGTCTACTTCCGGCTCTTCATCCATCATATTAAAAATACGTTCCGCACCTGCAAGAGCATGATGATTGAGTTAAACTGCTGGGCAATCTGCATAAACGGCTGAGTAAAGCTCTTCGTAAACTGAAGATAAGACGCCATCACGCCAAGCGTAATGTTTCCGATGCCGAGTACCGAAAGCGCGCCGCCCAGTACAGCAGTCAAAACGAACTGTAAGTTTCCCATATTTCCGATAACCGGACCCATGATACTTGCAAACGTATGTGCCTTTGATGAACTGACGAACAGACTTTCATTCAGCTGATCGAATTCTTCTTCCGAAATCCGTTCATGGTTAAATACTTTCACGACCCGCTGTCCCGTCATACGCTCTTCCACAAATCCCGTGATACTTGCCAGATCAAGCTGCTGCCGTACAAAGTATTTTCCGCTGTTTCCTCCGACCATTCTCGCAACAGCCGTCATCACCCTGATCATCACAACGGCGAGAACTGTCAGGATCGGACTTAAAACAAGCATCGCAATAAATGTGACTACGATCGTAAGAGCCGACATAAGCACCTGCGGGATCGACTGATTGATCATCTGACGAAGCGTATCCGTATCGTTTGTATAAAGGCTCATGATCGAACCGTTTGTATTCCGGTCAAAATAACGGATCGGCAGTTTCTGCATATGTTCAAACATCTCGTCGCGGACACGTTTCAGCACGCCCTGCCCGATCACGACCATAAGTCTCGTGTAAATGAAGGAGGCAATTACGCCGCTCAAGAAAATACATGCCAATATACCAAGCGCCTGATACAGTTCTGTGTAATCCGGACTTTTTTGCCCGATCAGCGGGATAATATAATCATCCAGCAGAAACTTCAGCGACAATGAGACCGAGATCGTCGCAATCGAACTGACAAGAATACAGATCAGTACGATAATAAACTGTACTTTATATGTTTTCGTCACATATCCGAGTAGACGTTTTGCTGTTTTTAATGTATTTTTATTCAACGACGGTTTTGTCGGTTTCTTTTCTTTACTCACTGTCCTTTCCTCCTTTCATCTGTGATTCATATACTTCCCTGTAAATCGCATTCGTTTTCAGCAATTCCTCCGATGTTCCGATTCCGCTGATCTCTCCTTTGTCCATTACGATAATAACATCCGCATCCTCTACCGAAGAAACTCTCTGCGCAATGATGATCCGTGTCGTATCCGGAATCTCTTCTCTGAAAGCCTGACGAATCAGCGCGTCTGTTTTCGTATCTACCGCGCTTGTCGAGTCGTCCAGAATAAGGATCTTCGCTTTTTCAAAAGCGCCCTTGCAATACAAAGTCTCTGCTTCTGACCGCCTGACACATTATTTCCGCCTTCTACGATCATCGTCTCATATTGATTCGGAAACTCTCTGATAAATCCGTCCGCCTGCGCCAGCTTACATACGCGTTCTACTTCCGCATCACTTGCAGTTTCATCACCCCAACGGATGTTCTCATAGATACTTCCTGTAAAAAGTACATTTTTCTGAAGAACGACAGACACCTGATCCCGCAAAGCTTTCAAATTATAATCCCGCACGTCTGTTCCGCCGACTTTCACTGTTCCCGACGTCACATCATACAGTCTCGGGATCAACTGCACGAGCGTTGACTTAGCGCTTCCCGTACCGCCGATGATTCCGACGATCTGACCGCTCTTTATATGAAGGTTTACATCTTTCAACGAAAGATTGCCTCCCTCTCCCGCATAACTGAAGTTCACATGTTCAAATTCGATATCTCCGTTTGTAACTTCCGTAACTGCATCCGCTTTGTCTTCCATTTCCGGTACTTCATCCAAAACTTCGTTGATACGTTCCGTAGACGCTTCCGCGATCATGATCATAACGAATACAAACGACACCATCATAAGAGACGTCAGTATCTGAAGTGCATAGACGATCACACTTGTCAGCTCTCCTGTAAGCATATCTCCGCTTATGATACTTCGCCGCCGATCAGCACCATTGCAAGAACGACTATATACATAGTAAACTGCATCGTCGGAGAGTTCCAGGCAACGATTTTCTCTGCTTTTGTAAAAAGCCGGAATACAATACCCGAGATCTTTCCGAATTTTTCAACTTCATGGTCTTCCCGAACGTACGCTTTCACGACGCGGGCTGCGTTGACGTTTTCCTGAACGACATTATTCAATTCGTCATATTCGTCAAACACCTCGATAAAATGCGGGTGCGCTTTCTTTGCGATAAAGATCAAAAGTCCTCCCAAAACCGGAATCGTGATCAACATCATAAATGCGATCGCAGGACTGATCGTCACCGTCATGATCAGGGACATCACGATCATGATCGGCGCTCTTGCGAGCAGACGGATCGTAAACATATACGCCATCTGTACATTCGTAATGTCGGTCGTCAGTCTTGTCACAAGACCCGGCGTTGAAAAATGATCGATATTACCGAATGAAAAATCTTGTATTTTATAAAAAATATCATGTCTTAAATTTTTAGCATATCCCGAAGACGCTACCGCCGCAAGCTGACCTGCCTTCGCTCCGAAAAAAAGCGCCACGACCGCAAGCAGTACGAGCAAAGCGCCCAGCTTTATGATATATGCCATATCTCCGTTCATGATCCCCACATCAATAATCTTCGCCATCAAAAGCGGAATGAGAACTTCCACAAACACTTCCGCGGCTACAAGAACAGGTGTCAGAAACGATTGTTTCTTATACTCGCGCACTGAGCGCAGTAATTTTTTATCCATCTTTTCTATTAGCTCCTCTCTCTACTATTGATTTTTGTTTACATGCTGCTTTCTTTCCCCCCGAACTGTTTCCCTCCCGGCACAGTTTCCTTTGATCGGCTTTGATCACACTGCGCCGGCTGCCGCCGTCTTTTGTTTTTCGGTACAGCATTTTTCATCTTCAAACAAATTGGCGGAAATCAGTTCCAGCGTTTCTATACAAACCGCCATTTTTTCATCAGGTATCCCCTGACGGATGATTTTTTCCGTACGATCAATGTTCATCAATACATGTTCTCTGACTTTTTCCGCTTTCTCTGTCGGCACGATCTTTTTCAGCCGCGCATCCCGGTCTTCTGCTTTCCGCAAAATAAATCCGTTTTTTTCTAAAAGCTGTAAGATTCCCGTCGCTGTGGATCTCCGGATCTGAAATTCCGCCTCAACATCCTTCTGGTAAATATCCCTGCTCATTGACTGAAGCAATATGTAATGAAGTACATGCCTTTGCATATTTGTCAAAGAATCCTCTTCCTCATGACAATTCATTCTCCGCTTCAGTTGATGCGAGATCCGATTGATGATCTTTCCTACGTCACACCGCTCTTCCATAATCCATCCTCTTCTCTTTCTGATTTCCGTATCCGCATTTTTCGTATTGACTTTTCCTTTTTTACGAAGTCGTTTGACCTCTGTATTATGCACAAAATTATAATAGTTCGGGTGCTAACAATATAGTATATGTAGCAAAATTTTTAATGTCAATCCTTTTTTCTGTATTATTTTTCAATTTTCTGTATTATTTTATAATTTATACTATTTTGACGAATTTTTTACTATTTCGCACAATAAAGTATGGCATTTTCACGAATAGAATTGTATAATAAAGGGGAGTAAATTATAAGGGAGGACTCAAGCATGAAACAAAATAATATGTTAGCCATGATCTTGGCCGGTGGACGCGGTTCCCGTCTTCATGACCTGACCCAGAAAGTCGCCAAACCGGCTGTTTCATACGGCGGAAAATATCGGATTATTGATTTTCCACTCAGCAACTGTGCCAACAGCGGAATCGACGTTGTAGGCGTATTGACTCAGTACGAATCCATTCTTCTCAACAGCTATGTAGCTGCCGGAAGACGTTGGGGATTGGACGCGAAAGACAGCGGCGTCTATGTACTCCCGCCCCGTGAAAAATCAGATGCCAATCTTGATGTTTACCGTGGAACTGCCGATGCGATTTCACAAAACATAGACTTATCGACACGTATTCTCCGGAATATCTTCTTATTCTCTCCGGCGACCATATTTACAAAATGAACTATGCAAGGATGCTCGCATTCCACAAAGAGAGTAAAGCCGACGCGACAATCGCAGTCATTGAAGTTCCGATGAAAGAAGCGAGCCGATTCGGTATCATGAACACCGATGAAACAGGACGCATCGTAGAATTTGAAGAGAAGCCGGAACACCCGAAGAGCAATCTTGCTTCCATGGGTATCTATATCTTCAACTGGAAACTGCTTCGCAAAACGCTTCTTGCCGATATGAAGAACGCGGATTCCAGCCACGATTTCGGAAAAGACATTATCCCGGCGCTTCTCAATGACGAGAAGAAGCTCTGCGCTTACAAATATAAGGGATACTGGAAAGACGTCGGAACGATCGACTCCCTCTGGGAAGCAAACATGGATCTTCTTGACAAAAACAATGCACTTGACCTGAACGATCCGGCATGGAAGATTTACACAGAGGACGTAACGGCTCTTCCGCAGTATATCGGCGCCGACGCTGTTGTTGACCGCGCTTTTATCACACAAGGCTGCGTTGTCAACGGTAAAGTTAAAAATTCTGTCCTGTTTACAGGAGCAAAAGTTGCCGAAGGAGCACAGGTTATAGACAGTGTTCTTATGCCGGGGGCAGAAGTTGCCGAAGGAGCTGTCGTTACACGCACGCTCGTTGCAGACGGTGTCAAGATCGGTAAAAACGCCGTTGTCGGAAGCGCTGACAGCAAGAATATCGAACTTGTGGCAAAACGTGTAAAGGGGGATGAATAATATGAACAGAGCTTTTGGAATTATAAATTTTGCCGGAAATCATATTAAAGTAGACGGTCTTCAGGATTTTCGTCCTGTCGGCGCTTTCTCTTTCCTCGGACGTTACCGCATCATTGATTTTCCGATTTCTAATATGAGCAACAGCGGAATTGACAATATCGAAGTATTTATCAGAAGAAAACCTCGCTCCCTTACAGAGCACCTCGGAACAGGCCGCCATTACAACATCAACTCAAAACGCGGCAGTCTGAATATCATGTATACAGAACACGGTCAGATCGGCGACATTTACAGTACCGACATTACCGCTTATATGGAAAACATAGAGTGCCTCGAGGAGATGCCTCATGAATACGTTGTCATAGCTCCGAGTTATATGGTTTACAAAGCTGATTACAGCGAATTTCTCGACGCTCATATCGAATCCGGCGCGGACATCTCTATGATGTATCACTCGGTCGATAACGCCAAAGACGCTTTTTGAACTGTAACGCTTTGAATATCAACAAACAAAAAGGAGTTCTTGCAATCGAACCGAATCACGGAAATGCGAAAAACCGCAACATTTCCATGGATACATATGTTATGAAAAAAGATCTCTTCATCGAACTTGTTCGCAAAGCAAGCAAAAGATCATCTATGTACACGTTTGCCGACATTCTTGATGAAGAATCCGAAAATCTTGATATTCGTGCGGTATCCCACCGTGGGTTCTTTGCGATCATTAATGATTTTAACGCATATTATCAGGCAAATATGTCTCTTGTAGACTGAATAATGCCGGAAGTCTTTTCGACAAAGACTGGCCGATCTACACGCACACGAACGATTCCTGTCCGACTCAGTATTTTGAAGGAAGCAAGGTGACTTCTTCTGTTGTTTCCAATGGATGCCTGATCGAAGGAACAGTTGAAAATTCCATCATCGGAAGAGGATGTGTTATCAAATCCGGCGCTATTGTAAAGAATTGTATCATATCTGCCGATGTTGTTATCGGAAAAGGCGTTCATGCGGAAAATCTCGTCGTAGATAAACATGCGCGTCTCATCCGCGGAAAACGTATCATCGCCGCTCCTGAAAAACCGGGATATGTAAAACGAGGCGATAAACTTTAAGTTTTAAAATAAATGAATGTAAACCTTCAAGATTTTCCCTCTTGATTATTCAGGGAGTACATGGTCGAACATGCGTCATGTACTCCCTGCCCCTTTTCTGGATTTTCTCCATTTTTCCTGTATAATGATCTGTATCTGAAACTGCTTACATACACCCGAAAAGGAGTACGAACTATAATGTTAAAATCTTATATCGCCTTCGATCTTGAAACAACAGGGTTAGATCCGATGAACAATGAAATTATAGAAATAGGCGCTTTAAAAGTCAGAGACGGAAAAGTCAGCGAACGCTTTATGGAATTTATCAAACCGCAGGAACTCATTTCGCCCGCCATCACAGGCCTAACCGGTATATCAAACGATATGGTCGCATCTGCTCGTCCCGCCCGTTCTGTTATCACAGACTTATTGATTTTTGCGAAGAAGATATTCTCATAGGTCACAACATCATCTTTGATTACAGTTTTACAAAGTGTACGGCTGCCCGTGAAGGACTTCCGTTTGAAAAAATGGGGATCGATACTTTAAAAATCGCCAAAAAAGTGCATCCCGAACTAGAATCCAAAAGCCTTAGCGCTTTATGCGAACATTATAAAATAGAAAATAAGGCAGCCCACCGCGCTTATTTTGACGCGCTTGCAACTGCCAAATTATATCAGACGCTCTCCCATTATTTTGAACCTGACAATCCAAAGACGTTCAAACCGTCGCAGCTTACATATAAGATCAGGAAGCCTCAGCCTGCCACACCAAAACAGCTTGCTCTTCTTGAACGTCTGACAAAAATAAAAAAAACGTTTTCTCATAATACAGAAGCGTTCTCTTGCAATGCAGAAGCGCTCTCTTATAATCCGGAAACGCTTTCACGAAGCGATGCTTCCAGGCTGATCGACAGATTACTGAAAGGGAATTGATTCTTACATTTTCCACATATAATCTTCAACTATTTCAAACGGCGCAGGTCCGATTTTCAGCACAGCCGAATGAAATTCCTTTTGTAAGAAATCTTTTCCTTTCTCGTCAACCCACATTTTCTTTAATTCAAGGAATTCTACATACCCGATATAGTATTTCAGATAGTTGGCAGGCGAACCGAGGATCAGCTTATAGATTTCGCCGACTGCATCTTTATCTGTAATCCCGTAGTTTTTAAAAAATGCTTCCGTATCTTCGACGCTCCACCCGTCATAATGGATTCCGATATCCGCAAGGGCATAAAGCGCCAGTATGATAGAGGCGTTTTTCTGTAAAAGGGTCGCCTGCTCTTTGGAAAGCCCCATCAGATAATAACTGCCCATTTCCGCATAAGTCGCCCATCCTTCCACATATCCGCCGAAATCAAGAAGACTTCTGATTGGATCAGGATGCGTACTTTCATAATAAATCGTCTGATAAAGATGTCCCGGATATCCTTCATGAGCAAGTGTCGTAAAAAGCGTCATATCGTTTCCCATGCGCGCCTGTTAATATAGATCACGTTTTGCTGTGAATTATCGATCGCGGGTATCATGTAAAACGCAGGACTTAGATGTTCCTCCATTGCCTCCGGAACATACTTTACTTCCAGCTTTGTCTGAGGCGGTTCCGGAAACGCAGTTTTCGATCCTTCTTTTAACTGTTCCAATATCTGCTCTGCCTTTTTATCTGTGATCACCGCCGCAGCTTCCTTAGCTTCCTTTGTTGTCAGACCGAGCACTTGCTCCATCGCCGTAAGATCTTCGTTTATCTGTCTGCGTGTCAAATCTTTTAGTTCCTCTACCGAACGTCTTGAACCGGTTGACTGCCGGGCAAGAAGTTCGTAATATTCCTTCCCCTTCGGAAAATATACAAGACCTTTTTCATTTTTACCCGATCCTTTGAGCTGTTCCAGTTCCTCCGTCATACGCTCATACGCAGGAAACACATAATCGGATATTGCAAGTGCATTTTCCTGTATATAGTCACTTTTTTCTTTCTCTGTCAATGTATTTAATTCCATCACTCGATCTGCAAACGTCGAATACAAGTAATTTCCGTTCCCCATTTCCAAAAAGGCGCGGCACTGCCCGATCACTGTTTCCACCGCCTGATCCGGCATGAACAAACCCATCTCTGCCTTTTTCTTTTCAAATATCATGATCTCTTCAAAATATTCTTCCGTCTGTCTTACAAGCGCCAGATATACTTCCACATCTTCCTTATCATAAAAACGATATTCTGATAAAACTACCGGAAGCTGTGTCTGCACTCCGCTTACAAGCCCGAGCGGTTCTTCATACATTGTATAATCCGCGCTCTTTTTCATCAGCTTTAACCGATAATTTAAAATGTCATATGTAATCTTATTTTGTACGTTAAGATCATCATAGTTGAATCCAAGAAGAGCCTGACGCATATTTTCCGCCGCCGCCTTGACTGCTTCCGGCTCTCTTTCAAACTGACCGAATGTAGCGTCAGTTGCTTCAATCCCATATTTTTCCGGCGCTTTAAGCGTATAATGCAGACTCACTGTATTTGCCGACACTTCTTTGCAGAATAGTTCCGCCGTGTATTCTTCAAATCTTGCATCTTCACTTTGCCTTTTTCCTGCGCTTTTCGCACCTTTTGCTCCCTGCTTACTCTCCATTGAGCATCCGCCCACTGACGCCACAGAAAATACAAGTATTATAACGAGCAAAAGATTCAAAATTTTGAAATATATTCGTTTCTTTTGATTATTATTTACTTTCTCTTTGCCGTTACATTTCCATATCGGCATAATAACCCCCGAATCTTCTTTTACTGCATCCTATGTTATATCCGGCCTTAATATACATTGCTTTTTCTTATTTTAGGAATGGATCTTCCTGCCGTACATATAATCAAATAATCCGTACATTCTGTAAAGGAAGGTTTATTATGCAGCTTCTCGTCTATATTTCAAACTATATTGTTCCGTTCCTTATACTAAGCATCATCGTTTACGGTCTGTCCGCAAAGGTCAATGTTTACGAAACATTTATCAAAGGAGCAAAAAGCGGTTTTTTTACAGTCGTTCGGATCATGCCGACGCTTATCGGACTTATGGCGGCCGTCGGAATACTCCGCGCTTCCGGGTTCCTTGATTTCATTTCCGGTCTGCTTGAAAACTTTACCGGAAGGATCGGTTTTCCCGGCGAACTCGTTCCGCTTACTATCGTAAAAATGTTCTCTTCGTCTGCAGCGACAGGACTCCTCCTCGATATTTTCAAACAATTCGGCACAGACTCCCGTCTTGGTATGATCGCATCGATCTCGCTGTCTTGTACAGAGACAATCTTCTATACGATGAGTGTTTACTTTATGACTGCCGGAATCAAAAAATCCCGCTACACGCTCGCCGGTGCGCTTATCGCTACATTCGCGGGACTTGCCGCAAGCGTCCTCCTCGCATAACCTGAGCAGCATCTAAGTGCCGGTTTTATTTAAGGCTTTGAATATGGTTCGGTTTAAGACTTGAACGTCGGTCCGATTTAAGATTTGAGTATGGCTCGGCTTAAGACTTGAACGTCGGTCCGATTTAAGATTTGAGTATGGCTCGGCTTAAGACTTGAACGTCGGTTCGGTATTTGAACATCGGTTTTTGTTTAGGATTGTAGACCGAGGCGCTTTATGCTAATATATTACTATAATGTGATCATGGAGGTGTTTTTATGGCAAGTGTGACATTAGAACACTTATCGAAAATTTACTCAAACGGTTTCGTCTCCGTCAATGATGTCAGTCTTCGTGTTGACAACGGCGAATTCATTACTCTTCACGGTCCCAGCGGATGCGGAAAATCTACGATCCTCCGCATGATCGGCGGATTAGAGGATATCACTTCCGGTAAGATTTATCTCAGTGATGAATTATTAAACGATATTTTGCCGCGTGACAGACGGCTTGCGATGGCGTTCCAAAATTATACGCTTTACAAGCATTTTAACGCCTACGACAACATGGCGCTCGGTCTGCGTCTGAGGGATTTTCCCCGCAACATTATCGACAGCCGTGTAAACGATGCCGCCAAACTTCTCGGGATTTCAGGAGTTCTGGGGCAGAAGATCAAGGCGCTTTCTGAAAGAGACAAGCAAAAAGTCGCTCTCGGACGCGCGATTGTCTGCCAGCCGAAAGTCCTCCTCGTAGACGAAGATTTTGCGCGTCAAGATCCTGAACGAAGAAAAGAGATGCTTTGTGATATTCTCGAAATTAACGAAGAACTTAAAATTACCGTCTTATATGTAACAAACGATCCTTTGGAAGCCCGCACATTAGGCAAAAAGATCGTATTTATGAAAGACGGCAAAATAACCGATATCGGATAACCTCCGGTATCGGTTATTTTTTAGTTTCCTTCACCACTTTTTAGTTTTTCAAGATAGTTATAAATTTCTCTTTTCTGCACTCCTCGATCTTTTGCGGTTTTCTTCATCGCTTCTTTTTTATCGATTCCCTGCGACAGATAATACTCCATATGTTCTTCGATCGACAGATTACTCCACTTCTTTTGCTCTTCCTGCTCGATCTCTTCACGGCTCAATCCTTCAATTACAAGAACGCACTCCCCTTTCGGAAGATTTTCTTCATAATAAGAAACCGCTTCCAAAAGAGTCGATCTATACACAGTTTCATGCCGTTTTGTCAGTTCCCGGCATACGCTTACCCGCCTGTCGCCGAGCCGCTCTCCCAGCATCTTCAATGTTTTGATAAGACGGTGCGGAGCTTCATACAAAACGATTGTCCTCTGTTCCTTTTCCAGACAACTTAAGACAGCTTCCCGCTCTTTTTTATCTGATGGCAGAAAAGCTTCAAACGCAAATCTTCTTGTCGGAAGTCCCGAGATCGTAAGTGCAGACACACACGCCGAAGCTCCGGGAACAGCAGTAACCGTAATCCCTTCTTCATAACACATACGTACAAGCTCTTCTCCCGGATCGGAGATCCCGGGCGTTCCCGCGTCTGTAATAAGCGCAATATCTTTTCCTTCCAAAAGCTTCTCTATAAGCACTCTTCCTTTATCAAATTTATTGTATTCATGGTAGCTCGTCATCGGCGTTTCAATCTCAAAATAATTCAAAAGCCTAATGCTGTTACGTGTGTCTTCCGCCGCGATAAGATCTGCCTCCCGAAGCACTCGAAGAACTCGAAATGTAATATCTTCTAAATTCCCGATGGGCGTCGCACACAAATAGAGAGTTCCTGCCATCTTTCCCTCCTGTTTTTCTCTTCGTCTCTTTTTGTTTTCTGTTTTCTTTTCTTGTTGTCTATTTTTTTATTTCTTTTATTTGTTTTTCATTTCTTTTTTATATCTTTTTAATTCTTATTTATTTTACCTTTTCATTTCTTTTTA
>ENA-OQCS01001460-OQCS01001460.1-human-gut-metagenome-genome-assembly--contig:-NODE-1460-length-12119-cov-2.286524_pt1 | contig 12119 bp, 12 predicted proteins | sample MGYA00242757_ERZ504575 | MGnify/ENA primary metagenome ERZ504575 (study PRJEB26092, sample SAMD00036297) | human gut metagenome | host: Homo sapiens | study: EMG produced TPA metagenomics assembly of...
TATCACTTTTGAAGATATTACCATCAAAGGAGCGCGCAGTATCTTTGATATCAATATGGAATGGCGTATGGTTCCTCCGCTTTCACCTGCACATTATCCGCTGACCTGTTTGCGCAATATCCATTTCAAGAATATAAATGGAGAAGCACAATCAGCAGGAACCATGTATGGTTTTAAAGAGGCTCCATTCGGAAATGATACATTCTTTGAGAATTGCCATATCAAAGCTCAAAAAGGATTAAGTATCTCAAATGTGGCCAATGTTAATTTTAAAGGTTTGGAACTAGAGATAAAAGAAGGGGAAAAGATTTATGAACGATCTGCAAATAAAGACAAATAGCCCAATAAGAACACTGATAAATAAAAAACACACTCGAAATGCGTACACATGCATAATATTCAAGGAAGATGTACACATTTCCATTGTAGAAAATCCCAGACCATCCTATTTTTGCGCTACCATTAAAACACTAAAACAACATGATGAAGAAAAAATTAATACTATCATTCTTTTTGTCGCATTAGGTTTTGGAGTTGTAAAAGCACAAAGACTTGCCGGACAAAAGAAACGTTGAAGACTGTTATAAAAGTCAATAATTACTTCATGAAGAAGTATGCCGATTATCGTACTCCTTCTTTTGTAAAAAATGTAACGCGTCCTAGTAATATCTGGACACGCGGAGTATATTATGAAGGATTAATGGCTCTTTACTCCGTTTATCCACGCGATGAATATTATAAATATGCTGTCGATTGGTCAAATTACCACGAATGGGGATTTCGCAACGGTACCACCACTCGCAATGCTGATGATTACTGTGCCAGCCAGACTTACATTGATTTATATAACATTTGTCCCGATCCGGAAAGAATCCGTAAGGTCAAAGCCAATATAGATATGCTGGTCAACACTCCTCAAGTAAATGATTGGTGGTGGATTGACGCCATCCAAATGGGAATGCCTGTATTTGCCAAACTGGGAAAATTGACCGGAGAACAAAAATATTTCGACAAAATGTGGGATATGTATGAATATACCCGTAACAAACATGGTGAGAATGGCATGTACAACCAAAAAGAAGGTTTGTGGTGGAGAGACCAAGACTTTGATCCCCCTTACAAAAGAACCTAACGGTAAGAATTGCTATTGGAGTCGTGGCAATGGATGGGTATATGCAGCACTGGTACGTGTACTGAATGAAATTCCTACTAATGAAAAACATCGTGCCGACTATATCAATGATTTCCTGACCATGAGTAAAGCTATCAAAAATTGTCAACGCACAGATGGTTTTGGAATGTAAGTATGCATGACGAATCAAACTTCGGAGGTAAAGAAACCAGTGCACCGCTTTATTTGTATATGGCATGGCATGGGGGGTACGTAACGGACTGTTGGACAGAAAAGAATACCTGCCAGTCTTGTTGGAAGCATGGAATGCTATGGTGAAGGATGCCGTTCACCCTAACGGCTTCCTAGGACTTGTACAAGGAACCGGAAAAGAACCGAAAGACAGTCAACCTGTCACATACGACAAAGTACCCGATTTGAAGATTTTGGAGTAGGATGTTTCCTGCTTGCCGGAAGTGAAGTTTACAAATTAAATTAATAATATGATTGGTTAGTGAATCGATTTTCATAGACTATGATTTAAAGGTTAGATTTAGGTTAAGTAAAAAGAAGCGACTGTGAAGCCGCTCCTTTTTGTTCTATCAATCATACGTTTTCAATCAGTAATAGAAAATACCAATACTCCTGCTGTAGGAATTACCGGCTCTCCTATCAACACTTTGGCTCCCGAGGGAAGTACGAATTTATAAGGTTTATCTGTATAATTCAATACAATCCCCATACCATTGCGGTACTCTAAAGTAACACCATATGGTAAATCCATCACAGGAATATTCAATTGCGCATATAGTTTCTTCAAAATATCTTTCTCCAATAATCCGTCCGTACTATCCACTCCCACGTAAGTAACAGTACCTTTTCCCAACTTACGAGTAGTGACTGCCGGTTTTCCTTCATAAAATTCCTGTGTATAAGTAGCCCATACTTGTGAATCCTTACCCGGTTTCAATATCTCTCCCAAGTATTCCACGTATATTCTTTTCCATCCATCCGTAATTTGCCCGGTTCTTCAAGAAGTAATAAATCATAAAACTCCATTTCATTACCGGTCAGTTCATTTATCATGGAACCGAAAGGAGCTTCGGGTAAACGTCCATGGCGGTCTTTTTGGGCTGTACGGCAAGTTAAGACCAAATTACCACCCTTCTTTACATAATCAGTCCATCTGTCTACCAATGCTTGTCAGCCAATTGATAAGCCGGAGCTATGACCACAGGATAAGAGGAAAACTCCTTGCTTTCATTGATAAAATCTACAGGCGCACCAAAAGATTTCAACGTGCGATAATATTTCTCAATATGCCCCAATGTATTCCATGTACGATTTTGCTTCTGGCGCTCAATGCTCCATGAATTTCATGATTAAAAAGAATGGCAGTACGACACGCCAAATAATCGGCCGGTTTCACCTCACGAGCAGCAACCTGTCCCCGCAGCTGTCTGATTTCTTTCATGAACTGCTCATATTCACGTCCACCGGGAGTTACCGTTGTTCCGTCTGTACCTACAATGCCGTAGTGATATTGTTCCGTGCCATACAGAGGCTGGCGATAACGATAAGTACAGATAAAGTCGCCTCCACCGGCAAATACGCTCCACATCCATAAACGGACAGCTCCGGGCAGCGGTTGAGGATTGATACTCCCCCAATTCACCTGTCCTGGCTGAAGTTCCATTACTCCATAAGTACCTTGTATGGGTCTGAAAAAGTCATTGGCAAAAGCAATACGCAACGGATTTCCTACTCGATATCCGCGGCGACCAATACCTTCATTGTCTCCATACACCATATAGCGAGTATAACTTTGAAAATCAAGTGCAGGGCTGCCACCTATATGTCCTTCCTCATAATTAGGAATATAGTTAGTAGTCACCCATTGGTTCTTTGCATATTTTTTATCAACAAACATTGTTCATTCAAAAGTCGTTTGTCTGACTGGCAGCGAAACGGCGGTAATCCAAAATCTGATGATGATTCATAAACATCTGGGCAGTTTTAGGAAGAGTTATTTCATCAAAAGAAGAATAAACCTCACTCCAAAAAGCCGTTCCCCAGGCATCATTCAATGCTTTAATGTCATGATGATATTTTTCACGTAAAAAATCCCGGAAAGCCAGTTCGGCTTTCGGATTATAATCAAATTGTACGGCCGGCTCATTATCGAGCTGCCAGCCGATTATTCTGGAATCATTTCCATAATGCTGAGCTAACTTCTCTATCATTTTATAAGCCAGTTCTCTATAAACGGGAGAAGCAAAAGAAGCATGTTGACGTGCTCCGTGATCAAGCACGGTACCATTTTCATTTTTAATCAAAATTTCAGGGTATTTACGGCTCAGCCATACCGGTGGAGTTGCCGTAGAAGTACACATAATGACTTTCAAATCATATTTGGCAGCCAAAGCCACCGCTTTATCCAACCAGGCAAAATCATATTTTCCCTCTTCCGGTTCCAATTGCGCCCAAGCAAATTCCGCGAAATGGGTGAATTCAAAACCCAAATCGTGCATCTGTTTAAAATCTCTCTCCCATTGACTCTCATCCCAATGCTCAGGATAATAATAAGCACCGGTCAAGGTCAAATCCTTGTCTTTAAACCAAGCTGTTGTGCAAAAAGTCCTCCGGCCAAAGAACAAGCCAAAAGAACGGTCACAAATCGTTTTTTCATGATAAAATAGTAATTTAATAGATTTTCCATTCCCATAATCCGGCTGCACCTTTATCTATGTGCAAACGCAAATAACGTACTTTATCTCCCACCGTTACCACATGAGGTGAACATGCCTTCACCTCTTTTACTTCGGCACAAGGTTGCCAATTAGTGCCATCATTGGATTTTTCGAGATGCCAGGCATGACCTTCAGCAGGGTGTACAAAGGCAAATTGACACTCCGTTACTTGCATGGCTTCACCCAAATCCACCATCAGCCAAGGATGATCATCATTTGTTTCTGCCATCCAGCGTGTTCCATTAGACTGGTCGCCTGCATTTCCAGGGTGATATATATGTGTGCGTTCCACCTTGACAAGCGAAGTTTTATCAGCCAAAGGACAATTAGGCTGAGTTTCTATTTCAACCTTAGAAGTACGGGGAGAACGTACGCTGGATGCACTGAAAGAAGCTTTCAGCGCCTTATTTTCGCGCTGTTCCTGCTGACAGCCAAGTAACCAACTCCCTTTTCATCAGGAACAAGTGTCTTTATAGTGCCATCCTCATTAAATTCCATCCGATTGGCATATACTTGGCGGGTAGTTCCTCCGTCACCGTACTCCAGATATACGAAAATATAATCGTCTGTTTCTTCATTATAAAATACATTCCCATGTCCCGGCCCCCAAACATTATCGGCAATGGATGAAAAAAGAAAAATATCATTGCTTCGGGCTTTTCAAAGCCCGACAAAGGGGACTGCCGCTCATCATGTAAGCATTTACATAATTCTGATTCCCTCTCAAAGTATAGATGTAATAATAAATACCTTTACGTTTAAACATAACCGGCCCTTCCGAATACCCTTGACGAGCTGTACTCATCACAATAGTATCACCGGTTAAATGCTGCCAATCGTCAGTCATACGGGCAGCCATCCGGCGGCGCCAGAATAAATAAGCAGTTCCATCATCATCACAAAAGGTTCCCATCTATATCCGGAGCAATACAAGATTGATCAAACCCATCCAAAGAATGAGAAGATATAGAATTACGTCCGGCAAAAAGGAAAGGACCTTCGGGACGGTCGGACTTCAGCACATAGGTACGTGCATTCTCATCCGGTTTTACAAAAGTGGTATAAAGATAATATTCACCATTCTTCTCCACTACTCTACCGGGTGCCCAATAACGAAAATATCCCGTCTTTTTCTCTCCTTTAGCATTGACATATTCATGTCCTTTATGCCAATCGAATCCCACAATATGTGACCCGTCAAAACTCCAGTTTACAAAATCTTTAGATTTCCATACCACAGGAGTACCTGCTTGTGACAACCCTTTATCAATATCAGTAGTACCATAAAGATAATAAGTATCACCAAATTTGGATAAAGAAGGATCAGCAATATTATCCGGAACAAGAGGATTAAAGTTATGGATACGAAGCAATTTATCAAGTACAGCCTTCTCTACGGTAAAAGCGGTTCCGTGACGGATTCCTTTTGGAAAAGATACACGATCAGACACATCTTCCCACGTCTTTCCATGATCACGACTGCAAACTGCTCCATATTGATGATTACGGTATTTATCAAAATAGACATAAAGAACATCATCTACAAAAGTGGCGCAGGTCCCTCGCACCAATAATCTCCTGTAATAGAAGGAGAAACAGTAGTAGGAAATCCATCCTCTATTCGTGTTGTCCGTGTTATTCTCAAATTCTTCTCTGCCGGCAACGAGTTTTCATTCTTCACCACCATAATCAAGTCTTTCATCACCGGATCGCGTACAATAGCTGCATCAATCACACTAAAATCAGGATTAAAGAACAGTTTGGTTTCAGAAAATGTATTAAAATCCTTCGTCGTAACATAGTAAATACGATGGTTCAACCCTTTCTCACTCTCAATGACCGGCACTTCCTTGTGACGTCCGGGAATGGTCGTTGCCCAAAAAATATAATAAGTTTGCGAAGGTTCATCATAAAACAATTCAGGTGCCCAGCAATTATGTGCAGCAGGCTCATGCATCATTACCGGAATAGAACGCTGCTCACTCCAATGGATTAAATCGGGAGAAGAAGCGTAACCTATAATCCGGTCTGTCCAACTGGAAGTCCACACCATGTGAAAGGTTCCGTCCGGCGCCTGACAAATACTAGGGTCACGCATCAGACGATCCTTCCCGACCGTAGGTATCAAGAAAGATTTTCCATGATTCAGAGGAGTCCATGTCAGCCCATCCAAACTATAAGCCAAATGAAGACCGTCCCGACTGTCATTAATGAAATAAGAGAACAAATAAGCCGTATCACCGGCAAATAATCCGGAAACTGCCCCTAACAAGCAGAGCAAACTGAATAATCGTTTTTTCATGTATACAATGATTTAATTGTGAGCATACAAAGATAAAAAGAGATTTGGACTTTTTTCTGCACATACAAGGCATATCCATGTAAAATCGTACAAATATATCGCACATTACCCTTATTTTATACGAATTTCCATCTATATGTACTTCTTTCTATTTACATGCAAATGAAAAGACCTTAATTTAGCAACATCAAATTCAAAGTAAAAAGATACTATGAAAAAAACGTTATTGACAATCTGCCTAACATGGATGTGCTTCTCGTTAAGTGCACAAAAAATTATTGACTTATCCGGAAAATGGTCATTCAGTATAGACCGTCAGGATAATGGAGAAAAAGAAAAATGGTTCAGCCACACATTGAATGACTGCATCAACCTGCCCGGCTCCATGCCCGAGAAACTGAAAGGTGATGAGGTCACCGCAAAGACCCAATGGACAGGCAGTCTCTATGACAGTTCTTACTATTATAATCCATACATGGAAAAATACCGTAAAGAAGGTAATATTAAATTTCCATTCTTTCTGACTCCTGACAAACATTATGTAGGAGCTGCTTGGTATCAGAAAGAGGTGAATATACCTGCCGACTGGAAAGGTGAACGTATTTTGTTGTTTCTGGAACGTCCCCATATAGAAACAACCGTATGGGTGAACGGGCAAAAGACAGGAATGCAGAATAGTCTTTGCGTTCCCCATCAATATGATATAACCCGTTATGTCCGTCCCGGAAAATGTACTATCACCATCCGAGTGGATAATCGTATCAAAGAAATCAATGTTGGACCGGATTCACACAGCATAACCGACCAAACTCAAGGAAACTGGAACGGTATTGTAGGACGCATCTGTCTGCAAACGACTCCGAAAACATATTTCGATGATATTCAAATATATCCGGAACCGGAACAAAAACTGGCACGTGTCAAAGTCGTCATCAAAGGTACAGGCACTGCAAAAGTAAATTATCAGCAGAGAGCTCAATACGGATAAAAAGCATATAGTTCCCGCCATACAACAAGAAATCAAACTTAACAAAGGAGTGACGGAAACAGAAATGGTATTACCTATGGGGAATGATATGCTGCTATGGGATGAATTTCATCCGGCCCTGTACAAACTGAAAGCAGAAGTCACCAATGGGAAAAAAACTGAGATAAAAGAAATACAATTCGGTATGCGCCGATTTGAAATCAAAGGTAAATGGTTTTATGTAAACGGGCGCAAAACCCAGCTTCGCGGAACAGTTGAAAACTGTGACTTCCCGTTGACCGGTTACGCTCCGATGGATGTAGAAAGTTGGGAACGGGTATTCCGTATCTGTCGCAGTTATGGACTGAATCACATGCGTTTCCATTCATTCTGTCCTCCCGAAGCCGCTTTTATGGCTGCCGACCGGGTAGGATTCTATCTGCAACCCGAAGGTCCGAGCTGGCCCAATCATGGTCCTAAATTAGGTTTGGGACAACCTATTGACACCTATTTGATGAACGAAACCATCGCATTAACCAAAGAATATGGCAACTATGCCTCTTATTGCATGTTGGCATGCGGAAACGAACCTAGCGGACGCTGGGTAGAATGGGTGACCAAGTTCGTAGAATATTGGGAAAAGAAGGATCCCAGACATGTATATACCGGAGCATCGGTAGGCAACGGATGGCAATGGCAACCCCGCAACCAATATCATGTAAAGGCAGGGGCACGTGGCCTGACCTGGTCTAGAAGACAGCCATCCACCCAAGACGATTATCGTTTCCAGAATCATCTTGACACAGTGAAACAACCTTATGTATCCCATGAAACAGGTCAATGGTGTGCTTTCCCTAATTTCAATGAAATACGTAAATATACAGGTGTTAATAAAGCTAAGAACTTCGAAATTTTCAAAGACATTCTGGCTGATAACCACATGAGCGACCAAGCCCATCTATTTATGATGGCCAGCGGAAAGTTGCAAGCCCTTTGTTATAAATATGAAATAGAAAAGACACTCCGCACGCCTGATTATGCAGGTTTCCAATTATTGGCACTGAACGATTATTCGGGTCAGGGAACTGCACTAGTAGGTGTTCTTGATGTTTTCTTTGAAGAAAAAGGATATATCAACTCTGCAGAATGGAGACGTTTTTGCTCACCTACTGTTCCACTGATGCGTACAGATAAATTTGTATATAATAACAATGAGATTTTAAAGGCGGATATTGAAGTTGCTCATTTTGGTGCCAAGACATTAAAACAAGCAGAAATTGTATATACGTTAAAAGACGAATATGGCAAAGTATATGCGCAAGGCACATTGGCAACACAAGACATCCCTATCGGAAATTTAAATCACACTGGTAGCCTTGAGTTTCCGCTTACTGATATCCAAGAGGCTAAAAAGCTGAATCTGGAAATACGCATTACAGGAACAGAAGCTGTAAATGACTGGAATTTCTGGGTTTATCCCGCTCAAGTGACAATAGCCGAAGGAAAAGTATACACTACCGATACCTTGGATTCGAAAGCCTTGGAAATTCTTCAGCATGGTGGAAATGTGCTTATTACAGCTGCGGGCAAAGTGAGTTATGGTAAAGAAGTGGTTCAGCAATTCACTCCTGTATTCTGGAACACCTCCTGGTTCAAAATGCGTCCTCCTCATACCACAGGTATCTTAGTGAACCCCAAACACCCGTTATTCCGTCAGTTTCCGACAGAATATCACAGCAATCTGCAATGGTGGGAACTGCTGAATCATGCTCAAGTGATGCAATTCACCCACTTTCCACCCGCTTTCCAACCTACGGTTCAAAGCATTGACACTTGGTTCATAAGCCGCAAGATAGGTATGTTATTCGAAGCCAATGTATTAAATGGGAAAGTGCTCATGACAAGCATGGACATTACTTCCCAGCCAGAGAAACGCATTGTAGCCCGTCAGATGCATAAAGCCATTTTGGATTACATGAATTCGGACCAGTTCCGTCCGCAATTTACTGTAACGCCTCAACAAATCAGTGAGTTGTTCACAAAAACAGCCGGTGATATCAAATCTTATACCAATGACTCTCCGGATGAACTAAAACCGAAAATCAATTAATAACAATCTATATCAATCATGAAACAGATAGCCCTATTAGCTCTTGGACTTTTAGCGACATTAGGAGTCGAAGCACAAACTTACAAATTCGATTTACCACAGGTAAAAAAACTAAAAGACGGTTATACCAAAATAACTCCCGCCGACAGATACTCGGAGGAAAAGGGATACGGATATGACAGACAGCCCTCTCCGGAAGGTAAAAGTACAGCCCCATTCTTTTTCTCTATTACGGTACCCGATGGCAACTACCACGTCACAGTCGTGATAGGAAACAAACGCGCTGCCGGAGAAACAACAGTGCGAGGAGAATCACGCCGCCTTTTCTTCGAAAATGTGAAGACAAAAAAAGGGGAGTTAAAACCTTGTACATTTGTGATCAACAAGCGCAACACACATATTTCGGAAAAAGAAAATGTACGCATCAAACCGCGTGAACGCCAAAAATTGAACTGGGATGACAAACTAACTTTGGAATTCAACGGGGATGCCCCCCAATTGTCCGAACTGATTATTGAGAAAGTAAATAATGTACCACAGTATTCCTATGCGGTAACTCTACCGTAGTAGACCAGGACAATGAACCTTGGGCAAGCTGGGGACAAATGATTCCCCGCTTCTTCAATGACAGCATTTGTTTTGCCAATTATGCAGAATCCGGCGAAAGCGCCAATACTTTTATCGGTGCAGGACGACTGAAAAAGGCATTGACACAAATGAAACCCGGAGATTATATTTTTATGGAATTCGGTCATAACGACCAAAAGCAAAAAGGTCCCGGTAAAGGAGCTTATTATTCATTTATGACCAGCTTGAAAACATTCATTGATGAGGCAAGGGCACGAGGAGCTTATCCTGTACTGGTAACCCCGACACAACGCCGCAGTTTCGATGAAAACGGGAAAATCAGAGATACTCACGAAGATTATCCCGAAGCAATGCGTTGGCTAGCTGCCAAAGAAAACGTTCCTTTGATCGATCTCAACGAAATGACCCGTACCCTCTATGAAGCAATGGGAGTGGAACCTTCCAAAAAGGCATTCGTACATTATCCTGCCGGAACCTATCCGGGACAAAACAGGGTATTGGCAGATAATACTCATTTCAATCCTTACGGAGCTTATCAAATCTCCAAATGTATCATTGAAGGGATAAAGAAAGCGGGATTACCTATCTCTAACTATTTGCGCAGCGACTATTCCGGTTACAATCCTGCACATCCGGATGCTTTGGACAGTTTCAAATGGAATGACAGCCCGTTTACAGAAATTGAAAAGCCGGACGGCAATTAATTTAAAAGTAAGAACAAATGAATAACAAAACATTATTATTAACCCTATCATTTACCTTAGGTACCCTCTTTACCAATGCCCAATCCCTCTCCGGATTCCAATGGGGAGAAGGGATGGGAACTCCTGACCTTTCGTGGACTGCCCAAGTAGGAGCCAAAACCTATCCTGAGGGAAAAATATTCCAAGCAGCCGATTACGGATTGAAAAATGACAGTACCCAGTTAAGCACTGCCGCCCTGCAGAAAGCTATTGACGAATGCCACCGTTCCGGAGGAGGAACAGTGGAAGTAGCCCCAGGATACTACCGGATTGGTGCCATCTACCTGAAAAGTAATGTAAACCTCCACCTCAACCAAGGTACGACGCTGATAGCCAGCGAGGATATAGATTTATACCCCGAAATGCGCTCCCGCGTGGCAGGTATCGAAATGGTATGGCCCTCGGCAGTCATCAATATTCTGGATGCAGAAAACGCAGCTATCAGCGGAGCAGGTACGTTGGATTGTCGTGGAAAAATATTTTGGGATAAATATTGGACCATGCGGAAGGATTACGAGAAACGCAAACTGCGGTGGATTGTGGACTACGACTGCAAACGTGTAAGAGGTATGCTCATCTCGAACAGCCGCCATATAACACTAAAAGACTTTACCTTGATGCGTACCGGATTTTGGGGTTGCCAAGTGCTGTATTCCGACCAATGTACCTTGAACGGACTGAAAATCAATAATAACGTAGGGGGGCATGGTCCCAGTACGGATGGTATTGACATTGATTCCAGCACCAATATCCTGATTGAAAACTGTGAAGTAGATTGCAACGATGACAATATCTGCCTGAAAGCCGGAAGGGATGCCGACGGCCTGCGTGTAAACCGTCCCACCGAAAATATCATTGTTCGTGGATGCATTGCACGTAAGGTGCGGGACTTATTACCTGCGGCAGCGAAACTTCAGGCTGCATCCGAAATGTCTTGGGATATAACCTTCAAGCATACGGAACCTCTTCCACCCTCCGTCTGAAATCTGCCATGAACCGCGGCGGAACCGTAGAAAATATCTACATGACCCAAGTGACAGCAGACCATGTCCGCCATGTACTGGCAGCGGACCTGAACTGGAACCCCAGCTATAGTTATTCTACTTTGCCGGCTGAATATGAAGGTAAGGAAATTCCCGAACATTGGAAGGTTATGCTGACTCCTGTCACACCTAAAGAAAAAGGTATCCGCATTTCCGTAATGTATGGCTCAGCGATGTAAAAGCTACTAATGTGCAAATCTTTATCACTGCTGCGGCTGGAATGAGGAACTGCCTTTGCAGAATTTCCATATTTCCGGCATAAAAGCAAGGTAAATAAAGCAGGAAGCATTATCTTTACCGAAGACTTCCACCTGGAAGATGTCCGGTTACAAGTAGAAGACGGCAGTCGTGTGGAAGAAAAAAACAATAAGAACGCACAAATCAATATCAGCTATGAAAACAACATGGAATTATAGCCGGCGGCTACTTCCGTTCTTTCTCTGTATGCTGTTGTCTGTCTTTGGCAACAACGCCAGACTCTTCTTCCGTTTATCCAAAGTGCGGG
>ENA-OQCS01001461-OQCS01001461.1-human-gut-metagenome-genome-assembly--contig:-NODE-1461-length-12110-cov-3.910290_pt1 | contig 12110 bp, 14 predicted proteins | sample MGYA00242757_ERZ504575 | MGnify/ENA primary metagenome ERZ504575 (study PRJEB26092, sample SAMD00036297) | human gut metagenome | host: Homo sapiens | study: EMG produced TPA metagenomics assembly of...
TTGCATTGATCTGTTCAAATGAGTTTATTCACGGCTTGTAGTGATGATGACGATGACAAGGTAGTATGTCCTGTGCCGCAAACAGAGTTTACAGTTGCAACAGGTTTGAACTTGACTTATAACGGTGGATCAATGTTGGGAAAGAAGTAACTTTTACTCCGGATGCTTCTGATGCAACCAAGGCTACTTTGGTATTGGCTGGCAATTTGGATCTTTCCGGTATTCTTACACGTGAAGCGGCTTCCGGTTCTTTTGGTGCAGGCGTATTCCCTGGTTCTCCGGTTGTAACCCTTCCGGTTACTTTGAATATACAAGGTGATGAATGTTCGTTTTCCGGCACAAGTGAGACCGATTATTGTACTTTTGACTATGCAGGAAAGGTTACTGCTTCTTCCTTGAAATTAGATTTAACTAATGTCGCATTGAAAAATTCCGCTTTATCCGGAACAACTTGGGTTCCTACACCCCTTAATTCTGATTATACGGAAGAACCGATTCATTTGATTTGGGAATCCAATAAGAATGTAGAGGTAATGCCTGGCTGGGAGCTACCGATTCAAACAATTTTGACGTTAGCTCTTCGTATGCCTTTAATTGACGCAGGTGGTGATGATAAAGTGAATGTAGAGGATATGTTGTGTAGTGTGTTGCATGATATTACTTTGGGTGTTGACGGTAATATTTCAGCTTCTTATGTTGATGCCGCTCAGGGAGGTACCTCTGTTGTTAAGACTCCTGCGAATGTTGCACAATATGTAGTTCTCAGTGATACCCAAATGAAGGTATATTTGAATCTGGATGCCATCATTGCCAATGTAAAACGTCTGGGCAGTTCTACCAAGGCTATAGATATGAGTGAAATTTTGTCTCAGGCTGTTACGTCTTTGCTTCCTTTGGTAACTGACGGTGTGCCTTTGACTTACGAAAAGAACGAAGGTAAATTAAAGGTTTATTTGAATACGGATTTGTTATTGCCTTTGATGAAAAATATAGTTGCTCCTTTATTCTCGGATGAGGAGTTTGTAAATATGCTTATCGAAGCAATGAAAGCTGATCCTGATTTTGGAAGTATGGCCGGTATGGCAGAAGGTATGTTGAAGGGTTTACCTGAAATAATTAATGAAACAACTCGTTTGGAAGTTGGTTTGAACTTGACTGCCGCTAAATAACTTTTTTTTCGATATGGAATTTTCCCTCCTTTGTCTCCTGATTTTCAGGTTATAGAGGAGGGATTTTTGTTTGTTTTTCCTACATTTGCATGATAAATAATCAAATTGTAGAAATGATATGACAGAAACGGAAAGACGAACAGATTATTGCTTTGGTTAAATCTGAAGTAATTCCTGCCATTGGTTGTACAGAACCTATAGCTGTGGCATTGTGTGTAGCAAAGGCTGCGGAAGTGCTGAATAAGCGTCCCGAAAAGATAACTGTATTGCTGAGTGCCAATATTCTGAAAAATGCAATGGGAGTGGGTATTCCAGGTACGGGGATGATTGGATTACCGATTGCTGTGGCGCTTGGCGCTTAATAGGCAAGTCGGTATATCAATTGGAGGTTTTGAAAGACAGTACCCCTGATGCAGTGGAGGCAGGAAAGCGTTTCATAGAAGAAAAGCGTATCCATATATCCTTAAAAGACGATATAGAAGAGAAACTTATATAGAAGTCTGCTGTGAAGCCGATACGGACAAGGCAACCGCCATTATTGCTGGTGGACATACTTGCTTTACTTATATAACGCACAACGGGGATATCCTGCTGGACAAACAAACCGCTTCTTGCATCGAAGAGGAGGAGGATGTATTGGACTTGACTTTACGCAAAGTGTATGACTTCGCCATGACAACCCCATTAGACGACATTCGTTTTATTCTTGATACGGCACGACTGAACAAGACTGCCGCCGAACGTTCCTTCGAAGGTGAATATGGTCATGGACTGGGTAAAATCCTACGTGGCACTTACGAACACCGGATTATGGGCGACAGTGTCTTCTCTCATATCCTTTCTTACACTTCGGGAGCATGTGATGCCCGTATGGCCGGTGCCATGATTCCGGTGATGAGCAATTCCGGCAGTGGCAATCAAGGGATATCCGCTACCCTTCCCGTACTGGTCTATGCCGAAGAAAATGGAAAATCGGAAGAAGAATTGATTCGTGCCTTGATGTTGAGCCATTTAACAGTAATCTATATCAAGCAGAGTTTGGGACGCTTATCTGCCTTATGCGGTTGTGTGGTTGCTGCTACGGGTTCCAGTTGCGGTATAACTTGGCTAATGGGAGGAACTTATGAACAGGTGCATATGCTGTGCAGAACATGATTGCCAATCTTACCGGAATGATTTGTGATGGTGCCAAACCCAGTTGTGCATTGAAAGTAACTACCGGAGTTTCAACCGCAGTGCTTTCAGCCATCATGGCCATGGAAAACCGTTGTGTGACTTCCGTAGAAGGTATTATTGATGAGGATGTGGATCAGAGTATCCGTAATCTGACAAAAATCGGTTCTAAAGGAATGAATGAAACGGATAAATTGGTATTGGAGATAATGACAAGTAAATAATATAGAATTTGAAAATTAAAGAATTAAAAATTAAAGAATTACCATGCGGCATGCTTAATACTGTGTAGTCTGATTCTTTAATTTTTAATTCTTTAATTTTTAATTCTTTAGTGGCAGCATCCGCCTCCACATTCATGGTCGCCGCATCCGTCGCCACAGTCACCACAACCGCAGCTGCCGCAACCGCCACCCATCATACGGGCAACTTCAGCAAGCTCTTCGTTCGTAGCCGGACGGCTTTCCACCACTTCTCCGGTAAAGTTCAAATCACAACCTGCGAGTGGATGATTCATGTCCATTACAACTACGTCTTCCTTTACTTCTACTACACTTCCATTGATGCGTTGACCTTCAGAAGTCATCAAGGGGATGACGGCGCCTTCCACTACACGGTCGCTGTCGAATTCTCCTTCTATCATGAAGATTTCTTTGGGGAGGTCAATAACATGGTCGTCGTCATATTCACCATAAGCTTCTGATGCCGGAATGGTAAAGTCGAATTTATCGCCTATCTGCAAGTCTTTTATCTGGGCTTCAAAGGGTTCGAGTGTCATTCCCAGACCTGAGATAAACTGAAAAGGATGCTCTACGGGTGCTTCTTCTTCGAAATCTTTTTCTCCGTTTTCGATTGAGTACAGCTTATATGCTACGGTGATGTACTTGTTTTCTACTGTTTCCATTAATTTTCTATCTTTATTTAATTAGTAAATACTTTTTTTGAGTATTTGAAGAGACAAAGATACGAATTATTTGTTTCGGGATGTAGAGAGCCTTTGGTAATTTTCAGATTATTAAATGGTTTCAATGATTGGCAATACATTTACATTGGCTGTCTGAATGGTTCTATTTAGAACTGTTAAGTGATAAAATAGGATTTTAGGGCGATATTTTCTTACGATTATTCATATTTATCTTATTTTTTTCTTCAATTTGTTTGGAGATTATAAAAAAGCCCTTACCTTTGCAGCACGTTTGAAACAAAAAAGAAGAATTAAGTTATGAATTTACATACATCTATTAACCTGGCAGTCCTGCATATTATTCGCGTCGTGGTGGTGGCATCAAGAGCGTGAGAAAGGTTATGTATGTATTCGTACGTTAGAAGATAATTTATTAAGCCTTTCTCACTATAGTGGGAGAGGCTTTTTCATTAAAAGGAGATTTGAAAATGAAGCATCAGTTACGCAGCTCGTTCAGCACACAAGGTCGCCGCATGGCGGGAGCCCGTGCATTGTGGACGGCGAATGGTATGAAGAAGGAACAGATGGGTAAGCCCATTATCGCTATAGTCAATTCATTTACACAATTCGTCCCCGGGCATGTACATCTGCACGAAATAGGCCAGTTTGTAAAGGAAGAGATTGAAAAACTGGGGTGTTTTGCTGCGGAGTTCAATACGATTGCCATTGACGACGGTATCGCTATGGGACACGACGGTATGCTTTATTCCCTGCCTTCAAGAGATATCATTGCCGATAGTGTGGAGTATATGGTAAATGCCCATAAGGCGGATGCTATGGTTTGCATCAGTAACTGTGACAAGATTACTCCGGGGATGCTGATGGCGGCTATGAGACTGAATATACCGACTGTGTTTGTTTCAGGCGGTCCGATGGAAGCCGGGGAATGGAACGGACAGCATTTGGATTTGATTGATGCCATGATTAAATCTGCTGATGAAAGTGTGGGCGATAAAGAGGTGGCACAGATTGAGCAACATGCCTGCCCCACTTGCGGATGCTGCTCAGGCATGTTTACCGCTAATTCCATGAATTGCCTGAATGAAGCGATTGGATTGGCACTGCCCGGTAACGGCACGATTGTAGCCACTCACGAAAATCGCAAGAAACTATTTGAGGATGCAGCCAAGTTGATTGTAGAGAATGCCTTTAGATATTATGAAGAAGGGGATGAGAGCGTACTCCCGCGAAGTATTGCTACCCGCGAGGCATTTTTGAATGCCATGACGCTGGATATTGCGATGGGCGGTTCCACTAATACGGTACTTCATTTGTTGGCTGTGGCTCACGAAGCCGGAGCGGATTTTAAGATGGACGACATTGACATGCTCTCCCGCAAGACCCCCTGCTTATGCAAGGTGCTCCCAATACCCAAAGTATCATGTACAAGACGTTAACCGTGCCGGTGGCATCATTGCATCATGGATGAGCTTGCAAGGGCGGATTGTCGATACGAATGTCCGCCGTGTGGATGGAATGACGTTGGCAGAGGCAATCGACCGGTATAGTATTACCAGCTCTAATGTATGTAAAGAGGCAATCAAGAAATACTCCAGTGCGGCAGCCGGAAAGTTCAATCTGGTACTTGGTTCACAAAATGCGTCTTATAAGGAACTCGACACGGACCGTGCGACCGGTTGTATCCGTGATTTGGAACATGCATACAGCAAGGATGGCGGTCTGGCAGTTTTGAAGGGAAATATAGCTCAGGACGGTTGCGTTGTCAAGACTGCCGGTGTAGACGAGAGTATCTGGAAATTTACGGGGCCGGCGAAAGTCTTCGACTCACAAGATGCGGCTTGTGACGGTATTCTGGCTGGAAAGGTGGTCAGTGGAGACGTCGTCGTCATCACTCACGAAGGGCCGAAAGGTGGACCGGGTATGCAAGAGATGCTTTATCCTACTTCTTATATCAAATCCCGCCATCTGGGTAAGGAGTGTGCATTGATTACCGACGGGCGTTTCAGTGGTGGTACTTCCGGACTAAGTATCGGACATGTTTCTCCCGAAGCGGCTGCCGGTGGTAATATCGGCAAGATTAAGGATGGGGACATTATCGAAATTGATATACCGAACCGTTCTATCAATGTGAAGTTGACGGATGAAGAGCTTGCAGCACGCCCTATGACTCCGGTAACCCGCAACCGTGAAGTCTCCAAAGCATTGAAAGCATATGCCAGTATGGTGAGTTCCGCTGACAAAGGGGCTGTGAGGCTGATTGATTAAAAGCCCCCCTTTCCGAAAGCGAGGGGAGGAAAGAATGAAACAAATTTTTCAAGCTACTATTGAGCTTTTAAATATAATGAATAGATAAAGTATGGCTGATAATAATAAAAAGAGTAACTTTTCCTCCCTCTCCCAAGGAGAGGGTCGGGGTGAGGCTCTAATAACAGGCGCAGAAGCATTGATGCGCTCTCTGGAGCATCAGGGAGTAAAGACCATTTTCGGTTATCCGGGAGGGAGCATCATGCCGGTATTCGATGCCTTATACGACCACCGGAAGGAATTGAACCACATCTTGGTTCGCCATGAACAAGGAGCAACCCATGCGGCACAAGGCTTTGCACGTGTATCAGGCGAGGTTGGCGTTTGTCTGGTTACCAGTGGACCGGGTGCTACCAATACTATCACGGGCATTGCAGATGCCATGATTGACAGTACGCCTATCGTTGTCATTGCCGGCCAGGTAGGGACGAACTTCTTGGGTACGGATGCATTTCAGGAAGTGGACTTGGTAGCATTACTCAGCCTATCACGAAATGGAGTTACCAGATTCGTCGTGCAGAAGATGTGGCCTGGGCAGTGGCACGTGCTTTCTATGTGGCAAAGAGCGGACGTCCGGGACCGGTCGTGCTGGATTTTGCTAAAAACGCCCAAGTGGAGAAAACAGAATATGCGCCTACTAAGGTGGACTATGTCCGTAGCTATCTTCCCGTTCCCGAAATGGAGCCGGAGGCCATACGGAAGGCTGCTGAATTAATAAATGGTGCGGAACGGCCTTTGGTGCTGGTAGGACAAGGCGTGGAGCTGGGAGAAGCCCAGCAAGAGCTTCGTGCTTTCATTGAGAAAGCCGGAATGCCTGCCGGATGCACTTTATTGGGACTTTCCGCATTACCTACGAACCATCCGTTGAACAAAGGAATGCTTGGTATGCACGGTAACCTGGGGCCCAATATCAATACCAATAAATGTGATGTCCTTATCGCCGTAGGCATGCGCTTTGATGACCGTGTGACGGGTAAATTGGAAACATATGCCAAGCAGGCGAAGATTATCCACTTTGATATTGACCCTGCCGAAATAGATAAGAATGTAAAGACCGATGTTGCTGTCCTGGGAGATTGCAAAGAGACACTGGCTGCCGTTACCCAATTGCTGGAACCCGCCAACCATCAGGAATGGATTGACAGTTTCCGGCAATACGAGGAAGTGGAAGAGGAAAAGGTAATCCGTCCGGAATTACATCCGGCAGGAAAAGCGCTAAGCATGGGTGAGGTGGTGCGTGCTGTGAGTGAGGCTACCCATAACGAGGCGATATTGGTGACTGATGTCGCCAGAATCAGATGATGTCCGCCCGTTATTTCAAATACAGCAAGGAACGTAGCATTGTTACTTCCGGTGGCCTGGGTACTATGGGCTTCGGCCTTCCGGCAGCTATCGGTGCCACTTTTGGACGTCCGGACCGCACGGTATGCGTATTCATGGGAGACGGCGGCTTGCAGATGAACCTGCAGGAACTGGGTACCATCATGGAGCAAAAAGCTCCGGTGAAGATGATTCTGTTGAACAATAACTTCCTGGGCAATGTTCGTCAATGGCAGGCGATGTTCTTCAATCGTCGTTATTCGTTTACTCCGATGATGAATCCGGATTATATGAAGATTGCTTCGGCATATGATATTCCTGCACGCAGGGTAATGACCCGCGAGGAGCTGGCAAAAGCGATTGACGAGATGATAGCGACTGACGGACCGTTCCTGCTCGAAGCTTGTGTGGAGGAAGAAGGAAATGTAATGCCGATGACACCTCCGGGCGGTTCGGTCAATCAGATGTTGTTGGAATGCTGAAGTCATGCGAAATTAAAGAATTTACTCTATCTATGGATAAAAAACTATATACAATCATTGTTCATTCGGAAAACTTTGCCGGTTTGCTGAATCAGGTGACGGCTGTGTTACCCGCCGGCAGATAAACATCGAGAGTTTGAATGTATCGGCCTCCTCCATCAAGGGGGTACATAAATATACCATTACCGCTTGGACGGACAAGGATACCATTGAAAAGGTGACCAAGCAGATTACCAAGAAAATAGATGTGCTGCAAGCCCATTATTTCACGGATGATGAAATCTATCAGCACGAGATTGCCCTCTATAAAATAACGACTCCTACGCTGGAAGAAAAACCGGAGGTGTCTAAAGTAATCCGTAAGTACAATGCCCGTATTGTGGAGGTGAATGCTGTATTTGCCATTGTTGAGAAGAATGGCATGAGTGAGGAAATCACCAATCTTTATGAGGAGTTGCGCCAGTTGGATTGCGTACTTCAGTTCGTCCGTTCGGGTCGCGTAGCCATTACGACCAGCTGCTTTGAGCGTGTCAATGAATATCTGGCGGACCGTGAAGCAAAATATCGTCAAAGTAAACACTAGGAATCATGATGAGCGAGAACAATAAGATAGGTACCTACAAGTTTGTTGCCGAACCGTTTCATGTCGACTTTACCGGACGGCTGACAATGGGAGTATTGGGCAACCATTTGTTGAATTGTGCGGGTTTCCATGCCAGCGACCGCGGTTTTGGCATCGCGACTCTAAACGAGGACAATTATACTTGGGTATTGTCCCGTCTGGCTGTCGAACTGGATGAAATGCCTTATCAGTACGAAGATTTCTCCATTCAGACTTGGGTGGAGAATGTCTATCGCCTTTTTACAGACCGTAATTTCGCTATCATCGATAAGGAGGGCAAGAAGATTGGGTATGCACGTTCCGTTTGGGCGATGATTAGCATGAATACCCGTAAGCCGGCAGATTTGCTGGCTCTTCATAGTGGCAGCATTGTAGATTATGTTTGCGATGAGCCTTGCCCGATAGAAAAACCTTCGCGGATAAAGGTGGCCTCAAAGGAACCGGTTGCTGCTTTGGTAGCCAAATACAGTGATATTGACATTAACGGGCATGTGAACAGCATCCGTTACATCGAGCATATCCTTGATTTGTTCCCGATAGAGATGTATAAGGAGAAGCGCATCCGTCGTTTTGAAATGGCATATGTAGCCGAAAGCTATTATGGGGATGAGTTGACTTTGTTCATGGATGATGCCGGTGAGGGCGTTTACGATGTGGAGGTGAAAAAGAATGGCAGCGAAGTGGTCTGTCGCTCTAAAGTGATATTTACAGAGAAATAAATAAATTTATCAACGTTGGCGTAAGCCACAAATAAAATTTAAAACAAAAAATGGCACAATTGAATTTGGCGGTGTTATTGAGAATGTAATGACCCGCGAAGAATTTCCTTTGGAAAAAGCACGTGAGATTTTGAAAGATGAAACAATTGCAGTAATCGGTTATGGCGTACAAGGCCCGGGCCAGGCTTGCAACTTGCGTGATAACGGTTTCAATGTGATTGTAGGACAACGTCCGGGTAAGACATACGAAAAGGCGGTGGCTGACGGATGGGTACCGGGTGAGACTTTGTTCGGCATCGAAGAGGCTTGCCAGAAAGGTACTATCGTCATGTGTCTGTTGTCTGACGCAGCTGTAATGTCTGTATGGCCGACTATCAAACCTTATTTGACTCCCGGAAAGGCTCTTTACTTCTCTCATGGTTTTGCTATTACCTGGAACGACCGTACCGGCGTGGTTCCTCCTAAAGATATTGATGTTATTATGGTTGCTCCCAAAGGTTCCGGTACTTCACTTCGTACCATGTTCCTCGAAGGGCGTGGCTTGAACTCATCATATGCCGTCTATCAGGATGCTACGGGTAAGGCTTTTGACAAGACGATTGCACTGGGTATCGGTATTGGTTCGGGATATTTGTTCGAGACAACTTTCATCCGCGAAGCCACTTCCGACTTGACCGGTGAACGCGGTTCATTGATGGGTGCTATCCAGGGATTGCTGTTGGCTCAGTATGAAGTATTGCGCGAAAACGGCCATACTCCTTCTGAAGCATTCAATGAAACAGTGGAAGAGTTGACTCAATCTTTGATGCCATTGTTTGCCAAGAACGGTATGGACTGGATGTATGCCAACTGTTCTACTACGGCACAGCGTGGTGCGCTGGATTGGATGACCCCGTTTCATGATGCCATCAAGCCGGTTGTACAGAAATTGTATGCAAGTGTGAAGTCGGGCAACGAAGCTCAGATTTCTATCGACAGTAACTCCAAACCCGATTATCGTGAGAAGCTGAATGCAGAATTGAAAGCCTTGCGTGAAAGCGAAATGTGGCAGACAGCTGTTACAGTTCGTAAACTTCGTCCGGAAAACAATTAATCAGCTTTATATAAATAGGTGAAAATACCCTCTTCGGTGTTACCGGAGGGGTATTTCTTTATTATTGATTCCCTATATTTTGAATAAACTCCAGTAGCTTCCGGTAAAAACCGTGATGTTTCAGCGTATCTGCTCTCCCATTATCACCAGCTTCATACGTGCCCGGGTGATGGCTACATTCATTCTCCTTAAATCATTCAGGAATCCTATCTGCCCTTCTTCGTTGGCACGGACAAGCTGATGAAGATAACATCGCGCTCTTGCCCTTGGAAGCCATCCACCGTATTTACAGTGAACAAGCTGCGATAAGGCTTGAGTGAAGCGTCTGCCTTTATCTTGTTGCGGAGATATTGCACTTGTGCCTTGTAAGGGGAGATGATGCCGATGTCTATTTTTTCTTCCAGAATGCGGTTGCCACCGATACGGTTGATGTAGATTTTCAGTTCTGATAGGAGCAGGTCCGCTTCCGCCTTATTAATGCGTCCGAAAGTCTCTCCCACAAATTCTTCTTTGAAATCCATTTCGGAGGTGTCAATCCAGTGGATGGGGGTATCCCAGTCCAGGATGCCCCGGTAACGCACTTCGGGAGCGGCTTCCAACTCGCCATTATAAAACCATTGGGAAGGAAATTTCATGATTTCCTCGTGCATGCGGTATTGTACTTTCAGCAAAGAGACAACGGCAGGTTTGTTGGACACCACTTTCTCCATCAATGTTCGTTCCAGACCTCCACGGGCAGCTTCGTAGCATTTTATGGTGGGCGGAAGTTGGCAGTGGTCACCCGCCAATACCACGCGGTCTGCTTTTCGGATAGCTATCCAGCAGGCAGCTTCTAAGGCCTGGGCTGCTTCATCAATGAAAAGGGTGCCGAAACGGCGTCCGTTCAGCAGCCGGTGATTGCTGCTTACTAGCGTGGAGGCTATGACATGTGCCCATCAAAAAGCTCTGCATTGATTTGTATTTCCAATGCGGTGGCGCGGTCGCGCAGGCGCTCATACGGCTGCGTACTCCTTCGCGTTCGTCATAGCTGCCACGGCGGGCACGGCTGCCCAGTTCACGGAGATTTTTCCGGATGCTCCACAGCTCCGGATAAAGCGGATGGTTCTCGAAACGACGCTCGTAGGTAAAGGAAAGCATCTTGTCGTTGACACGGGTCGGATTGCCGATACGCAGGACATTGACGCCACGGTCCACAAGTTTTTCCGAAATCCAGTCGACGGCAGTATTGCTTTGGGCACATACCAGTACCTGCGGTTCCCGATGCAGGGTTTCGTAGATGGCTTCCACTAAGGTGGTCGTTTTTCCGGTTCCTGGAGGACCATGTACAATGGCCACGTCGCGAGCACACAGCACTTTGTTTACAGCTGTTTCCTGCGTGGAGTTCAGCCAGGGAAACCGTACGGGATAGAGCTCTCGGAAACCGGCTTTCGAGGTTCCCAGCAATATGTCCCGCAATTCGGCCAGGCGGTTGCCTTTGGAGCGTAACGTATCTTCCAAGGCTTCGAACATGGTCCGATAGGATGTTTCGTCGAAATAAAGTTGCACGCCGAGGTTGTCCGTTTCCTGCACTTCCATCACGGCACCGGCTCCGGGCATTATCGCTACCATCCGTGTCTCGTCGGCATAGCTTACGGTAGCGGTGAAGTTCATATAGGTTATTTTTCCATCGGCAGACTGGCGGAAAAAACATACGGGACGGCCGAACTCAAAATTATGTTCTATATCGGTATTTTCTGTGTGTGTAATTTCTATTACTAATTGATTCAGTGAATTATAGTAACTTCGTCCCGGAGTGGCAGGATACCAGCAAAGTCCCCGTTTCACTTTCCGGGCAACCCCCATGTTTTCGGTTTGGCGTTTGAATTCCTCTTTTTCGTATTCGTATTCCATGCGCAGCAAAAGTTGCTGCTGTTGGAGGTGAATAATAGGACTATTTGAATCTTGTTCCTTCATGGTTGCAAAGGTAATCATTCTTCGCTTCCGACGGAAAAATGCTTTATTTTGTTAAACTATTCAGCCTTTTTATTTGTTTATGATATTAATTTGTAATCTTTACAATAATGAAAAACTAAAAAATAGTGGTTATGGTATATGATTTAACGATGCTCAAAACGTTTTATGCCGCTTATTCGGAGAAGATAGAACGCGTACGGAACGTACTGCGGCGTCCGATGACTTTAGCAGAGAAAATTTTGTATGCTCATTTGTATGATGGGGATAAAGTGAAGAACTACAGACGGGGAGAAGACTATGTGAATTTCCGTCCCGACCGTGTGGCTATGCAGGATGCAACGGCTCAAATG
>ENA-OQCS01001462-OQCS01001462.1-human-gut-metagenome-genome-assembly--contig:-NODE-1462-length-12109-cov-3.723502_pt1 | contig 12109 bp, 20 predicted proteins | sample MGYA00242757_ERZ504575 | MGnify/ENA primary metagenome ERZ504575 (study PRJEB26092, sample SAMD00036297) | human gut metagenome | host: Homo sapiens | study: EMG produced TPA metagenomics assembly of...
GCGGCAACATCGATGTGAACATACCTCAACCGCGTGATCACCCGTGGTCTGGTCATGAAGCGGCCGCAAGGCGAACATGACCATTGCGCTGGAGGACAAGCCCGGCCAGCTCAAGAAGGTGGCCGAGATCGTGTCCCGCTGCGGCAGCAATGTGGTGTCGGTGCAGCACGATGGCTCCGATCCCAACATGCCCATTTCCAGCTGCTTCCTCAAGCTCACCCTTGAGACCCGCGATGCCGAGCAGATCGAGCAGATCCGCGCAGAGCTTGCAAAAGAGGGTTTCCAGCTTGTGAGCGAAAGAGTATAATAGAAGAAAAAAGAAAGGAACGTTTTATCATGAAAGTCGTTTCCACTTCCAACGCACCCGCAGCCATCGGCTTACAGCCAGGCGATCGATCTGGCAATATGGTGTTTGTTTCCGGCCAGATCCCGGTAGACCCTGCTACCGGCAAGATGGCCGATACGGTTGAAGAGCAGGCTGCACAGAGCCTTGCAAACCTCAAGGCCATTCTGGCCGAGGCTGGCCTTTCCATGGCAAATGTGGTCAAGACTGTCATTTTTCTGGCCGATATCAACGATTTTGCCGCTGTGAATGCCGTGTATGCCAAGGCCTTTGCGGAGCCGTTCCCTGCCCGCAGCTGCGTGCAGGTGGCCGCCATCCCCAAGGGCGCAAAGCTGGAGATCGAGTGCATCGCCGTGCGCGAATAATCAGGCCTAAACACAAAAGGGGCTGTGCCACTGGCACAGCCCCTTTTGCATGTATGAGGAAGAATGAGAACAGCAATTACGGGCGCAGACCCATGCCGCCCTCCAGCGTGAGGGTCTCGCCGGACAGATACTTGAAGTCCGGCATGGCCAGCTGCACGCATACCCGGCCGATCTCGGTCTCGGGGTTGGCGTAGTGGCCCATGGGCGGCATCTTGACGTTGGCTTTGAACGCATCCGGGTATGCCTGCTGGAACTGCTCCAGCTTGGCGGTCCAGGCCAGCGGACAGATCACGTTGACATTGATGCCATCCTTGCCCCACTCAGTAGCGGCCACGCGGGACAGGCCGCGGATGCCCTCCTTGGCGGCAGCGTAGGCGCACTGGCCAAAGTTGCCAAACAAGCCTGCACCGGATGCAAAGTTGATCACGCTGCCCTTGGACTTGGCCAGATAGGGATAGCAGGCCTTCATATAGTAAAATGCAGCGTACAGGCCGGAATAAAGGGCCAGATCAAACTGCTCGGTGGTGTGCTCTGCCAGCGGCACGCCGGAAGCGGATGCCTGTGCGTTGTTCACCAGCACTTGAATGCCGCCAAAGGTATCCACAGTCTGATTGACGACATTTTGCACGGTGGCTTCGTTGTCGGTGCCTGCACACACATCTGCCTGCACCGGCAGAACGCGGATGCCATACTTGGCTTCCAGCTCGTTTTTTGCCTCTTCCAGTTTTTTTACATTACGGCCAGTGATGACCAGATTTGCGCCCTCTTTTGCAAAGGCGGTGGCAATGCCATAGCCGATGGAGCCGCAGCTGCCATCGGAAAGTACGGCGCGGCCTGCGCCGGTGATGATAGCGGTCTTACCCGTTAAAAAGCCCATAGTTGCCCTCCAGAAGTGCTCAATTGGCTGATGTTGGCCATATTATAGCCTGAATTTCAATAGAATGCAAGGCTTTTTACCGATAAATAAAAAATAGACAAAGAATGCCGAGAAAGTGAAAAAATTCACGACTTCTCGGCATTTTGTGAAAGATTTGTCAGAGACTTTGATGTTAAAATAAAGACAAACTAATTACTTCTGCACGCCCGCCTCGCACTGCTCAATAAACTGCTTTGCCACGCGGGGACTGCGGCCGCCGGCGCGGATGGCAAAGGCTTCGGCTTTGACCAGCAGCTGATCCATCGGCATGTCGATGCCGTGCTGCTTTGCCAGTTCGGCCAGAATGTTCTCAAACCGGGCCTTCTCCGGCCGCTGGAAAGTGACCGTCAGGCCGAATCGGGCCGAAAGGCTCATCAGCTCCTGCCGGGTATCGGCTTCGTGGATGTCGTCGCCGGTGCGGTCGGTCAGTGTTTCTTTAATAAGGTGGCGGCGGTTGGAGGTGGCGTATACCGCGATGTTCTTGGCCCGGCCGCCTACGCTGCCTTCCAGAATGGCCTTGAGCGCGGCAAAGTTGTCGTCGTTGGCGGTAAAACTCAGGTCGTCGATGAACAGGATGAATTTGAGCGGGTTCGCGGCCAGTTTGTCCATCAGATCCGGGATCTGGTAGAGCTGGTTCTTCTTCACTTCCACCAGCCGCAGGCTTCAGGTGCAAACTCATTGGCAATGGCTTTCACCGCACTGGACTTGCCGGTGCCTGCATCGCCGTACAGCAGCACATTGTTGGCGGGCATCCCGGCCAGCAGGGCCTTTGTGTTGGCAATGACCTTTTCGCGCTCCTTCTCGTAGCCGGGCAGCTCGGAAAGCGCTGGGGGTCCGGGTATTTCACCGGCACCAGCTGGCCGTTCTCCACCGTGAACACATGGTGCTTGGCAAACATGCCGTAGCCCTTTTTTCCCACCTCGCTCATGCGCTGGGCGTAGGCGGCAGGCAGGTCGATGCTGGAGGTCTCCCACCGGGGCAGGAAAGCCAGCTCCTGCGCCTGCCCTGTGGCAGAACCGGCAGCGGCCAGCAGCTCGTCCAGCGTCAGGCCGCACAGAGCCTGCAGAAAAGCCAGTTCACTGTCCAGAGCGGTCTGCAGTGCAGGGGCAAGGGTGCCCGATGCAGCCTGACGCACGCAGACGGTCTCGGCTTCCAGCACAGCGGCGCTGAGGTAGCTGCCCCAGTTGGTGGTGTGCTCGAACAGTGCGGCTTCAAATTGGGCCACAGCGTCGCACACTGGGCCATAGCCGGGCGCACCGGCTTCCATGCGGTCGGTCAGGTCCAAAAGCTTTGCCACAACGGGGTCGTCCAGCAGGCTGCGGAAAACAACAAGCCCGTGCAGCCGGGCATTCCATTCTCTCAATTTCATATTCCTGTCCTCTGTTGGTCTTAAATTAAACGCGCAGGCGCGCATATCAGAAGTATACAGCGCATTGTGCCATGGCGCAAGAGGTGTTCAATTAACTTCATGTTTGGGGTGATTCAGGTTACAAATTGTCGATTGACAAAAGGCCGATTTATAGTATAATTTACATCAACAAATGCGCAGATGGGAAAAAGTACCACACGATCCCCACTGTTCAGAGAGCTGCCGTCTGGTGCAAGGCAGTCAGTGCTTCGTGCGGAAAATCATCCCGGAGCAGCCTGCCCAACGGGTGCAAAACCCTTGTAAGCAGCGCCGGTTGCAGCCGTTACCGTGCAGGGCTTTGTTGGAAGCCCGTGAGAGGGTGTGCACAGCACGCCAACGAGAGTGGTACCGCAGAGAGCTTGATGATCACAAGGTCTTTGTCTCTTGATAACAGGGGACAAAGGCCTTTTCTTTTAAAAAGAAGCTCCCCGGGAACGTGTAAAAAGTGGAAAAAGGTTAGGAAAACAGGAGAAACTCACCATGCAGTTGAATGGTTCTCAGATTTTTGTGGAGGTCCTCTGCGAGCAGGGCGTGGACACCCTTTTTGGTTATCCCGGCGGCGCAGTGCTGAACCTTTACGATGAGCTGTACAAAAATTCGGACCGCATCACCCATGTGCTGACGGCACATGAACAGGGCGCGGCCCACGCGGCAGACGGTTATGCCCGTGCCACCGGCCGCACCGGCGTGGTGCTGGCTACCAGCGGCCCGGGTGCCACCAATCTGGTCACCGGCATTGCCACGGCCTATATGGACTCGGTGCCCATGGTAGCCTTTACCGGCAACGTGACCACGGACGGGATCGGGAGGGACAGCTTTCAGGAAGCCTACATTGAGGCATCACAATGCCCATCACCAAGCACAATTTCACGGTGCGCCGGGTGGAAGAGCTGGCCGATACCATGCGCTCTGCCTTCCGTATTGCACAGAGCGGCCGCAAGGGCCCGGTGCTGGTGGATATCCCCAAGGACGTGACGGCGGCGGTATGCGAGTTCACCCCCAAAAAGCCGGAGCCCATCCGCACCGTGACCACCTTCAACGCGGAGCAGGTCAAGTGGGCAGCGGATCTTATCAATGCGGCCCAGCGCCCGCTGGTCTACTTTGGCGGCGGCGTGCGCAGCGCAGCTCCTGCCAGCCGCTGCGTGATCTGCTGCACAAGGCAGAGATCCCGGCCACCTACACCCTGATGGCCGCAGGCGTTGTGCCCTACGGCGACCCGATGAACATTGGCATGGTGGGTATGCACGGCTGTTATACCTCCAATCGTGCCGTGGCCGACTGCGACGTGCTGATCGCGGTGGGCACCCGCTTCTCGGACCGTGTGGCCCTGAACCCCAAGACCTTTGCAAAGAACGCCACCATCATCCAGATCGACATCGACCCCAGTGAGTTGGGCAAGAATGTGGAGGTCGATCTTTCCATCGTGGGCGATGCCGCTTACGTGCTGAACGCCATGCTGCCGCAGATCGAGGAAAAGAAGCATCCCGATTGGATGAAGATGATCCATGAGTGGCAGGCACAGGATTACCACCCGGTGTCCGACCCCACCCGCCTGATGCCCCATCAGGTGATCGGCGAGGTGTGCAACCAGTGCGGCCCCGAGGCCGTGTATGTGACCGATGTGGGCCAGCACCAGATGTGGGCGGCACAGTACCTGCGCCACGCTAAGAGCCGTGGCTTTATCACCAGCGGCGGTTTGGGCACCATGGGCTTTGGCTACGGTGCCGCCATTGGCGCACAGATGGCTCTGGGCCGCGACCAGCGGGTGGTCATGTTTACCGGCGACGGCTCCTTCCACATGAACCTGAACGAGGCCTGCACCGCCGTGAGCTATGAGCTGCCCATCATCACCGTGATCTTCAACAACTCGGTGCTGGGCATGGTGCGCCAGTGGCAGAACATCTTCTACGAAAAGCGCTACAGCCAGACCGACCCCCACCGCAAGACGGACTTCGTCAAGCTGGCCGAGGGCTTTGGCTGAAGGGCTACCGCTGCAGAAACCTGCCGGAGTTTCAGGCTGCCTTTGCCGATGCAATGAAGCAGAAAGGCCCTACTTGGATCGAGTGCATCATCGATAAGGACGAAAAGGTGCTGCCCATGATCCCCGGCGGCGGCGATATCAACGACATCATCATGGAATAAGGAGGACACAGCAATATGGAATCCAACAAGCGCAGGGTCATCAGCCTGCTGGTGGACAACCAGAGCGGTGTTCTGGCCCGTGTGTCCAGCCTGTTCTGCCGCCGCGGCTTCAACATTGACAGCCTGACCGTTTCGGCTACCAACGACCCGGCGGTCAGCCGCATCACCGTTACCATCACCAGCGACGAAAAGGCACTCAGCCAGCTGATCCTGCAGACCGAACGGCTGGAAGTTACCCGTCAGGTGTTCGTGCTGGACGGCGAAAAATCTCTGGAACGGGAACTGCTGCTGCTGAAGGTAGCATCCGATGTGCACAACCGCAGCGAGCTGCGGGAGATCGCCAGCATCTACAAGGCCAAGATCATCGACCTTTCGCCGGACAGCATGGTGTTTGAGCTGATCGGCAAGCCGGATAAGATCGATGCCTTCCTGAAAATGTTTACAGATTACAAAATTTTGGAGCAGTGCCGCACCGGTGTTACCGCACTGGAGCGCGGCGGGATGCATCAGCATATGCAGAAGCCTCCGCAGGAGGTGCGCGAAGCACAGCTGCCTCTGCCGGGGACCCACTGCCCGGAGAGAAAGTAAGAACGAACCCTCTCCGTCACGGCTGCGCCGTGCCACCTCTCCCGAAGGCGAGGTTTTATGCATCATCAAAAGAGAAGGTATGATAAAAGCTCCCCCCCTCGGGGGAGCTGGCATCGAGCAAAGCGAGATGACTGAGAGGGTTAAAACTTCGCTTTCCGCTCTCAAGGAGCGAAAAAATAAAATGTTTAGAATCAGCCACTGAATAAACACAAAACAAAAAGGAGAACAACTACCATGGCTATCAAGAAATACTACGATTCCGACTGCAACCTCGGCGTGCTGGACGCAAGACCGTCGCTGTCATCGGCTTCGGCAGCCAGGGCCACGCACACTCTGAGAATCTTGCCGAGAGCGGTGTCAATGTCTCGTCGGCCTGCGCAAGGGCTCTGCTCACTGGGAGAAGGCTTCTGAGTTCGCAGCAACTCACGAGAACTTCAAGGTCATGGAAGTGGAAGAAGCTGCCAAGGCCGGCGACGTTGTCATGATGCTGGTGCCCGACGAGCTGTGCGCCGACATCTATAACAAGCAGGTGGCTCCCTACATGACCGAGGGCAAGGCACTGGCCTTTGCACACGGCTTCAACATCCACTTCAAGACCATCACTGCTCCCAAGAATGTGGACGTTATCATGATCGCTCCCAAGGGCCCCGGCCACATCGTCCGCCGCCTGTACACCGAGGGTGAGGGCTGCCCCTCTCTGATCTGCGTGGAGCAGGACTACACCGGCAAGGCTAAGGATATTGCTCTGGCATACGCTTCCGGCATCGGCGCTGGCCGTGCAGGCATCCTGCAGACCACCTTCAAGGAGGAGACCGAGACCGACCTGTTCGGCGAGCAGGCAGTGCTGTGCGGCGGCGTTTCCGAGCTGATCCACGCCGGTTTCGATACGCTGGTGGAAGCTGGCTACGAGCCCGAGATGGCATACTTTGAGACCTGCCACGAGATGAAGCTGATCGTTGACCTGATCAACGAGGGCGGCTTCTCCAAGATGCGTTACTCCATCTCCAACACCGCTGAGTACGGCGACTACCGCACCGGCAAGCGCCTGATCACCGCCGAGACCCGCAAGGAAATGAAGAAGGTTCTGACCGAGATCCAGGACGGCACCTTCGCTTCCGAGTTCCTGACCGAGATGAGCCCCAACGGCGGCCGCAAGGTGCACTTCCTGGCAAAACGCCGCATGGAAGCAGAGCTGCCCATCGAGAAGGTCGGCGCAGAGCTGCGCAGCATGATGAGCTGGCTGAAGAAGTAAGGGGAAAACTCTCAGGCCGCCTTTCGGCGGCCAGCTCCCCCGAAAGGGGGAGCTTTTGTTGAAAGTGAGAACCTTATAGATCCTCCGCAAAAACTCTCCTTCGGGAGAGGTGGCACGGCGCAGCCGTGACGGAGAGGTTTTTTGTCAGAAAAGAGGATTTGAAATGAGAAGTGACAATGTGACCAAGGGTTCGGAGCGCGCCCCGAACCGAAGCCTGTTCTATGCACTGGGCTACACCAAGGAAGAGCTGGAGCGCCCGCTGATCGGCGTGGTGAGTGCCTACAGCGAGATCGTGCCCGGCCATATGAATCTGGACAAGATCGCCGATGCCGTAAAGGCCGGCGTTGAGATGGCAGGCGGCACGCCCATCCTGATCCCTGCCATTGGCGTGTGCGACGGCATCGCCATGGGCCATGTGGGCATGAAGTACAGCCTTGCATCCCGTGAGCTGATCTGCGACAGCGTGGAGACCATGCTCATGGCCCACCAGCTGGACGGTCTGGTGCTGGTGCCCAACTGCGACAAGATCGTGCCCGGCATGGTCATGGCCGCCGTCCGTATGGACGTGCCCGCCGTGGTCTGCTCCGGCGGCCCCATGCTGGCCGGTACCTACGGCGGCGAAGAGGTCAGCCTTTCCAAGATGTTCGAGGCTGTGGGTGCTACAAGGCCGGTATGATCACCGAGGATCAGCTGGAAGACTGCACCTGCAACTGCTGCCCCAGCTGCGGCAGCTGCTCCGGCATGTACACCGCCAACAGCATGAACTGCCTGTGCGAGGCCATCGGCATCGCACTGCCCGGCAACGGCACCATTCCTGCCGTTTACTCCAAGCGTCTGCAGCTGGCAAAGCACGCCGGTATGGCCATTATGGATATGGTCAAGAAGGGCATCACCGCACGCCAGATCATCAACGAGCGCTCCATCCGCAACGCTCTGACCTGCGATATGGCTCTGGGCTGCTCCACCAACACCGTGCTGCACCTGCTGGCCATCGCTTATGAGGCCGGTGTGCCCATCGACCTGAAGCTGTTCAATGAGATCAGCGCCAAGACCCCCAACCTGTGCCATCTGGCCCCGGCCGGTCCCACCCACATGCCGGACCTGTACGCCGCAGGCGGCATCCCCGCCGTGCAGGCAGAGCTGGCCAAGAAGGGCCTGCTGGATCTGGATGTGCCCACCGTTACCGGCAAGACGCTGGGCGAGAACATCAAGGGCGCACACATCCTGAACGACAAGGCCATCCGTCCCATCGACAACCCCTACTCCCAGACCGGCGGTCTGCAGATCCTGTGGGGCAACATTGCACCGGACGGCTGTGTGGTCAAGCGCAGCGCCGTGGCCCCCGAGATGCAGCAGCATTCCGGCCCGGCCCGCGTGTTCAACAGCGAGGACGAGGCCATTGCCGCCATCTATGCGGGCAAGATCGTCCCGGGCGATGTGGTGGTCATCCGCTACGAAGGCCCCAAGGGCGGCCCGGGCATGCGGGAGATGCTCAACCCCACCTCTGCGCTGGCAGGCATGAAGCTGGATAAGACGGTGGCCTCATCACGGATGGCCGCTTCTCCGGCGCATCCCGCGGTGCTGCCATCGGCCATGTCAGCCCGGAGGCGGCCTCCGGCGGCCCCATCGGCTGATCGAAGAAGGGGATACCATTTCCATTGATATCCCCAACGCCTCCATCACGCTGGAGGTCAGCGATGCAGTGCTGGCCGAGCGCAAGGCAAAGTACGTTGCGCCCGAGCCCAACATCAAGACCGGCTGGCTGAGCCGTTACGCCCGCATGGTCACCAGTGCAATCTGGGTGCAGTGACTGAAATAACGTAACGAAAGCGCTGTTGTGCGGATGCACAACAGGCGCTTTTGTCACTCTCCGTATTTCATGAGCATGGCGCGGACGGTGAGGAAGATGATCTTCCAGTCCACCCAGAAGCTGCGCTCCTGGATGTATTTCATATCCAGCGCCACCCACTCGTCAAAGCTCATCTCGTTACGGTGGGGTGCGCATTTGCCAGCTAGCAGCTCAGTCCGGGGGTGACGTACAGCCGCTGGCGCTGGTAGTCGCTGTACAGCTCTACCTCCCGGGGCAGTGCGGGGCGCGGCCCCACGATGCTCATATCGCCCTGCAGCACGTTGAGCAGCTGTGGCAGCTCGTCCAGACTGGTCTTGCGCAGAAAACGTCCCACCCGGGTAATGCGGGGGTCGCCCTTGATCTTGAACACCGGGCCGTCCATCTGGTTCTGGCTCAGCAGCTCATTCAGCTGCTCCTCGGCGTCCGGGCACATGGTACGAAACTTATACAGCCAGAACAGCTTGCCGTCCCGTCCTACCCGCCGCTGCCGGAAAATAGCTCCGTCTCCGGGGCTGTCCAGCACGATGCAAGGGTGATCAGCAGTGCCAGCGGCGCAAGCAGGATCAGCGCCAGCAGGGAGAATACGATGTCCTGTGCACGCCGCAGCACCCAGTAACGCCGGTGCTGCGCAGCGTCTTTTCCCGGTCGATAGAAATTTGCGGGGCGGCGCTGATTGTTGACTCCATGCAATGACCCACTCCTGCCTGTAAAATGTGTAGAATCTTTACATTATTTTAACATAAAACAGGACGCAATTCAACCGGATGAAGCGCGGCGGGCGGGGGACAGTAAGCCTGCTGAAAAAAGTGAAAAAAGGTGGTTGACAAAACCCTTTTCTCATGCTAAAATAAACAAGTCGTCCGGCGCACGGATGCACAACAACTGAATATGGGCGTGTTCCCGAGTGGCCAATGGGGACAGACTGTAATCTGCTGCTTTCAGCTTCGGTGGTCGATCACCGCGCCCACCAAACAAGAAAAATCCGAACCTGTTTCCGATTGGAGAAGGGTTCGGATTCGTTTTCTTCGGGTACAACAATGAAGGCTCCCGTGGACGGCACAAAACTCCGATACTTTGTCATAGACCGTAAGCCAATCACAAGATTTGGAGGGTATGATTATGAAGTACGATGAAAGAGCCTGCAAGTTTAACATGGATACCGGGTGCGTGGAGTTGACTTTCCAAGATGGGAGAAAAATTTCCATTGACTGCACCGGGGTTGAGGATGCTCTGGATGTGACTGTGGCACAAAGAGCAGAGTTGGACTATCTCGTCTATAATGACCCGCTGGGCTATGCGGATTTGATTCTGAACGGTGACCCGGAGGAATATTTGAAAAATGCAGCCGGGAGCATGGGCTAGAAGATTAAGGACAAAAAAATAAGAGGTGTGCCCAACTGGACACACCTCGGTGAGATACATCTATGTAAGGCAGGGCGTTCCTTTCATCGGGAGCGTCCTGCTGTTTTTATGCTGCAACAGGCAAGGCTTGTAGTGCTTTCTGCTCTTTCAGCCATTCCTCATATTCACGCTGGCCTTCCTCGCTGTTGAAAAACTCAACCATGGAGGGATAAAAGCAACGCGCAAGGGTCTTGATTGCTTCATCCGGGTAGCCGGATTTGTTCGACTTCTTCTTTTTGTTCAATGGTATCCTCCGAAAATCAAAGTTCCATATCTTGCCCACGCCTGCGGTTTCGCTGCTGCACATTCATGGTGAGCTCCTGCTTGGGGGCAAGAATCTTTTCCAGAAAGCCACGCACCAGTCGGGCGCACGGTGGAGAGCATCCAGATAGGGTTTCACCTCGTACCACAGGTCGTGGTACTTGTTGCTCCAACGAACGGCCTCCTTCTTGGCGGTGGAAAGTTCTTCTTTCAAGCGGCGGTTCTCCACGTCCATCATATAGCCGTGGTCGGCTTGCTTTGGGTAGCTTGAGCGAGCGACAACCACCAGCTTTGCTGGTGGAATAAAAACGGCTTTAGCCCTAGACAAAGAGAAACCTCCCCGTAGAATAGAGTGTGGGTTTGCCAACACATTCTAGGAACAGGGAGGTTTATCTTTGAAATGAAAGATAACAAAGACGTAGATAGTTTAAGCCATACCACGTGGAGATGTCAATACCATGTAGTGTTTGCACCGAAATATCGGAGAATGGTAATTTACGGTCAGATCAAAAAGGATATAGGGCAGATACTGCGCCAGTTGTGCGAACAAAAAGGTATTGAAATCATTGAAGCGGAGGCCTGCCCTGACCATATCCATATGCTGATAAGTTTTTCGCCGAAGTACAGCATTTCCTATGTCATGGGATATCTCAAGGGAAAGAGCAGTCTCATGATTTTCGACAGACATGCAAATCTGAAGTACAAGTATGGCAATCGGCATTTCTGGGCCAGGGGATACTTCGTGGATACGGTAGGAAAGAACAAAAAGAAAATCCAAGAGTACATTAAAAATCAACTGCAACAGGACCAGATTGCCGATCAGTTGAGCCTTAAGGAGTTCGTGGACCCGTTTACGGGTAGCAAGGAAACTAAGGCGTAAATAAAAGGGCCCCTTGAGGGGCCTGCCACGAGACAGGAATGCAGTTGGCAGACCCATTCGTGGCCCCTTAAGGGGCTTTGCTAGTATTATGCCCTTCTAGGGCTTACTCAAGCCACCGGCTCAGCCGGTGGTTTTTGACTTTCAGCTTGGAAAATTCTTCTTCGGTCAGCGAGTAGTTACCGAGAAGGTGCGCTTGCCGATATAATCCAGATCGCGCGCATGAATGAGGGCTTCTTTCGTGAGCGTGGCCTTTTTCTGCACAGCGGCAAGTTCCTTCTCCTTTTTGGAGAGGGTCTGACTGGTTTTGGCAAGCGACTGCGCCTTTTGGTCGGCTTGGGCGGTAAGGGTGTCCAGACGTTCCTGCTCCCGCTGGACTTTGAATTGGGTGACGGTCAGGTGTTCTTCAGTGCTGCCACGCTCACCGCGCTCTACATCGGTATACCCGGCGCTGCGCATATAGTTGAAGAAATCGTCTTGCAGGATGCTGTACGACTTCTTCAAAACAGGCTTGCCGTTCTTTTGCAGGACGGGCTTTCCGGCATCGTCCAGCAAGGGCTTGGATGCCCACTTCTTGCTCCGGCTGACCTGCATGACGGTCTCCTTGACTGTGCCGACCAGTGCCTTGTCCTTGCAGCGTTTCGACCAGAGGATCTGCTTTTCCACCACAGGCACATAGACCACATGGAGATGATAGTGGTAGACTT
>ENA-OQCS01001463-OQCS01001463.1-human-gut-metagenome-genome-assembly--contig:-NODE-1463-length-12109-cov-2.561008_pt1 | contig 12109 bp, 16 predicted proteins | sample MGYA00242757_ERZ504575 | MGnify/ENA primary metagenome ERZ504575 (study PRJEB26092, sample SAMD00036297) | human gut metagenome | host: Homo sapiens | study: EMG produced TPA metagenomics assembly of...
CGCAAAAGGAAAAATTTTTAGAAATCACACGGGCAGATGCGTATACATTTACCGATTGCAAAGGAGAAAAAAGTTATTCCTGTGTAAATCATAATACATTTTAAAATGATGGATGGAGCTCTCAGCGGAAAAACAGGGTTTACGCAAGATGCAGGATATTGTTATGTCGGAGCGCTGCGAAAAGACGGAAAAACATTGATTGTGGCGCTTCTTGCATGTGGATGGCCGAATAATAAAGGGTATAAATGGTCGGATACAAAGAAATTAATGACATACGGAATGGAAAATTATTGTTATAAAGAGATTTCTCCGGATAAGATAGACAGAACAGAAAAAATCTATATAAAAAACGGATATACAGGAGGGTTTCCTAAAAAAGGAAAAGATCTTTAGAAGTAGAGATCTTAGGGGAATCTAAAAAATTTTAGTAGGAGCAGATGATAAAGATGAGATAGAAATAAAAATTAAGAAGGAAATTTGTGCTCCGATAAAAAGGGAACTGTAATAGGAGAGATTGTTTATCGTGTAAATGGAGAGCGGATCATATCATATGAGGTTGTTGCGGGAAAAACAGTAAAAGAAAGAACACTTTGGATATGTGCAGAATATCTACGAAGAAAATTTCTTCTGTAAGTATGAAAATACGAAACATTAAAAAAAATCAATATAAATGATTAAATTTGTCACTAGAATGAGTAAATATAATGTGATAGTATGTGAATGATAAAAAAAAGCAATATCATTGATATAATATAAGGAGAACTGTAATGATGACAACGAGAGAAAATTGGAAAAAATATGAAAAAACTTATTTTATGCCTCCGACACCTTGTTACGACTGGGTAAAAAAAGATTGTGTTGATAAGGCGCCGATCTGGTGCAGCGTAGATCTTAGAGACGGAAATCAGGCGTTGATCGAACCGATGAGTCTTGATGAGAAATTGGAGTTTTTTCAGCTTCTCGTTGACGTTGGTTTTAAGGTGATCGAAGTTGGTTTTCCGGCGGCGTCTGAGACAGAATATCAGTTTATCAGAGCATTGATCGAGCAAAATATGATTCCGGATGACGTTACGATCCAGGTTCTTACTCAAGCGAGAGAACATATTATCAAAAGAACATTTGAAGCTGTGCAGGGCGCGCCTCATGCGATCATACATGTATACAATTCTACTTCTGTTGCACAGAGAGAACAAGTATTTAAAAAGAGTAAAGAAGAGATTAAGCAAATTGCGGTCGATGGTGCGAAATTGTTGAAAAAACTGGCAAAAGAGACGACCGGTAATTTTACATTTGAATATAGTCCGGAAAGTTTTCAGGGAACAGAAGTTGACTACGCACTTGAAGTGTGTAATGCTGTTTTGGATATATGGGAGCCGACTTCAGATAATAAGGCAATCATCAACCTGCCGACCACAGTAGAAAATGCAATGCCTCATGTTTTCGCAAGTCAGGTAGAGTACTTTAATAAATATCTCCTTCACAGAGAAAATGTATTACTGTCCTTGCATCCTCATAACGACAGAGGATCAGGTATCAGTGATGCGGAGCTCGGTATTTTGGCAGGAGCAGATAGGATTGAAGGAACATTGTTCGGCAATGGAGAAAGAACCGGAAATGTTGATATTATTACATTGGCAATGAATATGTTTTCTCAAGGTGTAGATCCTGAATTAGATTTTTCAAATATGAGTGATATATGTGAAGTGTATGAACGAGTGACGCGTATGCATGTCTCTCCAAGACAGCCTTATGCAGGAGAACTTGTATTTACGGCTTTTTCCGGATCTCATCAAGACGCGATCGCAAAAGGTATGGCATGGAGAGAAGATCGGCAGTGTGATAAGTGGAACGTGCCGTATTTACCGATCGATCCGCAGGATGTCGGAAGACGGTATGATTCTGACGTTATAAGAATCAATAGTCAGTCAGGCAAGGGCGGCGTGAACTATATCTTGAAACAGAGCTTTGGAATCAGCCTGCCGGAGAAGATGAAAGAAGAAGTCGGTTATCTTGTCAAAGACGTTTCCGACAAAGCGCATAAAGAACTTACGCCGGACTGGGTATATCATATTTTGAAGATAACTATATTACGGCAAAGACGATTTTTACAGTTGATGAATGTCATTTCAAACAGGAAAACGGAATGGTGGCTGATGCGGTGATCCATCATAACGGTAATGACCGAAGAATTGTGGGTGTAGGAACGGTCGGTTAGATGCGGTGAGCAATGCGATAAAACATTATTTTGATGTGGATTATCAGTTGGCATTTTATGAAGAGCATTCCTTGACAAAAGGCTCTTCTTCGAGAGCTGTCGCTTATGTCGGCATAATATACAATAAAAAGAAATACTGGGGAGTCGGAATAGATGCGGATATTATAAAAGCGTCGATAGAAGCGCTTGTAGTTGCTGTAAATAAATTGAGTGAAATTGTGGATGGCGGAAAAGATGAAAGACTGCTGGAGATTACAAATTATATTTATGCAAATTATAAAAATGTGACATTAGAAGATCTTTCGGAAAAATTCTTTCTGTCAAAACCATATTTGTCAAAATATATTAAAGAAAAGTCAGGCATGACATTCGGCGATATTCTCAAACAGATCCGAATGAAAAAGCGCGTGCAATGCTTAGAAGCGGGAATGCCACTGTAGAAAGCATTGCAGAGATGGTCGGGTATCAGAATGTAGAACATTTCAATCGAGTGTTCAAAAAAAATGTATCATACAACACCGGTACAATATCGGAATAAAAAGTAAATGATAAAAACAGCATGATAGCAGGGGATAGGAGGAACTATCGCTTTGGTGACTAATAAATCTCAAAGCGATAGTTCCTTTTGTGTAATTATAAATATTTTTGAAATAAAAGGATTGTTTATGATGCACAAAAATAAAGAAATAAAGATATTATATATTATTATGACAGAAATATGCGGGGGGGGTATACTTATGCTGACATTATGTAAACATTGTGCGTTTTTTGAAAAAAGAAAAAATAAGTGTTTTTATATATAATTACTTTAAGCAATGTTTACGAAGTTAAATTTTATGAAATAAACGGGTGGGAAGAAGGAGGAAAAAGAATGAAAATGAAAAGAGTTCTGGCGTGTGGCTTATCAGCGGCCATGATTGTGACATTCGTGTCATTTGGCAATATGGGAGTTGGAATGGTACATGCTGCTGTAGATATCGAGAACGAGTCTGTAACTGTAGAAGAAAAAGTTTAAAGGAGATTGAGTCAGAAGTTCTGAAGGCAAATGCAAAAGCAAATTCGGAGCAGAAACCGGCAGCTTGGGATAATGATGGTGAAGCTGGGTGGGCATTTGATGATGAGAATCATTGGTGGCATTCTAGATATCAGGGAAATCCTGTAGAAGGGGAAGTAAACAGTGGATTAGTAAGCGCAAGCAATCCTATTTGGATTCAGACAGGATTTGGAGAAGCAAAAAAAATTAAGAAAATAACTTATCTGTCAAGAGACAATGGTATGGGTTCTATTAATGCATATAAGGTTCAATATGCCAATGTTCAGCAGGGCGAACCGAGAGATGATGATTTTCATGATATTGCAGGTGCGGCCGGAAATTTGCAGAATGCTCGTACTGCACAGGAGATTGTATTTAACGAAGCAGTAACCGCAACGCATATCCGTCTTGTTGCAACATCGATTTATGCGAATGGCGGACAACAGTATGTGGCGGCAAAGCGCATTCGTGTGTTTGAAGAAACTGAGGGAACAGAAGGAGTAACTTATAATTTCTATAAACAATCAGATTTTTGGGATTATGAAGTTGCATATGGCAATTTGGCTGATCAGACAGAGAATGCAGATAGATGGCATTATCAGATTAAGAAGCCTTCAGAAGGAGGGTGGATTGATATTCCGGCAAATGCAATTAAAAACAAAAGATAACGGTGAAAAAAGCTGGATGAATGATGATAAGGCTTGGATGGCACATATTATTACGCAAAGCTGAATAAGGATGAAATTACATCTACATTTCAAGGTGAGGCGTATACAGCAGTAGCATATGCGTGGAAAGCTCCAAAGAATGGGTTATTTTAAGAATGACATTGGAAAGTTCCGATAACACAGGACAAGCAGTCCGGCACCGAGTTTCTTTGTCTGCCACTCAAGTGATAATCAGGATGGCAAAGATTTATTCCGTAATATCGTTGGTGCAAATAGTACAATTACAAGTAAAATTGCAAGAGTCCACACAGGAGAATGGCTTCGTTTAGGAGCAACTACAAAGAATGCATGGGCAAGTGGTTTGAAACCGGTAGTGATGGAAGTTACTGCAAAAGATTATGCAGTTCAGTATTTAGAAGAAGTAAGTGGTATTGAAGAAGGGAACAGTTATACAGAAGCTTCCAAACAGGCAGTTAAAGAGGCACGATCAGCATTACAAGAAGCGATTCTGCCGGAAGTTCCGGATATGGTAGTTGTTGAGCAGAAGATTACAGCGTTAGAACAGGCGATTGCAGGATTGCAAGAGTATGTTCCGGTAACAGAAGTTACATTAAATGTAACTGAGGCCAATTTGAAAGTCGGTGAGACAGTACAATTAACGGCTATAGTTGCACCGGATAATGCTAGCCAAGAAGTTCTCTGGGTATCTGATGCAGAGGGTATCGCTTCTGTTGATAGTGCAACTGGATTAGTTACAGCTAATAGTGCGGGAACGGCGATTATTACAGCAACTTCCACAATGAATCCGGAAAAGAAAGCACAATGTACAGTTGTTGTTACTCGTGATGATACAGCATTAGATGTAGCAATCAAAGCAGCAGAAGAGAAAATACGGGAAGAGAATTTTGAAAATAAATATACAGAAGCTTCAAAAACAGCTCTTAGAGAAAATTTGGAGAATGCGAAACTTGCGAAAGAGAACGCGAACCTTTCTGTGGAAGATGTGAAATTAGTTGTTGATGCATTAAATGCTTCAATCGAAGAATTACAATTAAAAGCAGTAGTTACAATCAATAATAACGATCAGATAGAAACAAAATACTGTGAAATCGGAGAACAGGTGAGAGTTGTTGCACAGACTGTGAAAGACAAGAAGTTCTCACACTGGACATTCAATGGAACTCCTATCTGTTATTCGAGTCCGTATACTTTCACAGTATATGGAGATACAACGATAGAAGCGGTTTATGTAGATGCTGGAGAAGAAGTAACTCCGCAGGCAGCTATGTTGTGCAGCGTGTCATACAATAAATCTACGCAGACTATTAAATATACGGCAAAACGTTCAGTACCTGAAGGATGTAAGATTGTAAAACATGGAATGATTTTAACAAGCAAACCAGCATGGGAAGCCTTGTATAAAGATAATCAAGAAGCGTTTAAGCTGGAAGCAGACAGAATTATTACTAAAGTAGCAACGACCACAGGTTTAGCAGGAAATTATTCTGTTAGTGTAAAATGCACAAAGCCGAATATTTGGTATGCAAAAGGTTATGTTGTATACACGGATAAGAACGGTGAGGAACAGACTGTATATAGTGATGTTGTGAGCTATGAAGTAAAATAATAAAATTAAGAGGAGAAGAGAAAGATGAAAAGAGCATTTTTAGAGCCGGGGATGGAAGTTATTAAATTTCAGGATGAGGATATCATTACAACTTCTGTTATAGAAGATAACGAAGATGGTGGGACTATCGAGGGTGAGGATCCGTAAAGTAACATTCTGGCAGAAGTAATGTGGGGTATCGTACGAGATGCGATACCCTTGCTTTTTATCATTATATATTGATTGAATTTTATGTTTTTTGAACAGAAAAAAAGATATATCTGTTGTATTGGGATCTGAATAAAATTAAGATAGAAAAGTAAGCATATGAGGCAATGAATTTATGCGTAATACATCTTTGGAAGAAGAACTTCGATCGGGGAAAGCTTGTGTCTCCACAACGGTTGGAGACAGCATGGAACCGATGCTGCGTAATCGAAAGGATACAATTATTATAGAACCGGTTCATGGAAGACTGAAGCGATATGACCTTCCACTTTATCGAAGACCGGACGGGAAATATGTACTGCATCGTATTCTGCATGTGAAGAAGAATGGGTATGTTATCTGTGGGGACAATCGTTGGTGGAAAGAGAATGTGCCGGATGAATGGATAGTCGGTGTAGTGACAGAGTTTTATCGTAGAGAAGAGCATATATATATAACAGATCGGAAGTATCGTCTGTATGTTCATTTATGGTGCGACTTCTTTTGGATTCGTGTGTTGATCCTTCGAGTGAAACATATTTTACAGCGAATAAAGAAGAAATGAATACAGGAAAAAAGTAAGAAAAAGTAGGTTTGCGAGAATAGAGAGTCTTGTCGAACCTTTCTTTTTTTTTGTATACTTTAGTAGATTATAAATTATGAGAGAGTGTGAAAAGTAGCAGGGAAGGGAAATGATATGAAGAAGAAAACACTGCTTATTAAAACAGCAGATTTATGTATCCGAATTCATTATAAATATCCGTATATTGAACAACAATGTGAAACATGGAGGGTGAATGAAGGATAGAACCGGATATTGAAGTGTCTGTTACAGATGAAGAAATTGAAACGGAATACGCGGGGTATCGTGCAGAAAGCGTGAGCAGAGCTTTGTGTGAGAGTACATGTATTTACCGTGCGATCGCAAGAAAGCTGATTGCCTTTCAGGCATTTGTTATGCACGGCGCCGTATTGGAGTTAGACGGAAAAGCGTATGTATTTACCGCGAAGAGCGGAGTCGGAAAGACAACACATACGAAGCTGTGGGTCGAGTATTTTGAAGGCAGAGCAAGTTATATTAACGGGGATAAGCCGATCATCAGATGTAAAGACGGCGTATGGTATGCATATGGCACACCGTGGATGGGAAAAGAAAAGTTTGGAAGTCAAAGTTCTGCGCCGATTCAGGCAGTTTGCTTTATTGAACGGGGAGAAGAAAATAAGATTCAAAAGATTGCTGATAAGGAAGTTATAGACAGAGTGTTTCATCAACTGTTTTTCCCTGAAGATCCTGAGACGTTGATCGAGTTCATGGGATTGGCAGACGATTTTGTTCAAAAGCTTCCGTTTTTTGTATTAAAGTGCAATATTTCAGCAGAAGCTGTACGGGTGGCTTATGAGACTTTGAGTAAAGTATAAGTTTGAAGAAACACAATTAAGGCGATAAAAAAGAAATAAAATCAGGAGAATACGAAGATGAAAATAAAAGAAGGATTTATCAAACGTCAGGTAGGAGAACGCGTCGTAGTCGTTCCAATTGGAGAAGCGGCAAAAAACTTTCATGGTATGATCAACCTTAATGAGACAGGCGGAGAATTGTGGGATCTTCTGAAAGAAAATACAGATGAGGATAAGTTGTTAGAGTCCATGCTGGAGATTTATGAGATTGAACCTGAGCAGGCGCAAAAAAGCATGAAAACTTTTCTGAGAAAATTAAGAGAGGCGGGGGTTTTGGAGGAATAAAGAGAAAGCCTTGCAGTAAGTTTTAATTGAAATCTTATAGATGTTAGTATATACTAAAATAGGCAGAAATTTTGGTTTATTTAAACAAATTTATTTATATGGAGGGCTAAAATATGAGCTAACAATGCAACAGGAAACTCAGCGGGCAGAAGAATTGCTACATTGCTTGATGAGGGAAGCTTTGTTGAGATCGGCGGCGCAGTTACTGCCAGAAGCACAGATTTCAACTTGCAGGAAAAAGAAACTCCGGCTGATGGTGTTATTACCGGTTATGGAGTGATTGACGGCAATCTTGTGTATGTGTACAGTCAGGATGCCGCAGTGCTCAACGGAGCGATTGGAGAGATGCATGCAAAGAAGATCGCAAATATCTATGATATGGCGATGAAGATGGGAGCTCCTGTCATCGGTCTTATCGATTGTGCCGGATTGAGACTTCAGGAAGCTACGGATGCTTTAGAAGCTTTTGGAAGTGTTTACTACAAGCAGGCAATGGCATCGGGAGTTGTTCCGCAGATTGCGGCGATTTTCGGTATGTGCGGCGGCGGACTTGCAGTTGTTCCGGGACTTGCTGACTTTACATTCATGGAAGAAAAAAGCGGAAAGCTTTTTGTAAATTCTCCGAATGCGCTTGCAGGAAACGAGATTTCAAGATGTGATACTTCCGCTGCAAAATACCAGAGTGAGACGGCAGGTCTTGTCGACGGTATCGGAACAGAAGCGGATATTTTAAATGAAATTCGTTCTTTGATCTGCATGATCCCGGCAAATAATGAAGATGATCTGTCCTATGAAGAATGTATGGACGATCTGAATCGTATTTGTCCGGATGTTGAAAATGCGGCAGCCGATACTGCAATCGTTCTTTCACAGATTGCAGATGATCAGATTTTTACAGAGATGAAGAAAGATTACGCAAAAGAAATGGTGACAGGGTTTATTCGTCTGAACGGTATGACGGTCGGGGCTGTTGCGAATCGTACAAAAGTTTACGCAGAAGACGGAACAGAGGCAGCATCATTTGATTGTGCACTTACAGTGGATGGCTGTAAGAAAGCGGTTGACTTTGTGAATTTCTGTGATGCATTCTCGATTCCGGTGCTCACATTGACAAATGTAGAAGGATTTTCAGCTACGCTCGACTCTGAAAAAGATATGGCAAGAGCTGTGGCAAGAATGACTTATGCGTTTGCTGAGCAACAGTGCCGAAAGTGAATGTAATTATAGGAAATGCTTATGGAAGCGCATACATCGCGATGAACAGCAAATCAATCGGTGCGGACATGGTATATGCATGGGAAAATGCAAAGATCGGTATGATGGATGCAAACCTTGCGGCTCGTATCATGTATGATGACGCGGACATGGAAACACAAAAAGAGAAAGCGGCAGAATATGAAAAAATCCAATCCAGTGCTAAATCAGCGGCTCGCAGAGGATATGTTGATGCGATCATCACGCCTGCCGATACGAGAAAATATGTGATCGGCGCATTTGAGATGCTGTTTACAAAGAGAGAGGATCGTCCGAATAAGAAACACGGTACGGTTTAGTGAGGTGAGGCGAAGTGAAGAAAAAAATCAGTTTATTAGGGCTTATCCTCATTCTTGTTTTTAGTTTTTCGGGATGCGGAAAGTCTGATGATACAGTAGAATATGATCAGGAACAGCTTGAGCAGTATGCCGATTTTATAGTTCAGAATTTCAGTATGATGGGAGAGGCGGATTTTCAGAACTTTTCCGATATGTCTGATCTTGAACTTGAAATGACTCTTCTTCAGGCAGGCGTACCTGTAACAGGAGAAAATTTCCTGACGATGATGGGGGCGTGGGATGCCGGAGAACAAGAATGCGGAGAGTTTGTCGGCTTAAAAGACGGTTATACAATGGAAACAACAAATGAAGGCGCACTTCTGACTGTTGAAGGAGATTTTGCGGAAAGAGACGGAGCGCTTGAATTTGCGTTTGATAAGAAAGGAAATATCGAGAGTCTGACGATCGGAGCACATTACAGTACGGCGGAGATTTTGAAAAAAGCAGGACTTAATACGATTCTCGGAATGGGAACGGTTTTTGTTGTATTGATCTTTATTTCATTTATTATTTCACTGTTTAAATTTATTCCGGCGCTTGAACAGAAGTTTAAAAAGAGTGCAAAAACAGAGATTGTAAATGAAAAACCAACGGCAGCTTTGAAAACGGAGATGCCGGAAGTGTCGGAAGATGTTACGGAGGATACAGAGCTTGCAGCGGTAATTGCGGCGGCAATCGCGGCATCTGAAGGAACATCGGCAGACGGATTTATCGTTCGTTCTATAAAGAGAAGAAAATCAAATAAATGGAATTAAAGAAAAGGAGATAAGAAAATGAAAAATTATACAATTACAGTAAATGGGAATGTATATGATGTAACAGTGGAAGAAAAAGGCGCAGGCGCTGTTCCGGCTTTGAAACCGGCTCCGAAAGCAGCTCCGGCTCCGAAAGCGGCACCTGCTCCAGTGGCAAAAGCAGCGGGCGCAGGAAACATTCAGGTGAAAGCAGGCGCGGCAGGAAAAGTATTCCAGATCCCGACAAGCGTAGGTCAGAGTGTTCAACAGGGTGATACAGTGATCGTGATCGAGGCAATGAAGATGGAAATTCCGGTTGTTGCACCGGAAGCGGGAACGATCGCAAGTATTGATGTGGCTGTAGGAGATGCGATAGAATCAGGAGCAGTATTAGCTACGTTAAATTAGTTACTGACGGAGGTTTTTAACAAATGGAATATATTTCAAATACACTGGGAAACCTCATTGAACAGACAGCGTTTATGAATCTTACGGTCGGAAACCTGATCATGATCGCAGTTGCGTGTGTGTTTCTCTATTTAGCAATCAGACACGGCTTTGAGCCGCTTCTGCTTGTACCGATTGCTTTCGGTATGCTGCTTGTAAATATCTATCCTGATATTATGCTTCATGCCGAGGACTCAGCGAATGGTACGGGTGGATTACTTTATTACTTCTATGTCCTTGACGAGTGGTCGATCCTTCCGTCTTTGATCTTCCTCGGTGTAGGAGCAATGACGGATTTCGGACCTTTGATCGCGAACCCGAAAAGTTTCCTTCTCGGAGCTGCCGCTCAGTTTGGTATCTTTGCTGCATATTTAGGCGCTATGGCAATGGGATTTTCAGATAAAGCTGCCGCAGCGATCTCCATTATCGGAGGAGCTGACGGACCGACATCTATTTTCCTTGCCGGAAAACTGCAACAGACAGCGATTCTCGGACCGATCGCGGTAGCGGCATATTCTTATATGTCACTTGTACCGATCATCCAGCCGCCGATCATGAAACTTCTTACGACGGAGAAAGAACGTAAGATCAAGATGGAGCAGCTTCGTCCGGTATCAAAATTAGAGAGAATTCTTTTCCCGATCATTGTAACGATCGTTGTTTGTACGATTCTTCCGACGACAGCTCCTCTTGTAGGTATGCTTATGCTCGGAAACTTGTTTAAAGAGTCCGGTGTTGTAAGACAGCTTACAGAGACCGCTTCTAATGCGTTGATGTATATCGTTGTAATTTTGCTCGGAACATCTGTGGGAGCGACAACAAGCGCTGAGGCGTTCTTGAATTGGGATACTTTAAAAATCGTTGCTCTCGGACTGATTGCATTTGCGTTCGGTACAGCGGCGGGAGTGTTGTTCGGTAAAATCATGTGCTGGGCAACGAAAGGAAAAGTCAATCCGCTGATTGGGTCTGCGGGCGTATCTGCAGTTCCTATGGCGGCGCGTGTTTCACAGAAAGTGGGAGCGAGGCTGATCCGACTAACTTCTTATTGATGCATGCGATGGGTCCGAATGTCGCGGGTGTTATCGGTACTGCGGTTGCAGCCGGAACATTTATGGCAATCTTTGGCGTTAAGTAATTGATGGAGGAAAAATAAATGGCAGAAATTGAAAAAAACCGGTTAAAATAGTAGAAACGATTCTGCGTGACGCGCATCAGTCATTGATCGCTACAAGAATGACTACAGAACAGATGCTTCCGATCATTGAAAAGATGGATCAGGTCGGTTATCATGCAGTTGAATGCTGGGGAGGAGCTACGTTTGATGCGTCTTTGCGCTTCCTGAAGAAGATCCATGGGAGAGGCTTTCGTAATTCCGTGACGGATTTAAAAATTACAAAACTTCAGATGCTGTTCCGCGGACAAAATATTCTGGGGTATCGCCCGTACGCAGATGATGTAGTAGAATACTTTGTACAAAAATCAGCGGCAAATGGAATTGATATTATCCGAATTTTTGATTGTCTGAATGATATCAGAAACTTGAAGACAGCAGTGACGGCCGCAAATAAAGAAAAAGCACATGCACAGGTAAGCGATGTCTTATACACTTGGCGATGCGTATACTCTTGATTACTGGGTGGATCTTGCAAAGAGAATCGAAGATATGGGAGCGAATTCTATTTGTGTTAAAGATATGGCAGGACTTCTTGTTCCGTATGAAGCGACAGAACTTGTCACAGCGCCGGCGTCTTTCCCTGTTGTTCTACTACGAGCTCATATGTATTGGCCGGATTTCCTGCCATATAATTGATCGCTGTTTTATACAAAGACAGCCCGATCGCAAAAATAACCGTGCCGATCACAA
>ENA-OQCS01001464-OQCS01001464.1-human-gut-metagenome-genome-assembly--contig:-NODE-1464-length-12095-cov-4.435996_pt1 | contig 12095 bp, 13 predicted proteins | sample MGYA00242757_ERZ504575 | MGnify/ENA primary metagenome ERZ504575 (study PRJEB26092, sample SAMD00036297) | human gut metagenome | host: Homo sapiens | study: EMG produced TPA metagenomics assembly of...
CCGTTTTAGGGTCGGCTGCTATTATGCGGGCCACACCACGTCGGTCAGCTCAGGATACTTCTCCTTGATAGCGGTCTCGAAGTTTGCCTTTGCGGTATCTTCGTCCACGTTGCCGGTAAGTAATCCTTGAATGCATTCTGGAAGCTCTCATTCAGGCCCTGATCGTACGGACCGGCGTTGGACATATCGATCTTGGCTGCAGCCTCTGCAAACAGAGCGATGTGGTTCTGGCCGCCCAGGAAAGCGGAGCTGTAATCGCTGTTTGCGATCTCGTTCATAGCCTTCTCGTTGTTGGTGTAGTCCTGCGTATCCATGGTGATCTGCTTCATGATGGCTTCATCGCAGGTCAGCTTCTGCATAATATCCTTAATGGTCTCGATGTTGTCGCTGCCGCTGCGCCGCAGATCCAGGTGCCGCCCCAGTAGTAGGGCTGAGGCCTTCGCACACAGCGTAATCGCCGTAGATACCGTTGCCAATTTCTTCCTTGCCGCCCTCAGCGACAGGAGTCTCCAGCGAGTTGCCCAGCAGGGTGAAGTTGATGCCCCAGGTGGAGTAGAAGAAGCCGAACACCTTACCGGTGGGACCTGATCGGCTGCCCACTGGCTGTCCCACAGGCTGGACTTGTTGTTATAGCCCTTATCGGTGTACTCCTTGGTCTGATCGACCCACTTCATAATGTTCTCATCAACGGTAACGGTAGTGCCGGTGACCCACGGAGCTGCCACGTTGTTGGAGAAGGTGCGGTATGCATCATCAAAGCCGGACAGCATCTTGTAGCCCTTGGCGGCTGCCTGTGCAGCTACATCATTGAACTTATCCCAGTCGGACAGGTAGGTCTGCACTTCGGCGGGATCATCGGTGCCAAGAACATCCTTGGCAATGCTGCGGCGGTATGCAAACAGACCGGGAGTTGCCTGCCAGGTGGTGCCGCGCTGGCTGCCGTCCACACTAACGATGTCCTTGGTGTACTGGTACTGGCCAGCCAGATCGTCATCGGTCAGGCCGATGTCTGCCTTGACATCCAGAACGTAATCGGAATCCACATACTTCAGAGCATAGTCAGCCTCGATCAGGAAGATGTCGATCTTGTCGTCATCAGCAGCGCTGTCCTGACTCAGCAGGGCTTCGTCCAGCTTGTTCTGATAGTTGTTGTTCTCGTTGGCATTGATGGTCCACTTCACAACGGTGCCATCCTTCAGGGTGGTGGTGGACTTGTCGGCTGCGATCTCGGAAACTTCCGGATAGTAGTCGTTGAAGCGGCTCTGGAACTCATCATTCCAGCACCAGATGTTCAGCACCTTGCCCTGTGCTGCGGGAACAGCGGAAGCAGCAGAGGAAGCCGGAGCAGAAGAAGCGGTGCTGGTGGAAGCGGAAGAACCGCCGCAGGCAGCCAGAGCTGCACCAATGGTCACGGCACCGGAAGCGAGCAGGAAATTACGGCGAGAGATCTTTTCATAAGGGTAAACCTCCTTCATGGTTTTCCATTATTTGCAAAAGTGTTCTTCATAAAAGGTTCCGTAGCAAGAGCCTTTAGAGACATATTAAAGAATGCTGACCGACCCGCCGTCCAGCAATTTGCCGGAAACGCGGATCTGTTCGGGCAGGGTCACTCTTGGATGCTCGATGAGCTCAATGAGCTTGTCGGCAGCCGTGCGGCCCAGCGCGGTGGTGTTCTGCTGGTAGGTCACCAGCTGAGGTTTGACCACCCGCGAGAGGTAGATGCCGTCGTAGCCCATCACCGAAACATCCTCCGGGATCGAAAGCCTTTTTTCGCTGATGGCGTTGTAGCCGCCCAGCGCGGAGAAATCGTCCGGGAAGATGATGCAGGTGGGCGGCTGCGGAAGCTCCAGCAGCGCTTTGGTCTCGGCGGCACAGCGGTCAGCATCATGGTAGATGCTCCCGCACATAAGCTTCCGGGATCTTCAGCCAAGCTCTTCGCAGGCCTGATAGAACCTGCAACGCGGTTCTCGGTAACGGCGGTCTTTCGCCGTGGATAAAGCGATGCGGCGGTGGCCGCAGGCCCATGCCTGCCGCACCAGTGCCTTCAGGCCGAAAACGTTATCCGAGAGGATCGCCATGCGGTTATTGAACACATGATCGATCGTGACCACCGGCACCTCGCTGTTCACCAGCTCCACCACCTGCGGCTCGTAGAAGTTCACGCAGGCGATCACCACGCCGTCCACATTGCGGTAGCGGCAGTGCTCAAGGTAGCTCATGCTCTTGCCGCTGATATTGTGGTTGATAAAGGTGATGTCGTAGCCGTGTTTCTCGGCTTCCACCTTGAAGCTATCCAGCACGGCGGAAAAGTATTCGTGGGTCAGGCCGCTCTGCCGTTCATCCACGAACAGAACGCCAGATTGTAAGTACGGTTTGTTTCAAGGAACGGGCGGCAGCATTGGGCAGGTAGCCCATACGGTGCGCTGCGGCCCGCACCCGTTCTCGTGTGGCAGGCGAGATATCCGGCTGGTCGTTCAGCGCCTTGCTGACCGTTGCCACCGATACGCCGCATTCCTTTGCCAGATCTTTCAGGGACGGCATCGCTCGTTTGCCTCCTTCCGAAGAACGTTTTACGGGGGATGTTCTCCGTCAAGTCCTTAATCGTTTTCGCAATTTCATGATAGCGTATTTTGTATGAAAAATCAAGCTCAAAAGAATAACTTTCATTGCTTTTGACTCAATTTTGGCGTTTTGTTCGTTTCTGAAGAACCGAAATTGTGCATCTTGGATGGGTTTCGTTACATTTCGGTTAAAATCAAAAGATTTTCGTTGCGGTTTCGTTACGATTTTCGCCGTATATAATATTACCTATAAATTGTGTTTCAGCGGTTTCGCTTACAGGAAGCACAAAAAGCGTGCTTGAAATAAATTTTCTGAAAATCATGAAAACATACGTATTTATGAAAGATACTTCAGAATTTTTTTAGAAAATCCTCTTGCTTTTTTGGCCTGCTTGGGCTATGCTAGAAGCAAAGAGAATGCTTTGATCGTCTGCCTTAATCGTTTTCGCAAAAGCGATGCCGCCGGGGCTACCGGCAGCTGATAAGGAGGAAGCATTTATGAAATTCGGCCATTTTGATGACGCACGCAAAGAATATGTCATCACCACCCCGCGCACGCCCCTGCCCTGGATCAACTACCTTGGCAGCGAGGATTTCTTCAGTCTTGTCTCCAACACGGCGGGCGGCTACAGCTTTTACCGCGACGCCCGGATGCGCCGCCTGACCCGCTACCGCTACAACAGCTCCCCGCTGGATATGGACGGCCACCACATTTACATCAAGGATGGCGATACCGTCTGGAACCCCGGCTGGCAGCCCACCAAGACAGAGCTGGACAGCTACGCCTGCCGCCACGGTCTGGGCTATACCATTCTGGAGGGTGAGAAGAACGGTGTTTCCGCTGCGCAGGAGCTGTTCGTGCCCACCGGCGATGCCTGTGAGCTGGACCGCCTGACTTTGAAAAATAAGACGGATGCCATAAAAGAGCTGGATGTGTTCAGCTATGTGGAGTTCTGCCTGTGGGATGCCATTGACGACAGCTCCAACTTCCAGCGCAACTTCTCCACCGGCGAAGTGGAGGTGGAGCCGGCCATCATCTACCATAAGACGGAATACCGTGAGCGCCGCAATCACTATGCAGTATTCTGGAGCAATACGCCCGTTACCAGCTTTGATACCACCGCGATGCCTTCTGCGGTGTGTATGGCGGCCTGCAGACCCGCAGGCCGTCCGCGCCGGGCACTGCTCCGGCAGCATTGCCCACGGCTGGGCACCGGTGGGCGCGCTGCACATCCATGTCACCCTTGCACCGGGCGAGGAAAAGAAGATTCTCTTCGGTCTGGGCTACATCGAGAACCCACAGGACGAAAAGTTCACGGCTCCCGGTGTCATCAACAAGGAGCGTGCCCATGCCATGATCGCACGCTATGCCACCGATGCACAGGTGGACGCGGCCCGCAAGGCGCTGGCCGACCACTGGGAAGCTCTGCTCTCCACCTACCATCTGGAATCCGGCGAGGAAAAGCTGGACCGTATGGTGAACATCTGGCACCAGTATCAGTGCATGGTCACCTTCAATATGAGCCGCTCGGCCAGCTACTTTGAAAGCGGGACCGGCCGCGGCATGGGCTTCCGCGACAGCTGTCAGGATCTGCTGGGCTTTGTACACATCATCCCGTCCCGCGCACGGGAGCGCATTCTGGATATCGCCGCCACCCAGTTTGAGGATGGCAGCGCCTACCACCAGTACCAGCCCCTGACCAAGAAAGGCAACCGCGATATCGGCACCGGCTTCAACGATGACCCGCTGTGGCTCATTGCCGGCACTGCCGCCTATCTGCGCGAGACCGGCGACTGGTCTATTCTGGACGAGCAGGTGCCCTTTGATAATGATGCCAGCAAGGCACAGAGCCTGATGGAGCATCTGCGCCGCAGCTTCAACTTTACCGTCACCCACCTTGGCCCCCACGGCCTGCCGCTCATTGGCCGCGCCGACTGGAACGACTGCCTGAACCTGAACTGTTTCTCGGAGCACCCGGGCGAGAGCTTCCAGATCACCGGTCCCAGCGAAGGCCCTGTGGCCGAAAGCGTGTTCATTGCGGGCATGTTCGTCAAGTACGGCCACGAGTACGCCGAACTGTGCGACCACCTGAACCTTGCCGATGAAGCCGCTGCGGCCCGCAAGGCCGTGGACGGCGTGGAACAGGCGGCCCTGACCTCTGGCTGGGACGGCGCATGGTTCCGCCGCGCCTACGACGCTTTTGGCAAGCCTGTTGGCAGCAAGGAGTGCACCGAGGGCCAGATCTTCATTGAGCCGCAGGGCATGTGCGTCATGGCTGGCATTGGCAAGGAGACCGGTCAGGCCGCGCAGGCATTGAAGAGCGTAGAGGAACGGCTGGATACCAAGTACGGTGTGGTTCTGCACCAACCTGCATACACCAGTTATCAGCTCAATCTGGCGAAATTTCCAGCTATCCTCCGGGATACAAGGAGAACGCCGGTATCTTCTGCCACAACAATCCGTGGATCAGCTGTGCCGAAGCCGTTCTGGGGCATGGCGACCGGGCCTTTGAGGTGTACCGCAAGACATGCCCGGCCTACATCGAGGATATTTCCGAGATCCACCGCACCGAACCCTATGTTTACAGCCAGATGGTGGCCGGTAAGGATGCCCCCACCTTTGGCGAAGCAAAGAACAGCTGGCTGACCGGCACTGCCGCATGGACCTTCTTCAATGTGAGCCAGTATATCCTTGGCATCCAGCCCACGCTGGACGGCCTGAAGGTAGACCCCTGTATCCCACACACGCTGGGCGGCTTCACCGTTACCCGCCGCTACCGGGGCGCAACCTATCACATTGCAGTGGATAATACCGCTGCAGTCCAGTACGGTGTGAAGAGCGTCGCTGTGGATGGCAAGCCCATTGAGGGCAGCCTGCTGCCGCTGGCACCGGAAGGCGCTGTGGTAGAGGTGCAGGTGACCATGGGATAACCTTTACTGCATTTTCATAATTTCTCCTTTGTGCTATTCTGAAAGAACAGCGGCCCCCGCATTACGATCCTGCTTGGCATCATAATGCGGGGGCTTTTTGTTTGGCAGTTTATTTTGCCGGGAATACTGTTTCTGTTGTACCTGTTTTTTCACAACCTCAGCTTACAACAAAATGAGATAGGTAACCCCTTTCGGGGAAGTCTATCTCATTTTTTTGTTGGAGCTATTTTGCAACAGCCCCCTACTGCCGCCAGAACACCCCATGCTTATTTCAAAAGCAATCGTTTTTCTGATACTCCAGCATCAGCCAAGAACGATTTTCAATCCTGTAGGCAAGCTGCAATGTCCACCCACTCCTGCCGGGTATGCGCCGATCCGCCATCTATCGTACCAATGGTATTGGCCGGGATACCCAGCGACAGCGGGATGTTGCTGTCCGTGGAGTTGGGCGTTTCGTCAGGCTCACGGCCTGTGAAGGTGCGAACGATCTCTTTACTTTTTGCCGTGAATTGACCGAGTTTTTTCTGGTCAACAGGGCCGTTGCCGGGACGGATGCCCAGCAGCTCCACCTCAAAATCGCCGCCTCTGCCATTCCAGTGCGCTACAGCACGACGGAATTTTTCTTCCATCTCTTCCAGACAATCCTGTGCGGTGGAACGGAACTCGTACAGCATGGATGCCTGCTGTGCAATGGAGTTGACCGTTGTGCCGCCCTCGATGCGTCCCACATTATAGGTGGTGCGGGAGCGTACCGGCGGTTGGATCTGGTACAGTTCATTCACGAGTCCACACAGCAGTTGAATGGCACTGGGGTCGCCAAAATTTGCATAGGAGTGACCACCGGGCGTTTTACAGGTGATCTTATACCGATAAGAACCCACGGCACTGCTGCAGCAAAGCGGCATATAGATATCAAAAGAATAGAACCCCTGAATACGGGTGCCGTACTCGGCAAACAACGCCTTGGTACCGTCCAGATTGCCCAGACCTTCTTCGCAGGCATTCGCCACCACCAGCACACCATATTCCAGCGCGGTTTGTTTCTGGATCAGATATTTTGCAGCCATCAGCAAGTTGACGAGGTTGGCAGTATCATCGCCGATGCCCGGCGCAAATAGCTTGCCGCCCTCTTCCCGCAAGGGAAGATTTTCTACATCTGGGAACACAATATCCGTGTGGGCGGCAAAAACGACCAGTTCCTCAGTGTCCGGCCCCAGTTTGCAGATCACATTTTTAGCGCTGTCGATGCGGACATTTTCTGCCCCTTGTGCCCGGAGCCAATCCCGGCAGAATGCTGCCCGAAAATCCTCCTTTCGGGTCGGCGCAGGCATCTTTCCCAGTGTGCGCAGCAGTTCCAGCTGTTCGGTGCGGCATTCTTCTGCATAAGCTTCCACCTGCGCTTTTGTCTGTTCGTTCATAAAAACTTTCCCTCCCTGAACACGCCGAAAACCGCAGACAGTTTCCTGCCCGCGGTTCCGGCCTTCATTTAGCCTTCTAAGTCTTCACCATTGGTGGCGATACACTTCTGATACCAGTAAAAACTGTCTTTTCTACTGCGAGCCAGTGTGCCGTGACCGGCATCATCCTGATCCACATAGATCACGCCATACCGCTTGGACATTTCCATGCTGCCGCAGGAGACCAGATCGATAAAGCCCCACATGGTATAGCCAATCAACTCCACACCGTCCTTGACAGCTTCCTTCATCTGCTCCACATGGGCTTTGATGTAGTCGATGCGGTAGGGATCATGGATGGAGCCATCGGCTTCTACCTTATCCACAGCGCCCAGACCATTCTCGGCAATAAATACGGGCAGCTGGTAGCGGTCGTACACCTGATTCAGGGTGACACGCAACCCCACCGGATCCTTCTGCCAGCCCCACTCGCTGGTTTCCAGATACGGATTCTTGTTGGCCATGATCAGGTTGCCGCTGGTCTTTTCCCAGCCCTGCTCGGTCGTAGACACCTGCGAGAAGTAGTAGGAAAATGCCACGAAATCGATGCTGTTGTTTTTCAGGATCTCAGCATCCCCGGGTTGCCAGTCGATGCGGATGCCTGCTGTTCAAAATACCGTTCCATATAGCAGGGTACTTGCCACGGGTCATTACATCCAGATAGAACCAGTTGGAATACTGGTCGTCCAAGATCATCTGCATCACATCATCCGGTTTGCAGGTGGCAGGTAGGTGGTGAAGCGGGCGATCATGCCGCCGATCTTGCTGCCGGGCAGGATCTCGTGCCCCTGCTGAATGGTCAGTGCATTGGCAATGAACTGATGGTGCAGGCACTGGAAGATTGCGTTCTGATAGTCCTCTTCCTGATCTTCGATCAGGCACACACCGTTGTAGGGGTTGAACTTGCCGGCATTGAACTCATTGAAGGGCAGCCAGTAATCCACCCGGTCACCCAGACGCTCGAACAGGGTGCGGGTGTAGCGCACATAGCACTCCACCGTTTTGCGGCTCTTCCAGCCGCCGTACTCTGTTACCAGATGCAGCGGAATATTGTAGTGCAGGATGGTAGCGAATACTTTGATGCCATGGGCATGGCAGGCATCGAACAGATCCATGTAAAATTTCAGACCTGCCTCGTTGGGCTGTGCATCATCGCCATTGGGGAAGATGCGTGCCCAGCAGATGGAGGTGCGCAGCACCTTGATGCCCAGTTCCGCAAACAGTTCCAGATCTTCCTGCCAGCGGTTATAAAAATCGATACCATGACGGAACGGATAATGCTCCAGATCCTCAAGGTCTGCAAGAGCGGCCTTGAATTTTTCGTCGTTCATGCGGCGGTTGGATTTTTGGGTGCGCTCTTCCTTCGTCCAATTGGGGTCGAAATACCGCAGATCCTGCGTATCCAGCCCTTTGCCATCTTGCAAAAACGCACCTTCTGCCTGAGAGGATGCCATAGCACCGCCCCAGAGAAAGTCTTTCGGAAAACCTGTTTTCATCATGATACGTTCCTCTCTTACTGTTCCTTCTTGTTCATCACAAAGGAGATCACAAAGCCGGATATCCATGCGATTGCCATAACGATCAGCAGCTTAAAGAAGTTGTTGCCGCCATCCACATAGGTGGCGATGCTGGTGATGCCAGGCATGGAGAACGCATAGGTCACAACACCCATCAGCATGGCGCTGGCACCGGCAATGGCACCGCCTGCCATGGCAGCATACAGAGGCTTCTTTTCCGGCAGTGCAATACCGTACAGGGCAGGCTCGGTAATGCCAAGGATGCAGACCAAGCCGGTAGAAATAGCGGCAGAACGCTGCTCACTGGGCTTCTGCTTGAGTGCCCATGCCAGAACAGCACCGGAAACAGCCAGATTGGAGTAGAAGAAGTTGGGCAGCATATAGTCATGACCCAGAACTTCCAGATTCTGCAGCTCTACGGCAGACCAGCCCTTGATGCCAAAGATAATGGTAAGCGGAATGATGCCGCAGAACAGCGCACCTGCAAACGGACCAGCGTGGGTGAACAGCCATGCAAAACCACTGGTCATGCCCTTGGCGATCCAGTTGCCCAGAGGAGCGGCAAAACCCAGGAACAGCGGTGCAGAGATCAGGAAAGATAGCGCACCGGAAAAGACGATGCGCAGATTTTTGGGCATATGCTTGTCGATGAGATGAAAAATGATGGAGAAGATCCACACGACAGAATAACCGGGAAGATAGAACTTGTAGTTATAGGCGGGGATATTGATAGGGCCAAAGGCATAACCGGTGATGCCTTCTTTCGGCGAGAGGAAGGTGGAGTACATCAGGATACCGGCAGTCATGATGCCGAAGATCTCCTTGACCTTGAACCGCTTTGCTGCTGCGTAGCCGATGATGAACGGCATAAAGTAGAAGGGTGCATCGCCCACAGCATTGAGCACGGTGATGATATCCGACTTGGACGATACCAGACCGATCGCAGTGAGCAGGGAGACAATACCCTTGATCATACCGCCTGCCACAATGGCATACAGACCGGGCGTCACACAGGATGCCAGTGTGTTCAGACCCCGGGTGATGATGTTGGGCTTTTTCTCCGGCACATCATCCGTGGCAGGCTCTGCCTCCACAGCACCGCCGGCAGCCACACCAGACATTGCAAGAAACTCTTCGTACACTTCCGGCACGGTAGTGCCGATGACGCACTGGATCTGCCGCTGGATTCTACGACCTTCAGAATGCCGCTGACTTTACTTAATTTATCCATGTCCACTGCGTCACGGTTAACCGGAACGATGCGCAGACGAGTGATGCAGTGAAATACGTTCTTGATATTTTTGCTTCCGCCGACAGCGTCCAGAATTTCTGTACAAAGCTGCGTATATTCAGATTTCGTTGTACTCATGAAAAGTCCTCCTTGTGCGGGGCACCGCAGTTTTATTCTGGCTGCTGTCGCTTGGATGTTCCCAATGCGTGCAGCCTGCATTCGTTCTTTCTCTTGCCGGCATCCTTATCATACCGGATTTCGACAAAGTTTTCAATTTCCACAAAAAAGGACTTAACTTACCAAACTTAATATGATATGCTTGCTTTGAGGTGATACCATGACCAATCAACAGCTGGAAACATTTCTATTTCAGTACACCGAATCGGAGCAGCGGCATCTCCGCGAACAGCCACCGCAGCTTTCGCCCCGCTATCGCAATATCCCCAAAGTGTCTATAACGGGCGGGAGATGTACCAGTTCAATTTCGGAAGCCTTTTGAAAAATCGTTCGGTTTGTGTCAATAAGGAATCCCGTTTTACCGTTATTCCAGAGCATATCCACTCGGTGATTGAATTTTTGTATGTGTATTCCGGACACTGCACCCAGATAATCAACGGTCAGAGCATACAGATGGCGCAAGGCGATATCTGTATGCTGGATACTCATGTCCCCCACAGCATCCAGCCCCTGGGCAAAAACGATATCGTCATTACGATTGAGATGAAAAAGGAATATCTGACACAGGGCTTTTTGCAGCGTCTGGGCAACAACGGTATCATCAACGGTTTTTTGATCAACGCCCTTTCTTCGGAGGCGGCTCACGACCAATATCTATTGTTCCACAACCGGGAGGAGACGCCGATCCATGCGGTCATTCAAAGCATTCTCTGCGAATCCTATGACCCGCAAATTTGCGGCGACAAAATGATCGATGCCTATATGATCGTGCTGTTCTGCAAAATTCTTCGACAGTACCGCAGTCAAAGCTTTTCACCAAAGGCCAAAAGCCAGTGGAAGATCGTGGATATTCTGGATTATCTGGAAGCAAACTATCTAACCGTCACCTTGCAGAGCACCGCCGACCATTTTGGTTTCCATCCCAATTATCTCAGTGCTTTCATCAAAAAGGAAACCGGGCACACCTTCAAAGAACTGGTCATCCTGCAAAAAATGTGCCAGGCCTGCTTTTATCTGACGAATACGGATTTCCCCATCTACGAAATCGCACAAAAGGTCGGCTATGACAATCTTGGTTTTTTCTACCGGAAGTTCACTGAGCTTTATCATATGACGCCACAGGAATTCCGGGAGAGGAAGGCTTACGCATAAGATTGAATAATCGTTCAATTTTCCGAAGAATACAAAAAATCCGAACACTTCTCCTATCGAGAAAGGTTCGGATTTTCTATTTTAGCGGCAGTCTCCCGGTAGACATTCCTACGGGTTGGAAACCGCAGCGGAATCTGGTGGTCAGGGCCTTACGGGTTGCGTTTGCTGATTTTTCTACAACCCCTTGGCAGGGCTTTGAAAAATCAGAACGCGGCCCCAACAACTCCTCCCTGTTTCAGCCGCTGGCTGCGGTCGTCGTCGTTGCTGTTCAAGTCCTCTTATCCGCAGTTACTGCTAAAGGGAAACTGCCATGTAAAACAAAAAAGACAGTGGACAGTCTGCCTCCCGGTAGACATTCCTACGGGTTGGGAACCGCGGGCTAAGCAACAGCCCACCGGCTGATTGCTTACGGCGCTGCGCGCCGCCGCCCTGTTCAAGTCCTCTTCCGCACCGAAAAAGAAAAACCAGTACACATTGTGTACTGGTTTTCTTGGTGCAGTAAAGCAATCCAAATCCGAACCATTTTCCTTTGATGCGGCTTGGGCCGCTTCCTCAAACGTGATGGTCTGTGTACCTTCTTTATAGTTAAAGGTTATCAAAACCTTATCATCGTACAGATAAATCGAATTGATGAACGTATCCACCAACGCTTGCCTCTGGTCTTTCAGGCTCATGTCCAGTTTACGGAAGCGCATCAGCCAGAAACGGATAAATTCCTCTTTGATTTTTGGCTTTGCCAGCTTTTCTTCCGCAATGCGGGCTTCAAGCTCACGCTTGGTTTCTTCGAGCTGTTCCAACCGTTCCTTGGTGGAACTGGTGAGGATTCCGGCTTGAATTGCGTTGAGCATATTCTGGATACCCGATTCTGCATCCCGGAGCTGTTTCTCATAGAGAGGAAGGTTGGTGTTCTCTCGGTCTTGCAGCTCCATGACCTTGGCGATAATGGATTCCATGGCGGCATCGTCCCGGACAAGCTGCATGGTCTGGTTCACCACCAGATCTTCCAGCCACTGTTTGCGGACAGTTTTCTTCTTGCAGCCCTTCTTCTTTTTGGCCGTGGCACATTTAT
>ENA-OQCS01001465-OQCS01001465.1-human-gut-metagenome-genome-assembly--contig:-NODE-1465-length-12084-cov-2.127791_pt1 | contig 12084 bp, 13 predicted proteins | sample MGYA00242757_ERZ504575 | MGnify/ENA primary metagenome ERZ504575 (study PRJEB26092, sample SAMD00036297) | human gut metagenome | host: Homo sapiens | study: EMG produced TPA metagenomics assembly of...
GAATCGGCCTCAACGCTGTGATTGAAGATTTTAAAATCAACGAGTGTAGGACAGCCATTGAAATCCATCACATCGAAGTCGTTTCGGTCTAAAGACGTTTATTCCGTTAACACCACCGAATATCATTGTTCCATCTGTCATTACTCCAGCCGAGAGTTCCATAAACTCATAGTCCTGAAGACCATCGTAAATATCATAAGATTTTATTTTCTGTGTGTTTATATTCAACGAATTTATTCCCTTATTAGTAGAAATCCATAATGTTCCATCCGTTCCATTAACAATGGATTTTATGGTATTACTATTCAATCCGTTTGCAGTACTGAAATCTTCAATACGCACATTCAGACTGTCATCCAAGTCCACGATTTTCTTTAATCCGAGCAAGTGTTCCATACCATATATTATGATTCAGGTCTTCACAAATAGGTACTATATAATCTAGTTCATCAAGCCCCTTCACTGAATTCAAAACAGGATTATCAAGATACAAATCTGCAGATTTCAATACTTTAAGGCCATAACTGGAGGCTACCCATAAATTCCCCTTATGATCTTTCACGACATTTCTTACTATCTTTAGCTCTTTATTTTCCGATGTTTTAATTTCCTTCATCACACCTGTAGACAAATCATATCTAAATAAACCTTTATTATAATGTACCAACCCACAAATATTTTCCATCGGCAAGCATTGTGCGCACATTCCTCAAGCCTGAAATCTTTTTTATAATCATTATCTGAAGTAAAACTATAAATACCATCGTACATCAGAGACACATACATGCGGTCGGTAAAGTTTGAGTATGTAGTAGAGTATACTATCCTGTTTGCTGTAAGGAAAGAAGTTCATGGCAGTTACTACTAATAGAATTAAAATGATATAGTCCAGAGCCTTCTGTGCCTAAATAAATATCGGATTTGGCAAATGTATAAATGGAGGATACATGGTCATTTCCTATTTCCCTGAATAATTCTATTGGTTTATTGTTTTCGCGTATGCTCATAAAGCCACTCTTGAAAAAACCTATCCAAAGAATATCATTTTTATCAAGAACAATAGTTTGTGGATAGCTGTAAGAATAGGTAGCAATAACCTGCGGCTTTGATTCGATAGCATGTAAAACATCAAAAGGCAACACACTTACAGTACTTGTAGTGGCATAAAATAATCTTTTATTTTTATAAACCATTTTTCGAATATTGCAGTTTTCCAACAAGGTGCTTACCTTGCAAGTATGCTTGTCGTATAAACATAATTGATGATTCTCCAGATTAGAGTACAATATTTGAGAAGACGAGATAACTATAGCTGCAGCTATAGGACTATCCAACAGTTTTATTAAGCTGTAATCTTTCTCTATGGACGCTACATTCGTACAGACCGTCTTCAGACGAGAGCATTATTGTATTATCAATTTCTATGATGTCGGATATATATGGTAATTTAATTGTTGATTTTAAGACAGTATTTATTTTTCCATTGGAAAATCGTAATTTACAAGGTATATACTTTCATCAGAGGAATGAAACCACACCCTGTCTTTCGAATCAACCAGAATTTTGTCGCAGGTGAAATTCTTATCAATGCCTATATGACCAATATTTAATGAAATGAATTCATTCTTTACGGAATTAAACAAGAATACCCCTCTATCAGCAGTACCTATCCACAGATTTCCATGAGAATCTTCATCAATACATACTATCAGATTACTGGTAAGACCATTTGACTGGTATCCATAGACCTTAAATTCATACCCATCGAACCTGTTCAGACCGTCGTTTGTAGCCAACCATATAAAACCCTTAGAGTCTTGATAAATACATTGCACGTCATTTTGGGAAAGTCCATCAAGAGTAGTGTACTTTCTTGTGACAAACTCATTGGATGCAAAGGATTTGCAAACTATAATCAGAACTGATATTAAACTTAAGATTAATCTAAACATATAACTATTATTCTTTATATTTCATCAAGATTACAAAGTTATTGATTTTATCTAAAACATCAAGTATTTATAGTAGTTAATAGATAATTATAGATATTTTCCACTTTAGAATGCGTATCAAAATCAATCAAGAAAAAATAAATCTTTAACTTCATTTCATAGTATAAAACAAAAAAGCATCGTACCATTACACTCAATAATAGATACGATGCCCGAAAGAAATTACAGTAACAGACTGTATTGGGATTGTTCTTAAAAAGACTTATCTGTATGACTTTATATATATGTCGAGTATTTCGGTATCCGACAGTTCATGAGGGTCCAGACTGAACAATGCACCCATGGCAGTTCGCGCATTATCAATCATCTTAGGGAAATCTTCCTTACTATTCCCCAGTCGCTAAGCTTCAAATCGCGGACATTGCATTCCTTCTGCATTCTCACCAAAGCATCTATAAAATGTTCGGGATTAAGGTTCTTGCGTCCGGTCATAACATCTGCCATGCGCATATATCTCTTTGTCCTGTCATAAATAAAAGTAGAGAAATAGGCCTCGCTTATAGCTATCAGGCCAGCACCATGAGGAAGAGCGGGATAGTATGCGCTGAGAGCGTGCTCGAGAGAATGTTCGGAAGTACAACTGGATGTGGATTCAACATTCCCGCCAGCGTACTTGCCCAAGCCACCTTTGCCCTCGCTTTCAGGTTATTTCCATCCTTCACCGCAACAGGTAAATATTTATACAGCAGTCTGATGGCCTCAAGAGCGAAAATATCACTTATTGGGGTTGCACAATTGGCAATATAGCTTCGGCTGCATGAAAGAATGCGTCGAATCCCTGATAGGCAGTCAGATGTGGCGGAACTGAAACCATCAGTTCCGGGTCGATTATCGACAGACATGGGAAAGTTAAAGTGGAGCCGATACCTATCTTTTCGTTTGTTTCCAGATTGGTTATGACAGTCCATGGGTCAGCCTCGGTTCCGGTTCCGGCTGTTGTAGGAATGGCTATGATGGGCAATGCTTTGCTGTAAGGAAGCCCCTTGCCGGTACCTCCTTCAACATATTCCCAATAATCGCCATCATTACATGCCATGATTGCAATGGATTTGGCTGTATCTATCGAACTTCCGCCTCCCAAACCTATAATCATATCGCAATTTTCCTCACGACAGATTGCCGCACCTTCATTACATGGTCTTTTATTGGGTTAGGCAATATCTTGTCGTACACCACGCATCAACATTATTTTCTTTCAGCAGACCAATCACCTTATCCAGATAACCATATTTACGCATTGATGTTCCGGATGAAATGACTATCAAAGCCTTTTTGCCGGGCAATGTCTCTGTTGAAAGACGTTTAAGTTCGCCACATCCGAAGAGAATCTTCGTCGGAATATTATAACCAAAACAAATTATTGTCCACAAATATTATCAGTCAGTCAACTTACTATCTTAAAGCCTCATCAATCACTTTCTTGAGTTCAGGATAAGCCTCATCTGTATCACCCACCTGTTTTCTCAACTCACGCAGTTTCTTTTCATGTCCTTAAGAACTTTGGCGTATTTAGGATTATCAGCCAGGTTTACCATTTCGTAAGGGTCGTTCTTCACATCGTAGAGTTCGAAAGAAACCGGAGTAGGAACAATCTTGTGGCTGTTCTTCAACCATGACATTGATTTCTGTCCGTAACGTTTGTCGTCGTAATGACGGCCATAGAAAAGTATCAGCTTATAGTTTTCCGTGCGGATACCTATGTGTGCCGGAACGTCGTGATGAATCATGTGCATCCAGTATCTGTAGTAAACAGCATCCTTCCAGTTTTCTGGCTTTTTGCTTCGAACACAGAGGCAAAGCTCTTTCCATCCATGTATGAAGGTTCTTTGCCACCGACCATCTCTATAAGAGTTGGAGCAAAATCAATGTTGTTAATCATCAGGTCCGACTTGGCTCCCTTGTAAGGACATCTCGGGTCGCGGACTATGAAAGGCATTCTCTGAGATTCTTCATACATCCATCTCTTGTCCTGCAGGTCGTGTTCGCCAAGTATCATACCCTGGTCGCCTGTATATACGATAATGGTATTTTCCCAGAGTCCTTCCTTCTTGAGATAGTCGAAAAGACGTTTCAGGTTGTCATCCACACCCTTTACGCAACGCAGATACGATTTCAGGTAATGCTGGTAGCAAGGTATGTATCTCCATTTCATCACCTGTATTGCACTTATATTCCATTACATAATTGCGGATTTCATGACGGCTTGAGACAGAAGTTCCGATGAAGTGACGAAGTGAATCGTTCTTGCCTCTTGTGCCTTCGGAGCCCCATTTGTCTGTATCGAACAATGACAATGGAACAGGCACTTCCACATCGTCAAGATAATATTCATAGCGCGGTGCGTACTCGAACATATCGTGCGGTGCCTTGTAATGATGCATCATGAAGAAAGGTTTGGACTTGTCGCGTCTGTTCTTCAACCAGTCAATAGCAAGGTTGGTCACGATATCCGAGGAGTAACCCATTTTCTTTATCTGGTTATTAGGCCATTTCTTGTCAGTTACGTCACTTGTAAGGAAAGTAGGGTCGAAGTATTCGCCCTGTCCGCCATGACCGTTGAATACAGAATAATAGTCGAAGTGCGACGGTTCGCATCCCAAATGCCATTTACCGATCATGGCAGTCTGATATCCCATATTATGGAACTCATCAACCAGATATTCCTGGTCCGGCTGAAGCACTTCATCCAAAGTGAGCACCTTGTTACGATGGGAATACTGTCCGGTCATGATACATGCACGGCTTGGGGTACTGATGGAGTTTGTACAGAAACAGTTCTCGAAGAGCATACCGTCCCTTGCCAGTTCATCAATTGTAGGAGTAGGGTTCAGTACTGCAAGACACTTCCGTATGCGCCGATAGCCTGCGAAGTATGGTCGTCCGACATGATGTAGATGACATTCATCTGTTTCTGCTGTGCTGCGACACCAACACATACAGACAGGAATGGCATAACAGCCATTCCCTTCATTATATTATTTTTTAAATTCGTTTTCATAAGTCAGATTATCATTGAAATAGAACTTGCAAGACATATCATCGAATGATTTTACGTCCTTATTCTGCATTTTAACCCATTGTTCTGATTTAGCCTTGACAGCGACCTGAGTTGAAACCTCATTACCGTCGACTACACTTTTAAGAGTGACATTTGCATCCTCGGCATTATGGTTTGCCACACGTACAGTGATAAGGCATCCGTTATCAACCTTATCGTATAGCGGTTTGGAAACCACCACCCCTTTAAGCTTAATCTTGAACACATGTGCATATTCAGTAGGTTTGTTCTTAGGGAAGTTTACTACAAGACCCTCGTCAGTCATCTTATAGTCAATCTTCTCTGAGCTTCCAAGCATTTCAACCGACTCAATTTCTACGTTCCGGCAATACTTAGTAGCCAATGACTTGATAGTAACACTACCATCTGTCCAAGCCAGAGACACGGCATAGAGGTTATTGTCGCGTGTAGTAAAGCGAATGTCGTCCGCTGTATATTCAGTTTTTGTATTGTCTGTCATATAGCCTGCGGTGCCTGCGTTATGTCCTTCGGAAGCAATCACCCATGGTCGTGAGCCATAAATAGCCTCACCGTTAGTCTTCAACCATTTACCTATCTCGGCAAGTACGTTCTTCTGTTCGTCTGTAATAGTACCGTCGGCCTTAGGACCTATATTCAGCAATAAGTTACCGTTCTTGCTGACAATATCAACAAAGTCGTCGATGATATGGTCAGGACTCTTGTTTTCCTCGCCCACACAATAGCTCCACGATTTCTTACCTACAGAAGTATCAGTCTGCCATGGATATTCACGGATTCTGTCGCTCTTACCTCTTTCTATATCGAACACCTGGATATTGTCGCCGTATCCGAATTTGGTGTTAACCACCACTTCCTTATTCCAGTCGAGAGCCGAGTTGTAATAATAAGCCATGAATTTATAGAAAGTAGGCTGGAAAGGATATTTTCCTACAGTCCAGTCGAACCATATCAGTTCAGGCTGGTATTTGTCAATAAGCTCGTATGTATGCATAAGGAACTGACGGCGTGAGCGTTCATTAGAGCCTTCGTATTTGCCACAATATGGTGTCATACCCTTACCTTCCGGCTCATGCAGTCTTTCGCCATAGAGGGTGATTGTAGTGTCCTGAACATCAGAAGGAGTTCCATTCCATATTCATAGAACCATGCATTCTCGCATCTGTGAGAAGACAGTCCGAAACGCAGACCGGCTTTCTCTGTAGCCTTCTTCAGTTCGCCAATAATATCTCTTTTCGGTCCCATATCCACAGCATTCCATTTATTGAAAGTACTGCTATACATGGCAAATCCGTCGTGATGCTCAGCCACGGGAACAATGTATTGCGCTCCTGACGATTTTACACTGCTAGCACTCGTCGGCATTGAAGTTTTCAGCCTTGAACATAGGGATGAAATCCTTATATCCGAATTTCGTCAAAGGGCCGTAAGTCTGTACGTGATACTTATTAATAGGATGACCCTCCTTGTACATCCAGCGGGAATACCATTCGCTTCCGTATGCAGGAACCGAATAAACGCCCCAGTGAATAAAGATACCGAACTTGGCATCCTTGAACCACTCAGGAATAGTGTAATTTTGCGCAATAGAAGCAGAGTCCGCTTTAAACACATCTGTACCTTTTAAAGATACAGTAGAATCTACATTAGGAGCGTATGTAGAACTGCACGACGCCAACAGGCTTAATGCCGCCACTCCTAAAGCTGTTTTCATGGATTTCTTATTCATAATAATTTTATTACATTAAATAATGACATTAATTTTTTCTGTAAGCAAAGATACACTTGAGTTCGATTTACAATCAATAATTTAATTACTATAGTAAGGGGTAAAATATTTACCCCCCCTATTATTAAATAAATTTACCCCTCTAATATCTGATTATCAATAATCAATATTGAATAACGAACAAATATATTTCTTTGCACAAAAAAAGTTTAACCTATTATTACATTACAATTTCACCCTAAGAATAAAGTATATATAGAGTAAATTTGCCACCATAACAAACTGTAAAAACAAATTTATGAAAAACTATTTAATTTACTTACTCGCAGCAGTATCGTGTACAACTGTAGCAGACTTGAAAGCTCAAGTCAGTACAAAAACAGGTAATGAAACCACTGAACTTACCATTCCGAAAAAGTTCTACAAGGACAGCATTGATTTCAGCAACGCTCCGAAAAGACTTAACAACAAGTACCCTCTTTCCAACCAGAAGAACGAAGGCGGATGGGTTCTCAACAAAAAAGCCTCCGACGAGTTCAAAGGAAAGAAACTGAATGAGGAAAGATGGTTCCCGAACAACCCGAAATGGAAAGGAAGACAACCGACTTTCTTTGCAAAGGAGAATACTACGTTTGAGAATGGCTGTTGTGTGATGAGAACTTACAAACCGGAAGCAGGCACACTGCCCGAAGGATATACTCACACTGCCGGTTTCCTGGTAAGTAAAGAACTTTTCCTTTACGGATATTTCGAAGCAAGACTGAAACCAAACGACTCGCCATGGGTTTTCGGCTTCTGGATGTCGAACAATGAAAGAGACTGGTGGACAGAAATAGACATTTGCGAGAACTGTCCCGGCAATCCAGTCAACAGACATGACCTGAATTCGAACGTACATGTATTTAAAGCTCCGGCAGATAAGGGTGATATAAAGAAACATATTGACTTCCCTTCTAAGTACTACATACCATTCGAATTGCAGAAAGACTTTCACGTATGGGGGCTTGACTGGAGCAAGGAATATATCCGACTGTATATCGACGGAATACTGTACAGAGAAATAGAAAACAAGTACTGGCACCAGCCATTGCGTATCAACCTCAACAATGAATCGAACAAATGGTTTGGAGCTCTACCGGACGACAACAACATGGATTCTGAATATCTTATAGATTATGTAAGGGTGTGGAATAAAAAAGAGAAATAACATAATCTGAAATAAATAAGGCAGTCTTCATTATCAATAAACTGATTATAAAGACTGCCTTTATATATAATAGGGATGATAAAGATTTAGATCCGCTCTATCACTCATTAGCTTCATCCGGATACTCTGTGAGAGAGTTTCCCGAATTGCTTATTTCAATAGAGCCGATAGGAAGATAATTGAACTTCTTGCTCCATGCAGAGATACCATAATCTCTTCTAAGAATAGGCATCATGACCTCCTCGGCACGTCCTGAGCGGACAAGGTCAAACCATCTGTCACCCTCGCATGCCAGTTCACAACGACGCTCATACCATAGAACATCAATTACGCTTTTAAATCTGTCAGGATACATCTGCATTAGCTTGTCAACATCAATATAACTTCCGTCGTCTGCATGAACATGCTTCTTTCTGAGTTCATTTATGTAATACTTCGCTTTTGCTTCATCAGGATTAGTACCTCTGAGATATGCTTCGGCAAGCATCAGATACACTTCACCATATCTGATGACCCTTACGTTTCCAGGCTTGTTTAGATTGGGGTTTCCTATCATATCGTAATTTTTGAAAGGAGGATATTTCTTCTGGGCATATCCCTGGAAATCAGATCCGTAAGAGCCTGTCTCCCAAACAACTTTTTTTTTGATTCATCCTGAATATTGGCATTAGGTTTGGTTACAAGTTCATCGTAAGTAAATATCGCCGCATCACGACGCACATGGTCATCCGGAAGGAAATAATCATACAATTCCTTAGTAGGCAGACAAAAGCCATATCCATTATCATAATCAGGACTATTTTTCAACTGTCTCGGTCCGCAGAAAGTCACCCACATAGCACCTTCGCCTGCATCGATATTACCCCAGTTTGTATTACCAGATTTGGTAGAGGTCTGTATTTCAAATATAGATTCCTCGTTATTCTCCTGATGAGCAGCAAAAAGTTTGGAATAATCATCCGACAGAGTATAATTACCACTTGAAATTACATTCTCCAATAAAGGTTTCGCCTTGTCAAATATCATAGCATCATCATTACTCCAGTCAGCCCAATAAAGATAGACCTTGGCCAACAGGGTTTGAGCCGCAGTCTTGGTAATACGTCCTTTCATTGTGTCCGGGAAATTATCCTTTAAAGAAGGAATAGCTTCAAGAAGATCTTTCTCTATTGCTTTATTTACATTTTCGCGAGTATCTCTCGTAAACTTGAATCCTTCAGGATAAAGAGTCTCAAGACTGATAAAGCACGGGCCATAATATCTCAGCAATTCAAAATGATACCAGGCACGTAAGAACTTAGCTTCAGCTTTATAAACTTTAGCTTCCGGACTGTCATACTCTGAGTTTATTACAAGATTACATCGATATATACCACGGTAACGTGTTTTCCACAAATTATCGGAGATAGAATTGACACTCGTATTTGAATAATCCTCTATAGCCTGCATGTAAGGCTGATCCTGATCAGAACCACCACCTGTACGAGCATTATCCGAACGGATTTCACCCATAGGTACAATAGAAGCAAGTGCATTACCCGAACCACCACCTATGTGAGCTAACGGATCATAACAAGCAGTAAGCGCTTTGAACATCTGTTCATCGGTCCTATAAAAAGAACTTCTGTTTCTGACATTATAGGAGCTGTATCCAGAAAACTGTCGCTGCAAGATGATGATGTAATTACAGCAAACATAAGTATTGCAAGATTATTATATATTTTCGACTTCATAATTTTCATTTTTAGAAATTAAGACTTAAACCAAATCTGAATGTACGGGCCTGAGGGTAAGTACCATAGTCAATACCTGTGCTAAGAATGTTGTCACCTGCCATATTTCCAACTTCTGGGTCCATAAACGGATAGCTGGTGAAAGTGGCAAGATTATCAATTGCTGCATAAATTCTTGCTTTATTCAGCATTAACTTATTTATTAATTTAGTTGGGAATGAATAGCCTACCTCAAGTGAAGAAATCTTTAAATGCGAACCATCATAAAGATAAAAATCGGATGGTTTGCCGAAGTTTCCATTAGGGTCTTTGGATGAAAGACGAGGCACTCCATTATTATCACCTTCTTTCTGCCATCTGTCAAGGTAGAATGATGGAAGGTTGCTACGTCCGTATGCCTCCTGACGGTAAATATCAGAGAAGACTTTATATCCGGCTTTTCCTGTCAAGAAGATTGTCATATCAATACCTCTCCAGTCGGCACCTAAATTCAAACCGAATGTCCATTTTGGCCAAGGATTACCACAATCGGTTCTATCTTCATCTGTAATCTTGCCATCGTTATTTGTATCTTGCCATATAAAGTCACCCGGAACGGCATCAGGTTGTATCACTTTACCGTCTTTTGATTTATAGTTTTGTATCTGCTCTTCATTTTGGAATATTCCTAAGTTCTTATAAAGGCGGAAATAACCCATAGCATGACCTTCCTCCATACGCGTTACATTAACAGATGTTCTCCACCTACCACCATCAGTATATCCATTTGCATTTCCTATCTTTACAACCTCATTTTTAAGATATGAGGCATTTGCGGAAATAGAGAAGTTGATTTCGTTCCAATTTTTATTAAATGTCATCTGCATTTCCACACCCTGGTTTGTTATATTACCAAGGTTTCTAAAAGCTGCATTATTACCTCTAATGGCTTCAACTGTTGGCTGGAACAACAAATCCTTAGTACTTTTTTTTAAACCAGTCGAAACTTGCTCTAATCATACCATTATAGAATGTCATATCGGCACCAACATTAAATTGTTCAGAAGTTTCCCATTTCACGTCTGGAATAACAAGGTTATTAGGAGCAGATCCCACAGTGATGGCATTACCAAACGTGTAATTATAATTATTGCCAATAATAGAAGTATAGGAGAATGGAGAAATTCGCTCATTTCCGTTCTGTCCCCAAGAGAATCTAAGTTTGAAGACATCAAAGTTCTTAATTTTCCAGAATTTCTCATTTGAAACATTCCAACCTAATGAAACGCCCGGGAAAGTAGCATATCTGTTATTGGGACCGAAATTTGAAGACCCATCGCGTCTGACCACAACTTCCGCCATATATTTTTCAGCATAATTATAGCTTAGACGAGCAAAATATGAGAACATACTATGTCTAGGATTAGCACCGCCACTATTAGCTGATGTCATAACATCACCAGCATTAAGATACCAGTAATTCTCATTGGTCATTGCTTCATTTGGATATTTATTTCGTCTTCCGGTCATAAACTCATAAACATCTCTTGATGCAGAAGTACCTAACAGGACAGATGCAGAATGTTCACCAAAAGATTTTTTTATATCGCAATGTATTCTCCCACTGCCAACTACTATTAGCATTTGTACTTTGTTCTACCCTAGAATTATCTTCTTTACATTCTGCAGAATGAAAAAACTTTGGTGCAAACATTCTTCCACGGAAATTCCGATGATTAATACCAAAATCTGTGCGGAAAACAAGGTCTTTAATAAAAGTAATCTCAGCATAAACATTACCAAAAAATTGCTGGGTAATATTTTTATTCTTAGGTGCCTCATCCATAAATGCAATAGGGTTCCACATACGGCTATAAGGTACAGGAGAGACTCCATATCCGAAAGTATCGTTGCTATTCTCATCATAAACCGGAGTAGTAGGATCAATATTATAAGCGTATGATATCGGATTATAGCCATTGATGCCGGTTGCCACTCCACTATTCTCTATATATGCATAGTTGACGTTTGCACCTACACTTAAGAAATCATTTATAGAATAGGAACTGTTCAGCTTGTGCTGAATCGTTTGTAAAATGACGCATCTTCACCGATAATACCATTCTGGTCTAGATAATTCAATGAAAGCAAGCTTGAACCCTTATCACTGCCAAAGTTAGCAGTAATGTTATGCTCAGTAACAGGAGCTGTATTCAATATTTCATTAAACCAGTCTGTATTATAGCCTGTTGGAGCAGTAGGTACACCACCGGCAAGCGGCATATCATCATTATCGGCAAACTCTTTCATCAGCATGATGTACTGTTCATCATTCAGCATGGTTGGTTTCTTTGCTACTGTAGAAAAACCATAGTAACCATCATAAG
>ENA-OQCS01001466-OQCS01001466.1-human-gut-metagenome-genome-assembly--contig:-NODE-1466-length-12080-cov-1.702334_pt1 | contig 12080 bp, 16 predicted proteins | sample MGYA00242757_ERZ504575 | MGnify/ENA primary metagenome ERZ504575 (study PRJEB26092, sample SAMD00036297) | human gut metagenome | host: Homo sapiens | study: EMG produced TPA metagenomics assembly of...
CAGACAGCGCTGGCAGAACACTATCAGGCGCTGCTGCACACCAACGATTTTTACCAGTACCTGACCCTGTTCAAGGAGCTGGGGCAAAAGCAGACCCAGCAGCAAAGCCGCGGCCGAAAGATCAACGCTATGGATGCGTACTTTTACCAGATGGTAGAGCGCGTCCTGCGGGAGGAGCTGGCGGTGGCGTTGGGGAATCGCAGCAGGAAGCCGGCAGGCGGCTGCTCGAGATTTTGCGCTGAAGCTGCATGGTGATTTTTACCAACAAATGCAAAGGCTCTTTTTGTTCGGAGCAACTTTGTAGGAATCAACAAAGAAGGATGGTTTGTTATGTAAAACCTTCGTGAGAGTTTGCCACTTGAAACCCATCAATGCCTTATGATATAATCCCTTCAGCAGAACGCGCTGTGTGTGAACACGTAAGACCAGTTTCTTCACACACAGGCGCTCTCTTTTTTTGTTTCAATAAAGTTAGTTCAAACTAATTTAAGGGAGGGCTTCTCATTCGTAACGGTCGTTCCACTATTTTTCTTGGCATTTTACTGCTGATCCTTTCGGTCGGCTCTCTGTTTGTCGGGGTGCTGGACATCCGGCCTTCTGACCTGCTTACAGGCAGCGTGGAAACATGGGAGATCTTTCTGATCTCCCGCCTGCCGCGTCTGCTTGCCATCCTCTGCACAGGCATTGGCATGAGCGTGGCGGGGCTTATCATGCAGCAGCTCTGCATGAACAAGTTTGTTTCGCCCACCACAGGCGCAACGATCTCTTCTGCGCAGTTTGGCATTCTGCTGGCTTTGCTGTTTGCACCGGGTTCTACCTGTGGGGACGTGCTGCCTTTTCCTTCGTTTGTGCCGTTCTGGGTACATGGGTCTTTGTCTGGTTCATCCAGAGTATCCAGTTCAAAGATGTTGTCATGGTCCCGCTGGTCGGCATCATGTTCTCCAACATCGTAATGGGCGTCACCAATTATCTTGCCTACAAATATGAAATGACACAGGCTCTTTCCAGCTGCTGGTCGGTCATTTTTCCACCGTCATTCGTGGGCGGTATGAGCTTGTCTGGCTGACGGTACCGCTGGTGATTCTGGCATTTGTATTTGCCAACCACTTCAATATCGTGGGCATGGGAAAAGACTTTTCTCAGAACCTCGGCGTTCCGTATGATCTGGTGCTGTTTATGGGGCTGACCATTGCTGCCATGATCACGGCATCCGTTGTTGTCGTGGTCGGCTCGATCTCCTACATCGGCCTCATCGTGCCCAATATTGTAGCAATGTTCAAGGGTGACCAAATTCGAGGAACGCTGGTGGATACCGCTCTGTTTGGTGCATTGTTCGTGCTGGTCTGCGATATGATCGGACGGGTTGTGATCTATCCCTACGAGCTGCCCATCGACTGATCGTTGGCGTCATCGGCAGTATCCTGTTTGTCGGTCTGCTGCTGTATCGGCTTCGGCATGGGCGCAAGGCAGTCCGACTGGACAAAGCTGCCAAGAAAACCGGAGGTGCAGCATGAAAACGCACAAAATCATCTGCGCCTGCTGATCCTTCTGCTTCTTGTTCTGCTGGCCTGCGCGGGCTATATGACAGTGGGAGTCCACTTTGAAAACCAAAAATTATTTGCCTACGCCATGCGCATCCGCACGCCCAAGCTGATCGCCATGCTCATCACGCATTTGCCATTGGAAGTGCCTCCATCGTGTTTCAGTCCATCATCAACAACACCATCGTCACGCCCTGCCTGTTGGGCATGGATCAGCTTTATTCGCTGATCCACACGGCGGTGTTCTTTGTGGCGGGTTCGGGCAGCTTTCTGGCGGTCAATGCCAACGCAGCCTTTGCGGTAGACCTTGCCATTATGGGCGCTGTTGCCACCGTAATTTACAGCTATCTGTTCCAGAAAACGAACCACAATGTTCTGTACGTCCTGCTCATCGGCACGGTGCTGACCTCGTTCTTTTCCAGTGTCCAGACGACTTTGGCCCGTGTGATGGACCCCAACGAGTACGACACGCTGCTGACGGATCTGGTCGCCAGCTTTTCCAATGTCAATTCGGCGATTCTGGTACTGTCCGTTGCGGTTCTGGCGCTGGTCGCCTTTGCCCTCCGGAAAGAGCTTGTGCTGCTGGACGTTCTGACACTGGGCAAAGATCAGGCCATCAATCTGGGTGTGGACTATGACCGCTGTATCCGCCGCCTGCTGCTGGGGGTCACGCTGTACATTGCAACAGCCACCGCTATGGTCGGGCCGCTGGCATTTCTGGGGCTTATCATTGCCAACCTTTCCCGGCAGTTCCTGCGCACCTACCGGCACAGCCAGCTCATCACCGGCTCTGTTTTGTTCGGTATGGCTGTTCTGATCGGCGGACAGCTTCTGGTGGAGCGGGTGTTCGTTTACTCGGTTCCGGTCAGTGTGTTCATCACCGTGGGCGGCGGCGTGTATTTCCTGTATCTGCTGCTCACCCAGAGAAAGGCATAACACCATGTTTGTAAAAGAGATCACCAAACGCTACGATGGAAAAGCCGTTGTCGATGGCGTGAGTTTTGAGGTTCCGAAAGGCAAAGTCCTTTCCCTCATCGGTCCGAACGGCGCAGGAAAATCCACCGTGATGGGAATGCTGTCCCGCCTGATCGCACGGGACAGCGGTCTTGTGGATTTTGAGGGGACAGAGATCACGCGCTGGAAAAGCCGGGAGCTGAGCAAGCGGCTCGCCATCCTGACCCAAGCCAACAATGTCCAGATGAAGCTGACCGTCCGGGAACTGGTTGCGTTTGGCCGCTTTCCGTACTCCGGCGGACGGCTGACCCAAGAGGACAACGAGATCATTGACCGTGCCATTGCCTACATGGAACTGGGCGATTTTGAGGAGCAGTTCATCGATGAACTGTCCGGCGGTCAGCGGCAGCGTGCCTATATAGCCATGGTCATTGCGCAGGACACCGAGTATATCCTGCTGGATGAACCGACCAACAATCTGGATATTTACCACGCAACCAACCTCATGCGCATCGTCCGCCGCCTGTGCGATGAGCTGGGCAAAACGGTGATCCTTGTTCTGCACGAGATTAACTATGCTGCGTTTTATTCCGACTATATCTGTGCCTTTGTGGATGGAAAAATCGCAAAGTTTGGCACCGTGCAGGAAGTGATCACCAAAGAAACCTGTCCGATATCTACAAGGTAGACTTTGAGATCATGCAGATCGAAGGCAAGCCTTTGTCGATATATTATTGATTTCAGTACTTTTTTAAAAAGGAGCATTCTTATGAAGAAAATTTCTCGTCGTTCATTTTTGACCGCTATGGCCGCTGTGAGTGCAGCGGGTGTTCTTACCGCCTGCGGCGCTTCCTCCTCCACGGCAAGCTCCGTGGCATCCTCTGTGGCTGCATCCAGCGAAGCTGCCACTTCCTCGGAAGCGGTGCCGGAGTCGGTGACCATCAAGGCGTTCAACGGTGCAAAGGAACTGGTAGATGTGGAAGTGCCCTTTGACCCGCAGCGCATTGCGATCCTCGAACTTGCTTCTCTGGACATTCTGGATGAACTGGGCGTTGGCGACCGTGTGGTCGGCACGGCATCCACCTCTCTGGACTATCTTCAGAGCTATGTCACCAATGACAGCATTGCGAACCTTGGCAACATCAAGGAAGCCGATATGGAAGCAGTCATGGCTTGCGAGCCGGACATCATCTTTATCGGCGGACGCCTGTCCAAATCCTATGATGCTCTGTGCGAGATCGCACCCGTTGTTTTCCTTGCGACCGACGCCGAAAAGGGCGTTGTGGAAAGCACCCGTGAAAACGCCATGACCATCGCTTCTATCTTTGGTCTGGAAGACCATGTGGAAGCTTTGATGGCGGATTTTGACAGCCGCATCGACGCCTGAAAGCCTTTGCAGAGGGCAAGACTGCCATCGTCGGCATGACCACCAGCGGCAGCTCAATGTTCTGGGCAACGATGGCCGCTGCTCCATCATCGGCAAGGAGATCGGCTTTGAGAACATCGGCGTAGATGCCAATATTGACACCTCGACCCACGGCAACGAGGCTTCCTTTGAATTCATTGTGGACAAGAACCCCGACTACATCTTCGCAATGGATCGTGATGCAGCCATTGGCACCGATGGCGCACAGATGGCACAGGAGATCCTGGAAAACGAGCTGGTCAAGAGCACGGATGCTTACAAGAACGGCCACGTCGTTTATCTGGCACACCCGAATGTCTGGTACACCGCAGAGGGCGGCATTCAGGCACTGAGCGAAATGCTGAGCGATCTGGAAAACGCACTGCTGTGATTTTTTCGCAAGTTAAGAAAATAGTGCAACACGAAAACAGCATATTTGCGATATGCAATTCAACGATGTTGCAAACGATCAAAAGTTGGATTGCGATGGCTGCTGCGGTTCCGCAAGCTGGACATGAGCCTGAAAGACCAGCGGCAGGCACTGGTGGATACCTTCATCAATGCGATTTACCTGTATGATGATAAGGTTTTGATAACCTTCAATTATAAAGAGGGAACACAGACCGTGACTTTTGGAGAAGCGGCAGAAGCCGCATCAAAGGGAAATGGTTCGGATTTGGATTGCATTCCTGCACCACAAAGACAGCTATCAAAAGCTGTCTTTTTTGTTTTACATGACTATTTCCCTTTGGCTGCAACGGCGGATAACAGGACTTGAACAGCACTGCAACGCCGCAGGCGGGGCAACGTGTAGGAATGTCTACCAGGAGGACTGCCACTGAAATAGAAAATCCGAACCTTTTCTCGATAGGAGAAGGGTTCGGATTTTTGGTTTATTGGTTCTTGGATCGTGCCGGAATTTACGGCTCAGGCAAGGCTTTCAATTTTTCGAGCCATAAAGGCTCCGAAAAAGATTCCGGGGCTTGTATATTTTTCAGAGAGCTATTTTGCAACAGTCCGGAACGGATTTACTTTCCAAGTACAACGGAAAGTCCGATCTCCTTTTCCGTCTCGCTCAGGTCAAGAGCGCCGCCATCGGCGACGGTCACGCGCAGCTCATAGAGCGTACCGGCGGTAAGTTCCGTTACAGCCTCGCCGTCCTCGTCTGTGATCGACCACAGTGCAGGATCGACCTTTGCCAGCTTGCCGTCCACGCCATAGGCGTAGAGGGTCAGACCGGAGGTGCTGCCGGACAGGTTGTTCATACGGAAAGCTACCGTGGTGTTGGGATGTACGTTGCGGACGGTCACAGTGTTGCGCCAGCTTGCAACGGTGCCTTCGCCGCCGTCCTGCGCAAACCGCTCCTGCGAAAGGACGTTTCTTGCTGCCTGATCAAGCTCGACCTTGCGGTAGGGCATTTCGGCAGATAAACGAAACGGTCCTGCAAACGAAGCAGTTCCAGATAGCCTGTCGGGCAGTAGAGCGCGTTGCCGCTGTTGCCGGCATACATACCAATGGCCATGTTGTTGTAGCCGTATTTGTTGGAAACATCCATCGTGAAAACCGTCTCGCCAGTTTCAAAATCCAGAATGATGTACTGCCACATCCCGGTGGTCACATCCTGCACATAGCCGTAGATATAGCCCGTTGCGGTGGAAAGCTTCAGGATGGAGGTGTCGCTCAGGTCGTTCCGGCTCCAGACGCTCTTCATCTCGTAGCCGTTTGCGGTCTTTACGGTGTCCACGCGCTCGATGCCGGGGGCGATCATGATGTTGCCCTTCATGAGCCAGTTCTGGTCGTAAATATTGGCGTAGCTCTGGATGGAGGAGTCGTTGTTGGGATCAGCCAGACCTGCATTGCCCGCACCGAACCAGTTGCAGACGATGGTGCTGACGGTGCCCTCGCCGTCGTCATAGACGATGGCAGAGTTCTCAACGGCTACCTGATAGCCCTCGGGCAGGTCATCCAGCACCGGGGTGCTTGCCACGACCTCGCCGGTCTTCATATCGAGTGCAAGAAGGTTTACAGTGTCCTGATTATCCGTGAACAGCACAAGGTTCGGTGTCAGCGTGGGCGAGCAACCGCCGCCCCACGCAAGACCGCCGCCGGTGGTCTTATCGCCTTCGCCGCTCACCTTTGCACCCGCGCTCTCATAGGGCGTGCACCATACAACGTCTACGCTTCTTCTGCGCGCAGAAGATAGCAGTTCTGGTTGGTCAGGACCACCGCGCCGTCCTTGGAGGCGGCGATGCCGTTTTCAGCGCCCTCGCCGGGGGTCAGTTCGTGGACAAAAACAGCCTTTGAAAGGTCTGTCTGCTCGCCGTTCAGGATCGCATCAATGGCCGAGCGGGCAATATAGCCGATGACGCCCTGCTGCTGGCGCTGCGGATAAATGCGGAAGCCGCCCGTTGCAAACCAGAGGTTCCGTCATAGTCAAAGACCACGGACAGAAGATTCTGCGTCAGTTCTTTCCAAGCGCAGCCTCGGCGGCAGCTTGATATCAATGTCCAGCACCTTTTCAAATTCCGGCAGAACATTGCCGTTTTCATCCGTTGCGCGGAGCATCAGCACATGGTTGTTGCTGGTGGGGCAGACGATGCGGTTGGATTCGTCAAGGAAGGTATAGGAGCTCTGGATAACGTAACCGCCGCGTCATGCTTCTTTGGCGAGAAATAGCCGAGCGTTTTTGTTTCTTCGGCGTTCAGGTCTCGGATGGCGATGCGCCCAGCAGCGGCACAACGGCATGACGTAGCTGTCAAGTAGATGGCGGGCGAAGCGTTCGCGTTCGTCGTCTCATAGGAAACGTTGATCTCCGGATAGATGGCAAGCGGCAGGATCTCATCCGTCGAGTCGGTGTTGTACCATCGTGATGAATGTTTGCATCGCTCTTGGCCATGTAAGGGTTTTCCTCTACCTGCTTGGGGTTCAGAGCCTTTACCGGCAGCGCCGCAGAGGCTTGTTCCGCTGAAGAGGGCTGTACCGCAGCGGACGGGGCAGCGGGCTGCGAAGCGGCAGCACTGTCTGCCGGCGTCTGTGTTCCGCCGCAGGCAGCCATGGAAAGGCACAATGCTGCGGTCAGCGACAGGCTTAACGCAGAATGGACGATGTTTCTCTTTTTCATAAACCGTTCTCCTTGTTGTGTTTGTTGCGGTCAGACCAGTGCTGCTCCGCCTGATTTTTCCATCCAGCCAGATGCGGAATCCCTGCCGCAAGGCGGCTTCGGTCACCGGCTCCAGCAGAAAATAGTCTGCACGCAACCGGAAGGCATGGAGCGAAAAATCCAGATCGCTGCACCAGATAATGCGTGTCTGTGGACAAAGCGCGCGCAGATGCTCTACTGCATTCAATCCGTCGACCCCCGGCAGGCGATCACGGCATTTGTCAGCGGCTCGTTGCGTGCAGCCTCAAAAAAGCTTTCCTGATCGTGGTAACAGTCCATTTTCGGGAACAAGCAATGTTCGGCGCAGAACCGCGAGATCTGCTCTGCCAGAAAAGCTTCCTGCGCCCTGCTGCTTGTCAGCACGGCAATTCGGTACACAGCGTGCCTCCTTTCTCTTGCGCCATCGTTGGCGTTCTCTGCTTTCAGTATACGGACAGGCATGGTCTTTTCAAGCCATTTAGCACGAAAGCCCCTTTTCCGTCACGAAATCCCATTTTCGGCTGCGACATAACCGGGCAACTGTGCTATAATCAGGATGAAAGAGTTTATAAAGGAGGTTGGAAGCTGTAAAATGGCTTCCTGATACAGCATGAGGATCGCAATCGTCGATGACCTTGATACCGAGCGCACACTGCTGAAGGAGCGCTTGGTGCGGCAGCTGAGTCAGCGCGGCGCAGATGCAGAAATTTTAGAGTTTGACAGCGGGGAAGCCTTTCTGGCGGCAGAAGAAGCGCAGCGCTTTACCGCCGCATTCTTGGATATTTACATGGATGGTTTAAGCGGCATGGACGCGGCAAAGGAACTTCGGAAAACAGACGCAGACTGCCTTCTGGTTTTTACCACCACCTCGACAGACCACGCACTCGAGGCTTTCAGGTGCGGGCATTTCATTATCTGTCAAGCCCTTTTCTGAAGCCGAGCTGTCCGGTCTGTTGGATGAAATGCTCGCAAAACTCCCCCGCCCGGAGCCGGTTTTGACGGTGAAGGTGGATGGCAGCGACATCCATTTGCGCTATCGTGATATCATATCCGCCGAGCATTTCGCCCACATCATCAATATCCGCACCACTGCCGGCAAAACGCTTGCTACGCGCCAGAGCTTCAAAGCGTTCACCGAGCCGCTCAAAAAGGACCCGCGCTTTTTTGTCTGCGACGTGGCGCGATCATCAATATGGAGAATGCTGCCGATTTTCAGGCTGCCGCCTTCTGTATGACGGACGGCAGCCGCGTCTATGTCAGTCAGGAGCTTTTGAAAGCTGCCCGGCAGGCCTTTATGGAATTTCTGCTGCAAAGGGGGCGTGCGGATTGAAGGACGTTCTGCGCCCGGTTCTGGAACTTACGGTCGTGTTTCCCGGTTTGCTGCTTGCGTATTTTCCGGTAGGTTCCTATCTGAAGCTGCCGCCCGCAAAGCTTGCAGCAGGGGCGGTGCCGCTGCTGCTCGGGCTTTGCCTTGGCGGCGGGCTGCTTTGCTATCATTTTGGCATTTCAACGGCGTTCTCCGTGCTGCTTATTACGCTTACAGCAATTTTTTTGTATCGCAGAACGCTGCGGATCTCTCTCTGGAAATCCGGAACCATCGCGCTTGCGGTCTGCGCGGTATTTGCGTGCCTGAACAGCCTGTCCCGGGCCGTCGGCACGGCAATCGTGATCCGGATGCAGCTGCCGCCGGACAAGCCGTGGTTCTGCTTTGGCGCCTGCATCTTTTATAATGCGGTCTGCTGGCTGATCACTGCCGCAGCCTATTATCCCGCCACCCACGCAGTACGCGCGATGGTGGAGGATGACAATTTTGCGCAGACGTGGTATGTGTTCTGGGTACTGCCGCTGGTGTTCATCCTGCTGAACCTTTTTATAACCCCGCGCTACCAGATAACGCTCCGGACAGGGCGGGTCTTGCAGGTCTACATCGTTATGAGCATCGCGCTTTTGTTTCTGATGTTCATGTTCAATGCGATCTTTCTGCTGATGGCAAACAGCCTTAACCGGAATGCAAGGTTGCAGCAGGAAAATCAGTTTCTTTCCATGCAGCAGCAGCGCTATGAAAGCCTGAAAGCCGCCATTGAAGAAGCCCGGCAGGCGCGGCACGATATGCGCCACCAGCTGAATCAGATCTCCGCACTGGCCGAGGCAGGAGATCTGGATAACCTGAAGGCTTACCTTGCAAAAACGGTCTCCCGGATCCCGGATCTGGATATGAATTTCTGCGAAAACCGTGCAGCGGACAGTGTTGTCGGCTATTATTGTGCCCTTGCAAAGCGTGAGGGTGTTCCCTTTTATGCCAAACTCGACTTACCACAGGTGCTTCCTGTGGACGAGATCGATCTGTGTCTGGTGCTGTCTAATCTTCTGGAAAATGCATTTGAAGCCAGCCTTCGCACTGCACCGCCCGGCGGAAGATCGAGATCACCGCGTATGTCCATGCCGAGCGGCTTCTTCTGGTCGAAGTGGAAAACGCATTTGACGGCGCAGTTCACGAAAAAAGCGGGGTGTTCCGCTCTTCCAAGCGAAGGGAAAACGGGATCGGCATCCAGTCTGTCCGCCATATTGCAGAAAAGACCGGCGGGGCAAGCACGTTTACCTATCAGAACGGCATTTTCTCAGCCAAAGTTATGCTCTGCGGATAAGGAGCCTTTTGCTTGGCGGGAATTTTTATGCCCGGATTTTTACAAAAAATTCACGCTGGCAGGGTTGCCGCCGCATACCGGATGTGCTATGATGAAGTGCAAAATTTGAAGCGGAGCGATGGATTTTGATTTGTCAAGCTCGCGGAATCAGGAGGAACTACCCATGCAGAAGAATTATGTACAGGAAATTCTGAGCATCATTCACAGCGGTCTGCCCAAGGCGGAACTGGCTGAAAAACTGTCTGATTACCATGAAAAAGATCTGGCGGATGCGTTGGAGGCGCTGACTCCCGCTGAACGCCAGTCGCTCTATTCCATTCTGGGTGTGGATACCGTTGCCGAGATCTTTACCTATCTGGACGATGCCGAGCCGTACCTGAAGGAGCTGCCCAGCCACGAGGCCGCCAAGGTCATTTCCAACATGGACTCGGACGATGCGGTGGACGCACTGGAGGATCTTGACGATACCGATAAAAACGAGATCGTCAACAAGCTGGACAAGGACTCGGTGGAAGATGTGAAGATGCTGCTCTCCTATGACGAGGATGAGATCGGCAGCAGGATGACCACCAACTACATCTCCATCAAAAACGATATGACCATCCGGCAGGCGATGAGCGAGCTGGTAAAACAGGCCGGAGAAAACGACAACATCTCCACCCTGTATGTGGTGGATAAAAACGAGCACTTCTACGCGCCATCGACCTGAAAGACCTCATCATTGCCCGGGCAGAGGAAAGCTTGGAAAGCCTGATCGTCCGCTCCTATCCCTATGTCACAGACCGGGAGCAGGTCAGCGATTGTATCGACCGTATCGTGGACTACGCGGAGCGCAGCCTGCCGGTGCTGAACGATGCCGGTAAGCTGGTGGGCATCATCACCTCGTCCGATGTGGTCGAGCTGGTCGATGATGAGATGGGCGATGATTACGCAAAACTCGGCGGCTTGACCAGCGAGGAGGATCTGAACGAAAACGTATTTGAAGCGTGAAAAGCGTCTCCCGTGGCTGATCGCGCTGCTGTTCCTCGGGATGCTGGTCTCCTCGGTCGTCGGCGCGTTTGAATCGGTGGTAGCGGTGCTGCCGGTGGTCATCTGCTTCCAGTCCATGGTGCTGGATATGCCGGTAACGTCGGTACCCAGTCGCTGGCGGTGACCATCCGTGTGCTGGTGGACGAAAATCTGACCCTTTCCAAAAAATTGCAGCTGCTCTGGAAAGAGACCCGCGTGGGGCTTTTGAACGGCGCCATTCTGGCCGTGATGGCCTTGGGCTTTCTGGGCTGCTACATCCACTTTTTCAAGGGCTATGTCTGGACCTCGGCCTTTTTGCTGTCCGGCTGCGTCGGGCTGTCGCTGATCGTGTCCATGGTCATTTCCAGTCTGGTGGGCACGCTGATCCCGATGCTGTTCCACAAGATCCATATCGACCCGGCGGTTGCTTCCGGCCCGCTGATCACCACGATCAACGATCTGGTGGCCGTTGTGGTCTACTATGGCCTTGCCATGGTCGTGCTGATCGATCTGTTCCACCTTGCATAACGGGTGCATCAAAAAGGGCGATCCTCCGGGGAACGCCCTTTTTTGTTGTGCAAACTTTGCTAACAATGTTAATACTACCTAACATCGTCGGAAAATATTGAAAACGCCCGAAAGCGTGCTAAAATATAAAGATAAAGAGCCCGCCCCGCTCCGGGCGCGGGTACACAGATGGGAAATACAGAAACGAGGGGTAAATATGTTTGATACAAAAAAGCTTGCACTGTTTTGGGCGGTGTGGTGTTCGGCTCTGCCGGTTTCAAGGTGCTGTCCAGCAAGGACGCCAAAAAGGTCTACACCCAGACAACCGCTGCGGTGCTGCGGATGAAGGACTGCACCATGCAGACCGTGAATAAGGTGCAGGAGGAAGCAGGGGACATCCTTGCCGATGCAAAGGCCATCAACGAGAGCCGCGCCGCCGAGGCTGCACAGGAGGTCATCGAGGATACGGCTGAAGAAGAGCAGCCCGCAGAGCAGACTGCACAGTGATATAGCGCAGCGGAGCCGCCCTTGGGCGGCTCTTTTTTTACACAGAGGGGTAAGAAGAACAATGAAATGTACGATCTTACATGAAGGTAAGGGACGGATGCGGGTGCACGTCTGCGCCGTGCGCATGACGCTGCACCGGGCAGATGTGCTGGAAGCCTACCTGAACGGGCAGGATAACATCCAGAAAGCCACCGTCTACGAGCGCACCGGAGATGTGGTGCTGACCTACCGGGCAGCCGGAAGGACGCTGCCGCCCTGCTGGCGGCTACCGCTTTGACAACGAAGAGTTAGAGGTGCTGGTCACCTCCCACGACAGCCGGAAGATCAATCAGGAATATCAGGAAAAGATGGTCAGCCTTGTGGCGGGCCGGGTG
>ENA-OQCS01001467-OQCS01001467.1-human-gut-metagenome-genome-assembly--contig:-NODE-1467-length-12071-cov-1.935867_pt1 | contig 12071 bp, 22 predicted proteins | sample MGYA00242757_ERZ504575 | MGnify/ENA primary metagenome ERZ504575 (study PRJEB26092, sample SAMD00036297) | human gut metagenome | host: Homo sapiens | study: EMG produced TPA metagenomics assembly of...
GCTGGACACTCGCTCGGGACGATTTCTATGGCCTGTACTGTAATAAACTTCCAACAGCAACCGACCCGATTCAGCGAATCAAGAAGCAATCCTAGGTTTAATATACTGTGGAAAAACACGGAAGCGGAACGGGGGTACCCCCTTCCGCTTCCATGTTATGCGGGAGTCTCTATCCCAGTGCCACATCAAGGCCATCATCAGGGTGAAGCCCAAAGCAAAGGTCAGCGCGCCCACATCTGAGTGCTCTCCCTGGGACATCTCAGGGATTAATTCCTTCCACCACCACATAGATCATAGCGCCGGCGGCAAAACTCAGAAGATATGGAAGAGCCGGAACCACCAGCCTGAGGCCAGAATCGTCAGCAGGCGCCCAGCGGTTCTACCGCCCCGGAAGTACGCCTCCTGCGAAAGCCCAGGGCTTGCTCATTCCCTCCGCGCGCAGGGGCATGGAGATAATAGCTCCCTCGGGGAAGTTCTGAATGGCGATGCCCAGAGATAAGGCCAGAGCGCCCATCATGGTGATTTGACCGTCTCCGGCCAGATAGCCCGCATAGACCACACCGACTGCCATCCTTCCGGGATGTTATGGAGGGTAACCGCCAGTACCATCATGGTGGAGCGCCGCAGCTGCGTATGGGGCCCTTCCGCGCGGGAACTCTTTTGGTGGAGGTGAGGGATCAGATGATCCAACCCCAGCAGAAAGAGAATACCAACCCAAAAGCCAATGACCGCCGGCAGGAAGGCCCAGGTCCCTGCCCCGGCGGACTGATCCATGGCGGGGATCAGCAGGCTCCAGATCGACGCGGCCACCATGACGCCGGAGGCGAAGCCGGTCAGCCCCCGCTGCACCCGATCCCCCAAACCTTTCTTCAGGAAAAAGACGCAGGCGGACCCCAGCGAGGTGCCCACAAAAGGGATCAGCAGACCATAAATAACCGATGTTTGCATGGAATCACACCGGCCTTAGCGTTCCGTTTGCTCCTGCGTGTGGCTGTGCCGCCCACAGCAATGTTCGCCGTTGTTTTTTCTGCAGCAGCATCCGCCGTCCGGGTCTGTAGGGTCCAGGTGCAGAAGATCGACTTTGACGGGGCTTTCCTGCGTTCCCAGGGATTCCAGGTGATTGAACATAATCTGTCCTCTTTTCTATCATAATTTTGCTTGCATAATAGGATGTACTTCGCGTTAGTCATTGCTAACCGCGGGATAATTATATAAAACCATACGCACTCTGTCAAGAGGATGGAAATAGGCAGGCCCCCTGCCTATTTCCGCTTTGGATTTTTTGGAAACCAGCCCCGCTCCACCCTGCGGGCCTGCTCCTTCAGTTCCCGGATGCTCCATATGCAGGCAACACCCAGCAGCCCCAGAAGGACAGAGAAAAGGCCCTGGATGAAAAGCGCGGCGATCAGGCAGAGCAGGCCCGCGATCAAAAATACTGGCCAGATACTCTGCGTGAAGTGATACTCAAACCAGATCACCAGAGGATGGAACGCTCCAATGATCACAAGGGACATCACGCCAACAACTACGCCTTCAAAGTTTAATTCCACAGACACCACCTCCCGGATATTATAACATTGATTTTTGGAGCCGGGCAAGTTGGATGCTGTAAAATCTTGAGATATTTGTGTGTTCTGTCCGTCAAAGTTTCTCATGGCTAAGGCGCTCCAAGTGCTCCTGCGCCGATACTCTAACGGGGATATGCCGAATTGCTTCTTGAATGCCGCGGCGAATTTGCTCTGGTTGATGTATCCGACCCGTTCCGCCACCTCAGATACCGAAAGTCGGCTGCCCGTCAACAATTCCGCGGATTTTCTCATTCTGACCTCCCGGAGATACGCCGATATGTTTTGCCCGAAGACGCCGCGAAAATAATTCTTCATACTGGTTTCGCTGATAGAAAACCTCGCGGCCAGTTCCCATGCCGGATGATACTGCCGCAGGTCGGCTGTGATGATCTGTTCCACCTGTTTTGCAATGCTCACCTGCGTTTCTGTAAAATAGGCGCAGACTTGGGACGGAGGGATTTCCTTCTGCGCCATCAACAGCGAAAACAGCGCCAGGGAATAGATCTTCATCTGCATTACAGCAAAGGGCATAGGCTCATGATACAGTGACCATAGTTTTTTCAACAATTCTTCCGCGTCGGGGACAGCCTTGGAGATGTAGGTGCTTCCATTCCGGCAGTACCGCTCCACAACGCAGTGAAAGTCAAGTCCGAATTCCTCCAGAAGCCATGCGCTCTGCGCTGCAAGCGTATCAAGCTCTATAAAGAACTCCAGCCCCTCGTAGATGCGGCGTGGATAGACATACTGCCTTTGAGCAAAATGCTCTGTCAGGGATAGATCCCCATCCGTCACATACACAAAATTTCCGTTGTTCAGAATGATCTCACAGCGCCCAGTAACGCAGTAGTTCAGAAGCAGCGGCCCTTTTTCCTCGGAGCCCTCTCCGCACAGATCCGGTGCTGTCCAGAGCGGAGCGTTTACTGAGATATAGCCAGCGTCAATCCCGAGAAAAGCGGGAAAAATGTCACAGAGCCTTTTCCATCCTTCCCATTTAGAAAAAGTCCCGCGCTGTATTCTCTCCGTTCGATAGATATTCCGGGAACTTCAACGCATTTTCGGATGATTTCATCAATGTTCATAGGTACACACTTTCCTCTTGGATACTCAAGAAACGGAATGTTTTTTATCCATTATAGGCTTGGAATTTCTCATTCGTCAACCTAAAAACTCGATGTTGATTGGAGCTAAAAAGTTGTTCGGTTGTAGAAACACCAATCTGGGTGTGGTATTCTATAACGAGGTTAGAATACGCTAACCAAAAAGTGCGGAGGTGTACTTATGAGTAACAAACTTCAGGCAAAAGACTTGATCAGCCTTGGACTGTTTACGGTCCTGTATTTTGTCATCGGCTGCTGTGTCGCAATCCCCATCGTTTGTGCCAATTTTCCTTCCCGTCCTGGGGGCGCTATGGGCACTGATCACCGGCATCCCATTCATGCTGTTCCTGACAAGGGTGAAAAAGTTCGGGATGGTCACCATTATGGGCATTTTGAGCGGCCTGCTGATGGGGTTGACCGGCATGGGCTTCTGGGGCGTCCCCCTGGGGGCTGTTTTTGGACTGCTGGGTGATTTGATTTTGAAATCCGGCGGCTATAAGAGCGCCAAGAAGAGCCTGCTGGGGTATGCGGTGTTCAGCCTCTGGATGGTGGGTACCTATATCCCCATGTATTTTATGGTGGAAGACTCCTGGGCGAGTTTTGCGGCCAGCTTCGGAGCGGAATATGCGGATCAGGTAATGGCTGTCATGCCGATGTGGAGTATAATCCTGGTAATTGCAGGAATCTTTGTGTTCGCCATTTTCGGTGGACTGCTGGGCAAGGCTCTCTTGAAAAAGCACTTTGCCAAGGCGGGCATTGCGTAATGAGCAGCGCATCATACCCCACAGTAACAGCAAGCAAGAAAAGCATCCAACTGGACCCGCGCACCAAGCTGCTTCTTCTGCTGACCATCACCACCCTGATGTTCAGTACCAGCAACGAGGGGATCATGAATTTGATAAAGCCACTTTTGAGCCTCGTCCCATTTATCCTGATCCTCTCCGAGCGACGCTTTCAGACGGCGGCAAAGTACCTGATTTTGTACGCGGCCTGCTTTGCGCTGGAGCGGGTGGCGCTGATTTGGGCAAGCGGGCTCCCCTCCTTTGTTCTGTTGGCGGTCACATCCATCATGACCCGCTTTGCACCCGGTATCATGATGGGTGCCTATCTGATTGCGTCCACATCGGTGAGCGAATTCATTGGCGCCATGGAGCGGATGCACCTGACGGAGAAGATCGTGATCCCGCTGTCGGTGATTTTCCGCTTCTTTCCTACCGTCAGCGAGGAGTATCAGGCCATCCGGGACGCTATGAAGATGCGCGGGATACGCTTCGGAGGAAAGAATCCGTTCCTAATGGTCGAGTACCGGCTGGTACCGCTTATTGTATCCGTGGTCAAAATCGGGGATGAACTTTCCGCTGCCGCCTTAACGCGGGGTCTTGGGGCTCCAGGAAGGCGTACCAACTTGTGCCGGATTGGGTTTCATGTACAGGATCTTATGGCGGCGCTGTTCTGCGTCGCCTGCTTCGCTCTGTTTCTGCTCCGGCCGCAGATCGCTTTTGGGGAGGTGTCAGAGGATGATTCAGATTGACCATGTGACCTTCTCTTATGGAGAAGAAACGGAGCATACCGGTGGTGTTCGGGACATTGAGCTTCAGATCAAGCGCGGCGAGTTTGCCGTGCTCTGCGGCGAGAGCGGCTGCGGAAAAACCACGTCACACGCTTGATCAACGGCCTGATCCCCCATTATTACGAAGGGAAGATGAGCGGCGGCGTGTGGGTCAACGGGGCTGAAGTGTCAAAACAACCGCTCTATGATACGGCGAAAATCGTGGGCAGCGTGTTCCAAAACCCGCGTTCCCAGTTTTTTAATGTAGATACAACCAGCGAGATCACCTTTGGCTGTGGAAATCTGGGCACGACCGGCAGAAACAATCCGGGCGCGGCTGGAGAGGACGGTCTGTGATTTCCGATTGGAAAAGCTGATGGACCGGAATATCTTCCACCTCTCCGGAGGAGAGAAACAAAAAGTTGCCTGCGCCGGCGTGTCGATCATGGAGCCGGAGGTACTGGTACTGGATGAGCATCCTCCAATCTGGATGCGGCATCCATTTCCGACCTGCGGAAAACCTGCTTTCTGGAAAGCCAAGGGAAAACCATCATCGTATCGGAACACAGGCTCTATTATCTCCGTGGTCTGGCGGATCGTTTTATTTATATGAAGGGCGGCAAAATCACACGGGAATATACTTCGGAGGAATTTAAAGGCCTGTCGGAGCAAGCCCGGACGGAAATGGGGCTACGCACTTTCGCCCTGGAACAATTACAACCGCCGCAAACACCGCAATGCACAGGGACGGAACTGGAGCTGAAGCAGTTCCGCTTTGCGTATCCCCATGGATCGGCAATCCTGCACATACAGGATTGCACTATTCCGGCCGCCGCATTGTAGGCATCATTGGTAATAACGGGGCTGGCAAGTCCACCTTTTCCCGGTGCTTCTGCGGGCTGGAGAAGCAATGCGGCGAGGTAATCTGGAACGGCAAGCGATACCGTCCGAAAGATCGGCTGAACACCTGCTATATGGTCATGCAAGAGGTAAACCATCAGCTCTTTACAGAAACAGTCCTGGACGAAGTGTTGATCAGCATGGAGGAGCCGGATACAAAACAGGCAGAGGAAATCCTGTCCCGGCTGGATCTCCTCCCGTTCAGAGACAGGCACCCCATGTCGCTTTCCAGCGGGCAGAAACAGAGGGTGGCCATCGCATCCGCCATTGCGTCAAAGCGGTCTATTCTCTTTTTTGACGAACCCACCAGCGGCCTTGATTACCGGCACATGAAAGAGGTCGCCGCTGTTTGCGGCAGCTCAGCACGGAAGGCGTCACTGTTTATGTGATCACACACGATCTGGAACTGCTGCTGGACTGCTGCACGGACATCATCCATTTCGCCCAGGGAAACATTGCTGGCCAATACCTATGGATGCGGGCGGCCTTTCAAGGGTCTGTGCTTATTTTATGGGAAGCGGCGCCTAAAGTGTGGACAGCTTCTGTGCGCGCCGGTACTCCAACGGGGACATGCCGAATTGCTTCTTGAATACCGCTGCAAACTTTCCCTGATTGGAATAGCCAATCTGCTCCGCGATTTCCGCAATGGGGCGGCTGGTGTCCTCTAAAAATTCAGCGGCGGCTTTCATACGGGCCTCCCGCAGATAGGTGGAGATGTTCTGGCCGTACACCCCACGGAAGTAGTTTTTCAAGCTGGTTTCTCCAACGGAGAATTTTTCCGCCAGCAGACGCACGGGGATATGTTTCCGGAGATCTGCGGTGAGGATTTGTTCTGCTTTTTTGGCGATCCCCACCTGAAGTTCCGTATAAAAGCCGCAGGTTTTTGAAGGGCGCGGCTCTGTATGGAGCAGTTCGTAAATCAGTTCCAGCGTATAGATGCGCAGATAAAAGAGAGACGGCTGCTCCGACAGTGCCCAGAGTTTGTGGAAAATGGCGGTAAGTGTGCTGTCCGCCTCGTTGATATAGGTCTTTTGTCTGCGGCAATAGTTCTCACGCAGCAGAGTAAAATCCAGCTCAAAAGCGGACATCAGTTCCTGGGCGTGATGAGAGAGCTGTTCTATATCAAAATAGATTTTAATGCCCTGATAAAGCCTTGTTGGGAAAATATAGCCGTCCTGGGCCGTCTGCTCACTGACGGCAAAATCATTTTCCTTCAGGTATATGTAGGCTCCGTCATCCAGAAGAAGCTCACTTCTTCCTGCAACGCAGTAATTGATCAGCAGGGGCCGCAGCTCGGCATTGGCCTCGGACTCCGGCCAGTTTGACGCGTTTACCTGAATAAACGCCAGGGTCACACCGGGAAAGAGCGGGTGGAAGACCATCCTTCCGCGGCCGTCCTCCTGCTCCAAAAGAAGTTCGCTGCTATTTGGGCCGCTTTTCCACTCTACGCCCAAAACGGTATCACTGTTTTTCAGGATGCTTTCCATCATGTCGCGCAACAAATTTTCCCCCTTTCGCGGCAAAATGATTGAGTTTATTATAGGCCGTCCCCTTTTAGGGGTCAATCATCAAACAACGGGAAAGAGAAAACTCCTTGCTATTCGGGCCTAAACTGTCGGTATGTGCATAGAAGCGTGATTTGATCTGTGCTACTATTACGACGGTTAGCGTTGTCTAATCCGAAAACCAATCATGTGTAGGAGGATTCTCAATGAACAGGCTTCAAGGGAAAGACTTAATCAACATCGGTATTTTTACGGCGATCTACTTTATCGTGATCTTTGCCGCGGCATCTATTGGCTTTATCCCTATTTTCATCCCGCTCATCAGTGTGATCGTTCCGCTGGTCGGCGGCATCCCCATGATGCTGTTTTTCTCCAAAATTAAAAAGTTTGGTATGCTGACTATCTGCGGCCTGCTGCTCGGTATTATTATGCTGCTTACCGGAATGGGCTACTGGTGCATCCCAACCGGCCTGATTTTGGATTGATCTCTGATTTCATGATGAAGGGCTGCGGCTACAAAAACGCCAAGCGCGAAGTCTTGATCCACGGCGTTTTCTCCATGTGGGTGATCGGCGCGTTCATCCCTATTGTTGTGACACGGGACGCTTACTATCAAAATCTCCTTCCCGGCTATGGACAGGAATATGCAGACACGCTCATGGCCTATATGCCGGACTGGATTTTGCCGATGCTTCTGGTGGCGGCCTTTGTCAGCGGCTGGTGGGCGGCCTGATTGGACGCAAAATTTTCAAAAAGCACTTTGAACGGGCGGGAATTGTATAATGAGCCGCGAGCTTCTTGCCAGTCAGAAAAACCACAGTGGGATTGTTTTAGATCCCCGCACAAAATTGGCGGTGCTGACCACCATAGCCGTTTTCATTTTGGGCGGCTCGTATGAAGGCGTCATGCAGTATTACATCATCGTGCTGGCGGCGATCCCCCTGCTGCTTCTGCTCTCGGCAGGAAAATGGAAAGGCGCTGTCCTCTATCTCCTGATTTTTGGGGGAAGCCTCTGCTTGGAACTGTTTGGACTATCCTATCTGACCGGGGTTGCAAATTTTATCGCGGTTGCCATTGTGGGGCTGTTCCTCCGGTTTACGCCGGGAATTGTCATGGGGTACTTCGTAGTCACGACCACAACCGTCAGCGAATTCGTGGCCGCCATGGAGCGGCTTCACCTGCCGCAGCAGATCACGATCCCCATGTCGGTCATGTTCCGCTTTTTCCCGACGGTGGCGGAAGAATGGAGCGCCATTGGGGACGCATGCGGATGCGCGGCGTCCGCTTTGGCGGTGGAAAGGCCGGCTCTATTCTGGAATACCGCATGGTTCCCATGATGATCTGCTCCGTCAAGATTGGAGAAGAGTTGAGTGCGGCGGCACTGACCCGCGGCCTGGGCGGACCGGTCAAGCGGACCAACATCTGTAAAATCGGGTTTCGCGCACAGGATATTGTGTTGCTCCTGATCTGCCTTGGGGCATTTGCCGCGCAAGTCTATGTGTGGGCTGCAAGGGGGTGAATGCCATGATTGAGTGCAGAGATGTGTCGTTTTCCTATCCGGCAAGCGGCCCTGTGGATGGGAAATGCCTGACGGAAGGGGCACTGAAGCATATCACCTGTACGATTGAGGACGGCTCCTTTGTTCTTCTCTGCGGGGCCTCCGGCTGCGGCAAGACAACCTTGACCCGTCTGCTGAACGGCCTGATCCCCCATTACCACGAGGGGACTTTTACAGGCTCGGTCTATCTGGATGGGAAAGATACCCGCGAACTGTCGCTCTTTGAGATTTCTCAAAAAGTAGGCTCTGTATTCCAAAATCCACGCTCCCAGTTTTTCAATGTGGACACGACCAGCGAACTGGCCTTGGCCCGGAAAATCACGGATTGCCCGAGAAGGCCGTCCGCGAGCGGGTCCGCCGGGTGGCGGAGCAGCTGAAGTTGGAATCTCTGCTTGAGCGAAGCATCTTCTCCCTCTCCGGCGGGGAGAAGCAGAAAATCGCCTGCGGGTCAGCGGCAGCAATCGAGCCGGATATTTATGTCCTGGATGAACCGTCCTCCAATCTGGACACTTACGCGATTGCGGATTTCCGAAAACTGCTCATGCTCTTAAAGGCCCAGGGGAAAACCATTGTCATATCAGAACACCGGCTCTATTATTTACGCGACCTGGCCGACCGTGTCCTCTATATGAAAAATGGAGAGATCCGGGGCGACTACACCGCCGAGGAATTCCAAAGCCTGCCCGCAGAGCAGCGGGATCAGATGGGGCTGCGGCCGCTGGAGTTAAACTCTTTAAGGAACATAGCGGCGCCTTGTGACAGGGGCGGGGACTCCGAATGGAACATCCGTCAGTTTTTCTTTGCATACAAGCATCAGCCGGAAACCCTGCACATTGACGAGGCTGTATTCCCTTGGCGGTCGAGCAACCGCGAAATCATTGGGCATAACGGAGCGGGAAAATCCACCCTGTCCCGCTGCCTGTGCGGGCTGGAAAAGCGGTGTGGCGGCATTGTGCGGAATCAGGATAAGATCTATTCCAGAAGAGAACGGCTGAAGCTCTGTTATATGGTGATGCAGGATGTAAACCACCAGCTTTTCACAGAAAGCGTGCTGGATGAACTATTCCTGAGTATGAGTACAGAAGATCAGGCAAAGGCGGAGGCCGTACTGGCTGAGATGGACCTGCTCCCATATCGGGAGCGCCATCCCATGGGGCTGTCCGGGGGACAAAAGCAGCGGGTGGCCGTCGCTCCGCGATTGCATCGGAACGGCCGCTGATCGTATTTGATGAGCCAACAGCGGGCTGGACCTGTTTCATATGAGGCAGGTGGCGGAGGTGGTGAACAGAGTTGCGGAGCATGGGAGAACAGTAGTTGTGGTGACGCACGACCCGGAATTTATTTTGCGGTGCTGTAACTTTGTTATCCACATGGAGCACGGCGAGATTCAGGAAAGTTACTCCCTCTGTAAGCCGGAGGTAGAGAACATCTGCTGGAATTTTTCCTGAACGATATGGAATAGGAAGTAGGCGGTAAAATGAAACTCCATGCGTCGGGCGAGGATTATCTGGAGGCCGTGCTGGTACTCCAAAAGGAAAAAGGCATGGTGCGCTCTGTGGATGTGGCCCGGCACATGGGGGTATCTAAACCAAGCGTGTGTCACGCGGTATCTACCTTGAAAGAGGGCGGATTTCTCACCATGGACGGAGACTTCTTTCTCCGCCTGACCGATGTGGGCCGGGAGGTAGCCGAGCAGACCTATGAGAAGCACTGCTTCTTCACACGCCTACTGGTAGAGGCAGGTGTCGATCCCAAAACAGCGGAACAGGACGCCTGCCGCATGGAGCATGTGATCAGCCAGAAAGTTTTCAGAAGTTGGCCGAATTGTACCAGAAGGCCCACCCAAATACAGATCCAACCGGGGATGGGAGGCAGTTTCATGCGAAAACAGATCCTGCTGATTGATGATGACTTGCCGCTCTGCTGGCAGCCCCGGGACACGCTACTATTGACCGGGAAACCGATTCTTAGCCTATATATTTGAAAATGGCGAGTCAGATGTGAATGTAAATATAAATGATAAAGGCAGGCACGGAAAATACTACGGGGAGATCTTCCATGCCTGCTTTTTTCATAACCAATTTACCCGGACAACAGTTTATTCGGGCTCATTTTGTACCTATCTCTGGCAGGAGTTGGGTTATGGTTCCGTCTGCATGAGCGCCCCGACTGCTACCTCCACAACCGTGGAAAAAGCGTAAATTTAGATAGCCGCTTGGCCGCAACTCCAGTTCCCGCGTTCTCGTCCTTTTCATAGTTAGCATCATCGTCTGGGCAGTCCGTGAGAATATGGGTTCTCCACAACAGCGTTGGTAATCGAAACCGCTTTGCCGGATCTGTTCATACTCGGATCTGGTATATATTGATTCGTACACAAAGGCGAGATTTAGGGACTCAACAAAGCCGCCCATCATAACTTCATAGACCGGCTCAGGCGGGTCATGCTTCCAGATATAACGCCATTCGTCGGTAATATCCTCTTCATTGATCCATTCCAATATTTCAATACGGTAGCACGGCTGCTCTGAGAAAAACCCGTCCATCAGACACCTGCACTCCTCCCATCAATCTTTCACCCTGGCATCCTGAAAACAAAACTGGAAACATCTAAACCGGAACCTTATCGATAGCGGGATCATAGATGAGCGCTCCGCATTTCCTGCAGTACAACCTGCAGCGCGACTTACGGAGCGGCGTTTCTGTTTCGCAGATGATACATTGGATTTTGAGCAGCGGCTTTGTATAATCTTCAAATGGAGCCAGCTGCTTATGCGTCCTGAGATATTGCTTTATTCGTCTTTGCTCCTTGCACTCCCCACAGATCTTCTGATAAGGCTCCGCAATAAAAACCTTCTTGCACTTCGGGCAGCATTTCAGGCTCATCCTGTACATGACAATCACCGATGCGATTATATAGAAAGACCGGCAGAAAATCAAGATTTCTTCCTGCTCAACGTGTCCACCGCAATTTTTTCTTGCATCTCGTGCATGTAAGAGGCTCCCGGACACCTGTCAAGAGGCGGTGTGAACCCATGGCATAAATGGAATCTTTTATGAAGGAAATTTATTGGACGTATTTTGCACAGCGATGCTATAATCCATCTATTAGAATTTTCAAGTGGATAAGGAGACCTTTATGAAAAAAGAAAAAATCTTGTTGGCCGTGGCGCTTTTTCTGCTTGCCGTGGCGCTTTTTCTGCTTATCGTAGTGGCTGGCGGAACATTTGTGTATTGGAGGGCTGTGGCGGACCTGACTCCGGATCCAGCCGAACCATTTACAGTGGTGAACGCAGACCTGACTTACGACGGCGTATATATCGACCTCATTGAGCAGGCCATGATTGATGCGAAATCGGAAGAACAGCAGGGCGGCTCCAATCCCGATAATTTAGAGCTCCATGTGGTCAAATACAATTCGGAGACCGGATATGTGGACGGGATCACCGCGACCAGCGCCGGGATCACGGACCGGCAGCTCAGTTTTGTGTATGGGGGCGTCCAGCTTGATCTGCACTTTGTAAACGACGTTCTGATCGGCTGTCGAAAGACCTATGAACAAGAGCTGTTGGATCGGCTGGAAGGCCAGACGTTGGAATCCTGCACCGCTGAGGAGCGGGAGGCAGCGGAAAAGGGTGCTTTGGAAGTCATTTTGAATAACGACTCCTGGGAAACAGACGAGGACTATTTGAAGCTGGTACTGGCCGACTACACGGAGCAGGTGCTGGAATATCAAAGTGAGCATCCGGGGCTACTAGTTCCCAAAAATGATTAGAGATTTGTGACTGAGCGGGGAGTGAGAGCCGTTTATGACAACAAAAGAGCGCGTAATCGTTTCTGCATATACCGGCATCCGGATGTGTGACATGGATTTGATAGAAGCATATGTCCAAGAGA
>ENA-OQCS01001468-OQCS01001468.1-human-gut-metagenome-genome-assembly--contig:-NODE-1468-length-12068-cov-5.343439_pt1 | contig 12068 bp, 18 predicted proteins | sample MGYA00242757_ERZ504575 | MGnify/ENA primary metagenome ERZ504575 (study PRJEB26092, sample SAMD00036297) | human gut metagenome | host: Homo sapiens | study: EMG produced TPA metagenomics assembly of...
ACATTATGATTCCATTTTAGCTCCACCAATAAGGCAGGATAATAATCTTTATATTCAAGTTTAGGAATATAACAAAATCCGCAAATCCTCTTCCTGTTGGCAATTCTCGTATTGGTTTAAAATAATATTTCAAAGTTGATAAATACGCAATTGTTAAAACACTGCTCAAACTATTTTCATTATGATATGTAATATTAGAAGCATACGTATTATGAATCTTTTCTATTTGTTTAGCTACAACTTCTGTCTTCATTTGACAAGTTGCTTCTAAAATGGTATCCGATTCCCTTTCAAATTGAATCAAATCATTCCATTTATCTTCTGAAACAGAATTCACAAATTCTTGTCGAATTTCTTCATTTGGAATAAATACCGTCTTATATGTTTGATTGTATCCCAAATATCCTAAATGAACCAATGCCGTTAAGACATCATCCATATTTTTAAATGAAACCATATCATTTTGAAAAGACGTTGTCTGCATCTTCACTTCATTACCACTTAACATTTCTAAAACAGCTTCTTTTAAGCCATCAAAATTCATTTGAATCAAACTATGAATTGATTCATAGCTACTTGTCTGTGCCCAATAACTTTGAAACACACCTAAAGTAAATAAACTCACAACGGCTTTCGGATTATATACATGCTGATGATTTAAGTAATATCCATCATACCATTTCTTGATTCTATCAAAATCTATATTGTATTTATTACTTAATCCTTTTACTTCCCCCTCTGTAAATCCGATAAAAGAAGCCAATGGACCTGGATTTAACATTGTATATTCATCAAAATTATTCAATGCGGACTGTGTCATCGTTCTTTTGATTGGTAAAATACCTGTTAAATACGCTAATGCGATATAACGAGAAGGTTGTGATCCTTTAAATAATCCTTTTAAGAAATCAATATATTCTTCTAGTAATTTTTTATTATCCGCATTATCACGAATCAATACATCCCATTCATCAATGATTACCACAAAGCGATGTCCTGTTTCATCATTGATTTTAGAAAGTGTACCAGACAAAGAAATAATTCCATTATAGTCAATATTGCAATACTCATTCTGTAATTCATGCATACAACTCTCTTTGATATAATTGACAATATCATTTATATTTTCAACTTGATCTTTACACCACTGTACATCAATATGAATGACATCATACTGATTTATATACTTTTCAAATGTAGAACACGAAGAAATCGTATATGGCTGAAATAATTCTCTAGAATCACATCCCTTTGAATAATAAGCACAAAGCATATCGGCAGTCATGGATTTTCCAAAACGTCTAGGTCTTGAATTACAAATGAATTTAGCTGTAGTTGAAAGCACACTATTTGTATATTCAATTAAACCCGTTTTATCCACATATATTTTTGAATGAACCGCTTCATTAAAATTCGCATTATCGGGATTTAGAAATATAGACATACAAATTCCTCCTACGCCACTATTATATCAGAAAAAGACTATAGTATTTAAAAAAACGAGATGTTAGTTCATCTCGCCTTACTTCACTCCATGGCTTTTTAAATAAGAAGGTATGATTTTTATAAAACAAATGATTGTCACAATACTTGCATAAATATCTGCTACAGGTTGTGCATAGAAAATATTTGAAACCCCTAAAAAAGCAGGCAATAAACATGTGCAACCCAAATACATCAGCTTACGATTTAATGATAAAAATAATGATAATTTTACATTAGATAATCCTGTAATTCCATCTACTAAAACATACTGAATGGACATCATTAAAATACCTAAGCAGAAGATTTTAATAGCCCTATCTGCGATTGGCATAGTCATGGCATCACTAGTAAACATAGCCACAAATACATTTGAGTAACACATTGAAATAATGAACATGACCAAACAAAATAAAAACGCAAATGAAATCACAATTTTAAAGGCTTCTTTGATCTTCTTTAAATTTTGCGAACCAAAATGATACGCAAAGATCGGTTGTGTACCCGAACTAATACCAAGCAATGGTCCTGTAATCAACAAGAAATAGCTTTGAGCTACAGTAATAGCCGAAATATAAATATCACCCATATTTCCACCATACTTTTGAAGCATCATATTCATCACTATTAAAATGATTGAATCGGATGCGATAATCAGAAATGGAGAAAATCCTAGTTTTACAATATGCTTCATCTTCTCTATAGATAATTCTTCTTTATGAAGTTTGATTTTTGATTTAAATCTTAAAAAACAAAGCACAAACATACACGATAAAAATTGAGCAATCACCGTACCAATCGCAGCTCCAGCCACACCAATTTTAAGTGTACGAATCAAAATAAAGTCAAAAATAATATTTGTGAAAGCCCCAATACATACGCTCAACATCGCAATAGTGGCATAGCCCTGTCCCGTTATAAAATAATTCAATCCAATCGACATTAAGGCAAAGAAAGTACCTAATGTATAAATTGTTAAATAAGTATTGGCATAAGGATAAAGGGCATCACTGCCTCCAAACCAATAGATCAAATTGTGTTTTAAAAGAATGAATCCAAATGTTAAACAAATGGAAAGAACAACCAACATCACAAAACTGTTATATAAAATTTGACTGGCCCTTTTCTCATTCTTTTGCCCTAAACACATGGATAGCCAGATTGAACCACCAATACCAACAAGCGTTCCAAAACTCGATAATAAAGTAACGATTGGCCCACATATTCCAACGGCTGCCAAACATACATTTCCCACTTCTTCAATTTGTCCTACAAACATACGATCGACAATGGAATATAAAATGTTGACTAACTGTGCAATCATACTCGGTATAGCTAAAGACATGACTAGTTTTAACATAGGAGTATTTTCAAAATCATTTTGTCGCATTTTATACTCTATACTCTTTAATATAATCTTTAGCTTCCATTAAATCTTTCGCAGTATAAATTGTCTGCTTCTTTTGCACATCTGTAGGTGCAATGATATCTGGTACTTGAATACAATCAATACCTGCTCTATAAGCAGCCTCAACACCAACTACACTATCCTCTAAGACTAGAGCATTTCTTGCGTCTGTATCCATTTTCTTTAAAACACTTAAATAAATTTCTGGATCTGGCTTACGATTTGTGACTTCATCCCCACATAATACATAATCAAAACGATCATATACGCCAACTCGTTTTAATCTTTCTTCAGTAAGCTCTCTTCTTGTCGTAGTTGCGACAGCCTTTTTAATATGATGCGCATCCAAAAAATCTAATATTTCATTTAAGCCTGGCTTTACTGGCACTTCTTTTTTCAACATACCATATCCAATACGTTCCCATTCTTGAATAACCAATTCTTGAATGTCAGAAGATAAATATCGATCCAATACTTCTTTTTCATCTCTACCACTTTTACCAATCAATTTTGGAAATAAAGTAGAACCCATATTTTGAATACCATACTTATCTCCTGCCTTGTCAAACGCCTTTTTCCATACACTTTCAGTATCTAACATCAACCCATCAACATCAAAAACAACTAACTCTAACATGTGCATCCTCCCCTAGATACGAAAAGCCCATCTGGGCTTTGCTTTTTAATTATACTCTAGTATTCACAAAATCTGTATAGTCATTATTCGCATCACGATTTGGATCTAAACCATGAAGTTCAGGTACAAATACAGATATGATTTGAATCAAGTAAATGATAGAAAATATTGAATGATCCACATGATATAAATCAACAGGATAAATATAATCATCATATGCATAACTTTGATTTGTGATCAATAAAACTGGAATTTGTTTAGATTTAAGATATTGATATGTTTTGTACATCAATTCCTTTTCCGTACCATCATCCAACAACAATACATGTGAAGATGTATTTAAAGATCTGTGCATACCATGTGAAAATTCTAAAATATCATTAAACATGGTTGGCATACACATTGTTTCCATTAGTTTAAGCTGGCCTTCTAGACAAGAGCCAAATTGCATTCCATCACCAATCACATAGATATCTTTCATATCTTTTCCATAACTTGCATCTTTAAGCCAAGATACAAAACTATCCATTAATGATTCAAGATTCTTGATTTCATTTTTTAACTCTTCAAAATATTTCTTCACTTCTTCATTTGAAACAAATCCTTTGAAATATCCCGAATAAATACCAATCAACATCAACAATAATAATGTACAACTATACCCTTTTGTCTTCGCATTACTATCTTCTTCATCACAATGATAATACAACGTATGATTTCCTAATGTATCCATAGGTGAATCTTTTACATTTGTAAGTGTTAGAAGTGTAAAACCTTTATCTTTCATTTGTTCTAAAACTTCTAAAACGCCTCGACTTGTACCTGTTTCACTAATACCAATCACCAATGTCTTATCTTTATTTTCATAATTGATGGATTTGGCATTATGCTTAAAGTTACTTGGTGTATAGACATATACACGAACATGAGCCATGTCACTTATAAAACCAGCAACTGAACAAGCTGCATTATAAGAACTTCCATGTGCACATATATAAATAGTTTCAAAATCCTTTACTTTTTGAATAACCTCTTTATTTTCTGGATTATTTAAGATATTCAATAAATATGTAGCTCTTCTTCTATATACTGCCACATTATGCTTCGAATCATTTTACCACTCCTCATCCGATGAATCATCATCTGATTCTAGTTGCTTTTCAAATTTACCAATTTGAGTTTGACCAACCTCACAAGCCTTATTTGCGATTTCAATTGCACTTGAGCCCATATTACGCATCATAATACATTCAATCAACATGCCCAAATTTGTACCATAGACAACTTGGATCTTTTCATTTTCTAAAGCTTCCATAACAGCCGTATTAAATGGAGATCCACTTAGTAAATCCGCAAACACAACAATTTCACCATCAAATTTACTTAATGCGTTATGCATATTTTCTTTCAATTCCGTTGCCGTATCTCCTTGTGGAAAATCAACAACTTCTACCCCTTCTAGACTTTGCATGATCAACTCTACACTTGAAGCAATGCCACTAGCAAAATGACCATGGCCTGTAATAAGAATTCCTACCATATATCTTCCTCCATAATCTGTTTTAGTGAACTTATAATTAAGTTTGCGTCTGTCAAATCTTGATAAAGTTTACTATTATATAATCCCATAACTTTTAGTCCTGCTTTTTTTGCAGCTTCAATTCCATACTCCGAATCTTCTACAACCCATATTTCATCTTTAGAAACACCGATTTGTTTACATGTATATTCATAAATTTCTGGATCTGGTTTTGTCCTTTTAAAATTTTCTCCACTCACAATATATTTAAAATAAGTTTCAATCTCACATTGTTTTAAAACATCTTCAATATTGTCCATTGGAGAAGATGAAGCAAGTGCCATCGTAATTTCGTTATTCTTTAAATATGCAAGTAATTCCAATACATAAGGCATGCGTATTTTTAAATAATCCACTTTATGATTTTCAAAAAATGTTTTCTTTAAATCCTGTGCCCTTTCTACACTTATGTCTAATCGACTAGCGATAAATTCGTCTTCTGTCTTTCTAGAACAACCAATAAGAAAGAGAAGTTCTTCTTTTTCAATAAAAACTCCTCTATCTTTAAAAAACTGCATAAATAATTCTTGATATTTCACTTCACTATTTATTAGGACACCATCCATATCAAAAATAATAGCTTTCATTAGTCTTTGTAGTGAGCTAAATTTTCATCAAATGGGTTGATAGCTGTATTAATACCAATATCCTTAGCGCCTTTTGCGGCAACAAATTGGAATGGAACTGTAAACATCAATGGAGCCAAATATTTATTTGTCTTAACAGAGAATACACAATCTCTAGGATCATTTCCTAAATCTTTACATGTGATAAAGTGAACACGATCTGTGTATTTTTTAAAGGATTTACTGAAATCTACACTGTGTTCAAATTCAGCTTCATCACTTCCAATAATACAAATGGTTTGTTTTTTAGAAATAGCCATTGTAGGGCCATGAGAATATTCTTCAATTTCATATCCCAATGCAGGAAGTCTTAACATTTCTCCAACTTTTAACTGTGCTTCAATCGCTGTCGCAAAATCAATACCATAGCCCAAGAAATATAAGCGATCACTATTTACAATTGTTGTGCGGTTACGATCGTACCAAGCTTCACTTTCATCAACTACAGTTTGGAATTGATCTACTAGCTTCTTAGTCTCATCCAAAGCTTTTTCATACTCATCATCACTCATTACGCCTTTTACATGAGCGCATTCAACAGCCCATAGATATACAGAAATAACAGATGTTGTATATCCTTTTGTTTCTGGTGGAGTCAATTCATCCCCAACTAAAAGATGTACTTTTGTATCTACATATTTAGTAATTTCACTATTTAGATTCCCCGTGATTGCCAAAGTATGATAACCTTCTTGTTTTGCGTATTTCATGACTTCACAAGTCGAAATAGATGTTCCAGATTGAGAAATACCAACATATAGAATTTCATCTTTCTTTAATAGTCCTGACCAATCTGCTTTTTCATAATTTTTAAATACAGTTGGATATTGATATTCTGCATCAATTCCTACTAGATGTTTGAAATAATAAGTTCCTAAAATAGATACATTATAAGATGTTCCCGAACCAAAGAAGATCACTTTTTTAATATTATTTTTGTGAATACATCTACAAATGGTTTCACAAAAACATCTTTATTTTCAAAAACATATTTTAATCTTTCTGGTTGTTCTTTAATATATCCTAATACTGTTGCTCTGCCATAATCGAATCCTCCTTAAAATTCTTTTGAAATGTCATCTTTTGACACATTTGGTGTTATTTGATAATACATTGGAATATTGTGTTCTTTGATTTTTTTGAATGCAGCTGCCTCTTTTTCATTCACAAACATATTGTTACGAATCTGTTTAGCACCATCTTTGTAGACATATTACCTACAGTAACATGATCAAATGTATAGCCATAATCTAACATTTCAGCAAGTGGTTCAGGTGAACGCACTAGAATCATAACGCGAATTCCTTCATCGATTTTACGAAGCAATTTCTCTGCAGCTTTCTTCGAATCAAAAATTGACAATTTACATCTTGGTGGAGTACCAAATTTCAAAGATACTTTACGATTTTCATCATTCACGATTTCATTATCGACAATCAAAATTCGTTGTACATCAAACTGTGGAATCCAATAGCCACAAACTTGGCCATGAATCAAACGATCGTCCACACGTACTTCTACTATAGCCATAATAACCTCCTATAGGGCAATAATGCCAAATACACCTAATACAAATCCAATCACTACGATTGCTGAAATAATCTTTGTGATTTTGATATTCTTTTTAATAGCTGAATAAATACCTAATGTTGCAGCTAAAGGCAATAATTTAGGCATAATTTGATCTAAGTATTCTTGAATTACAATTTTATTTCCTGAAATTGTGAATTCTAAAGGACATGATACAGTTACCCAGCTTGCGATCATACAACCAATGGCAGCCACACCAAGGATACCTGCACAATATGTAAACAATTGCATCTTTCCAGATTTTTCTAAGTCAATCAATAATTGATTTCCACTTGTATATCCAATCTTTAATCCATAATAACGAGTTAAGAATGTTGGAATGTTGAATAAAATTAATAGAATAAATGGAGCAATTGGATTTCCTGCTTTCGCAAAACCAATTGATAATGAACAAGCCAAGATTCTAAAGATACCCCAGAAGAATGTATCTCCAATACCACTTAATGGACCCATCAAACTAACTTTGATCGCATTGATAGAAGCTGGATCAATTAGGATCACGCTTTACGCTTTCTTCCATCGCAATTGAGATTCCCATAACGAATGGTGCTGGTGCAATTGTCATATTGAATGCTGCACTTTCACGAAGCATAGCTTGTTTTAAGCCTTCTTCATCATCTTTATAAATTTTCTTTAAAATATGTTCAATACAATATAGATAAGCAAGACCTTCCATCTTTTCATAGTTGAATGATCCAAGTAAAGTAAATGATCTCCAGAATACTTTTCTAAAATCTTTTTTTGTTATATTATTTTCAACACTAATTACATCATTTTTAGCCATGTTCTAGTCCTCCCATTCATCATCCAAAGCTGAAGCACTTTGAACAACTGTTCCTTGGTTTGAGCGAATTTGATAAATAATCATTGCGATTGCGAATGCGATCAATGTGATACCAACCATAGTGATGGCTTGACCTGCATATGCTGCAAGAACAAATCCAATAATTAAGTATGGTGTTAAATCTTTTTCGAAGATAATGTTCAACAATAACGCAAATCCTAATGCAGGAAGCAATGCAGCTACACCATTCAATCCAGCATTTGCCCATGCAGGTAGTCCATCTGCGATAGCTGGATTACACCATGTCCAAAATACATAGCTACAAATGCAACTAATGAATATAATGCGAATGTTGCCCAGTTACAGAATGATGAGTCAATGCGATTGACTTAAAGTTACCTGCTTCAATATCATTATCTACTTTGTGCATCAATCCAGAATAAGAAGCAATTAGTAATGTGTTAATAAACTGCATAACAACTGCAACTGGAACACCAAATAGAATAGCTGTTTCCGCACCTTTGCCAGTCATAATCGCAACAGCTGCACCAATTGTTCCACCAGTACCAATATCAAGTTGAGCTGTAGGACCAATACCAGTTGCTCCCATCCATAAAAGTTGTAATTCTGCACCAACCTTCAATCCTTTCGTAACATCACCTAAAGCTAAACCAACTAAAAATCCAGTAACAACAGGTTCACGAATTTTCGCTTCACCTAACCAGTTTCCATCCAAAACGGTTAGACCAGCAATCAAGCCGATTAATAACGCCTGAATAAATGTCATATTTCTCTCCTCCTTAATGACATTGGTATATATCAAATACCATTTCCTGATTTATTTATACCATGTATGTATACCAATATCAATAATTTCTTTGGCGCATATGTATACCAATTCGATATTAGTCGCAAAAAAGAGGTATCCATCAATTAGACACCTCTATTCTGATATACTTATATACCAATTTATTGACTTCTAACTTCAAGCCTTGGGTTACATATTTAAATGATGAATACTTTGGATTATGATATGAAATTGTATACTCCACCAATTCACGATTCTCATCATAACCATGATAATCAAAAATAAATACATTTCTTTCAATATCCATATATTTTCGATACTCTATCGGCAAAGAATCAATGCGCAAATAAGAAACCATAGTTCTAGGTCGATGTCCTAAATCATCCATATAGTCATATAATGAAAAGCTCTCAAAATCAAAACGCTCTGCATCCTCGAATTTAGAACAAGGAATATATACCTTCTGCAATGCATAAGCTCATCATTGATATAAGATAAACGAATAATTTCATATATATGATCTTCATTTGGAAAAACTTCCTTTAATTTATCTTCAGGCTTTATCTTTGTCAAAGATAGTGTTTTACGACTCGATTTCATTCCCTTTTGACGAATCTGTGCACTCAATGAATAAACACCGGCACGACCTAATTCTAGTTTTTCTTCAACATATGGAACTTTCGCAACATAGTTTCCACTGCCTCTTTTTGTTTTAATAACCCCTTCTTCTTGTAGTTTTTTTAATGCATTTCGCACCGTCATTCGATTGATTCCATATTGTTCGGACATCTCTCTTTCACTCACTAAACGATCTCCGACTTGAAGCTGTCCATCCTGAATTTTCTTTTTGATGCTGTCCATCAGTTGTACATAGATTGGTTTTTCACTCATATTTCTGACACACTCCTATATCTATAAAAGCTTGGTAGACTTGACATTTCAAAATATTCAAAAGGCTCATGATCATTTTTTGAAACATAAGAAGTTCCACGATTTAATAAAATCTCGTATTTTCCTTCTAATCCTAATAATCTTTTTTCTTCCCTTTTTGCCTCCACCAATAATAATTCTTCTTGTGTTTCATAAACCTGTACACCATATTCCCTTAATAAAAGCCCATAAAACGATGTATTCCCAAGATCATATTCTTCAAGTCCTTCCACCTTCGAATATTCAATATACGTTTTTTCAATGGATTGAGCGATCCCTTCTACATATCGAACTCGACATAAATAGAAGAGTTTAGTAGCCAATGGCACATTTAATTGTTTTGACAAATAGTAATTAGATTCAATCACTTTCTTTTCAATAATACGATTTTCTAAAGTTAAACCTTGTTCACGAATCGCTTCTGTAACCGACATAAAACAATCTATGTCGCGAAGTACATATATATTATCCTTATCCATGCTCTTTTCTCCCTATATAATTGGTATACCCATCATACCATGTTTTGGTATACAAAAAAAGGAGGCGATTAATAAATATCGCCTCAATTTGATCCCTACAAACTTTTTAAATAATCTTCAACATTTAAATACTGAATCGTATCCATTTTTGTATTTTCTCCACGATAAATCACATACCTTCCGGTAATATTGCCATATCGATGTGTCGTCATCGCACATTTTTCTTTTCTGGTTTACGTCCGGCAAACATTCTAAATCTATTTCTTTTATTAAATCCAATATTGCCAAATATTCTTTAATTTGAGTCATATGTGCATCACTAATATCAATCATTTTTTATTATTCGATAATATTATTCTCTTTCATTTAGCCATTTAGCCACTCCGTCATCATCGTTTGAATGAATAATTTCAGTAGCATATTGTTTCAATTCATCACACGCATTTTCAACAGCATAACTTTCATTTGCAATCTGAAACATATCTATATCATTTACACCATTTCCAAATACAATCAACCTATCACATTTCAGATAGTTTTGAAGCTGTTTAATTGCATTTGACTTAGATGCTTGTAATGGCATAATTTCAAGCCAAGGATCATTTGTATAAAAATCCTTCTGGTATACACAGTGATATTTCCCTTTGTATTTTTCATATAGTGAAACAAGTCTTTCAGAGTCATCTATACACGCTATATAAAAAAATATCTCCTATTTTTAGTTGCTCACAAGTTTCAACTTCATTAATTCTTACATCTCCTTCTCTACTCTTCAAAAATCTTTTCATTCCTTCTGTACATAGTTTTGGTATATAAGAAAACTTTTCTTTACCATCAATATAAGCGTATACTATAGGGTAAATTCCATTTCTGAATAAATCATCCAAAAGATTATATACATCAGAATCAAAAAAATTGATAATAATCTATTACCATTCACTGGATCTACTAAAAACTGCCGTTATACACTATAACTGGACATTTTGTATGAATTTCTCTTGTTACCTTTTTTGCTGTAAATATTGAACGAGCTGTTGCATACGAAAAATATCCACCATTGTCTATAAACTGATTAATTATTTCTTTAGTAGAATTAGATATTGTTTCATCGCTTCTCAATAATGTCCCATCTAAATCCGATACATATAAAGTTCTCATCCATGATCTCCTTCATCATAAAATAACTAAATATAAAGTGTTTATTTATCTTTTTATAATTCTATGATTAATTCCTTAATATGCTTGGCATCCAAACCATAATAATCTAATAATTCTTTCGGTTTTCCACTTCTACCAAACACATCCCGCATACCTAACATATATTGTCTGCATGCGATTCCTTCAGGTGCAAGCACTTCACTGACTGCACTTCCAAGTCCTCCATAGATATTATGTTCTTCTACAGTTACGATCACATCATGTGTCTTGGCTGTTTCAATGATCAATTCCTTATCAATTGGTTTGATAGTTGGAATATCAATCACTGTTGGTTTACTTTCTAATAATTCATATGCTTTTAAACTTTCCTGTACCATCAGTCCAGAAGCAATAATAGCGACTTTGCTTCCTTTTCTTAACACATTTCCCTTACCAAATACAAACTTGTAGTTTCATCATATACATCCTCTACTCCAAGTCTTCCTAATCGCACATAACATGGTCCTTCAATAGAGTATACGGCTTTGATGATTTCTTCAGTCTGTTTGGCATCACATGGCTGAAATACCTTCATATTTGGAATAGAA
>ENA-OQCS01001469-OQCS01001469.1-human-gut-metagenome-genome-assembly--contig:-NODE-1469-length-12067-cov-4.506616_pt1 | contig 12067 bp, 9 predicted proteins | sample MGYA00242757_ERZ504575 | MGnify/ENA primary metagenome ERZ504575 (study PRJEB26092, sample SAMD00036297) | human gut metagenome | host: Homo sapiens | study: EMG produced TPA metagenomics assembly of...
TCTATTTGTTTAGAATATCTGTGTTAGGTTCGATATTTTTCTTAACACGAGTAGTCATTATATCTCTAACAGAGTTATAATCAGAAGGTTTAAATGTACTTTGAATTACCCTGATAGAAAACTGATGGTTTCTATTTTGTACAACACGATTGATAGCATTAGTCAGTTTATCTTGATTATATAAATTTATCAAAGAACGAAATTTACTGCCTTCTTCATAGTTTTCTAAAGAATGCTGAATGTTCTGTGCAATCGCAGAGTCCACATATTGCTCTGCATTTTTTCCATTATAGAACGGATAATCTTCATTATATTCAGGAATCAAAGTACCACCATATTCAATGAATTCATCAATATTTTTATTAGGAAACAAATGTTTAAATTCATAAAAAGGAATATATGTTGTATGAATATATCTAGCTCTGTCATAAAGTTCACGAGAAGAAGATAAGAAAAAGCCTAGAGAATCTGTTCCTGTCAGAACAATTCTCAACCCCTTTCTAACATATACATCAGGAAATAAGGAAGACATGGAAATAAAGTTATCCAATGAAGTGACTTCATCAATGAAAATATACTTGTATCCTTCTTCTTTCAATCTATCAAGATCACTATATAAAGAAGATATGGTATCTCTATTGCTTACTTCGATATATGCACTTTTTTCAAATTCATCTTGCGTTAATTCAGAAATCGTTTGCAACATTAAAGTTGTTTTTCCAGTTCTTCGCAATCCATATAAAATACAGACTTTGGTATCTTCTGATTCAAATAAATAGTCTTTCAATTCTTCTCCAATAATGCGTTGTGGTTTATCTTTTTCACGATTTGTGATTTCTTTTAATTCGTCTTTAACAAAAACATTTGCTGTATATTTTTTCATTAAACCACCTTCTTTCATATCCCTATTATAACAAATTTCTATGCACTCTAACAGATAGCATTTTCATGCTTTCTGCAAAATAGGAAGTGACTTCCTATTTTTCAATTTCATCCATTTCTTCTTCAATTTCTATAAATTTATTTATTCTATCTTGTTCTTTATTAAATTGAATGTCATAACAAATTCGATTAAGTTCTCCTCTTATAGAAGGATACCCTTTCTTCCCAATGTTTTTTAGATTTTTCATATCGTATAAAGGTGTTTTCAATAATCCTTTTAAAGTTGTAATTCCACTTGCTTTCAAACAATATTTTTGCTCGATCTGTAAGATGGAGCATATCCACTGGACAATCTTTTTTCTATTTTTGATGCAACTAATTTCTTAATTTCATCTTCCAAAAAATTCTCTACTAATTTCCCATCCTTTTTGCATACAGAATATTCAATACTTGATAAATCTTTAAAGAATGAATAATCCATATTTGTTAAATCACAATCGTTGTCTTTTATGTTCTTATAATCTTCTCCTCCTATTTCAACGCTTCCTTGAAAAGAAATAACTCCATATGTTCCATCCACTCCCTGATCTACATAATCACGAATATACTTTAGGTTTTCTTTATAATCCTTTTCCAAAAAGAAACCATTATTTTCGTTATAGAATCCATAATTCAATTCTTTATTATTGCAAGCATAATGATCAAACTCTTTATCCAAATTTTTCTAAAAGTACACCCGTTTCAAATCCATAAAAATTTATTTTATTGTCCATCATTTTCCTTCTTTCTATTTTTAGGAAGTCACTTCCTATTTTTCAAATAAAAAGCATCAAATTGCTTTGATACCTTTTATTTGAAGCCCTTGTTTTTACGCAAGGGCTTCAGGAAGATAAATCATTATACTTTATTTTCTATCTCACTGTGAACTATCAGAGATTTTATTTTTTGTGAGATAGATTTTTATACAATTCTTTATTCTGATTTATTTTCAGACTTCTTGTTTTTGTTTCTTCTTCTGTATTCCAAGATACCGATTAAAGATACTAGAACTCCAAGTCCTGCAACGATAAACAGCATAGAATCACTACCTGCTCCTGTTTGAATAACTGGAAGTAAGCTGTCTTTGTAGATGATAGAATACAACAAGTCTTCACTTCGTTCTACCTTCTTACCATTGACAAACAATCCATCATCATTGACTTCAACTTTGACAACTTCAGGGCTTAACGAATAACCTAGAGGGGCTTTCGTTTCCTTGATATATGTTGTTCCGTAGTTCAATACAAACTTAACAGTTCCATCTTTTGTGTTTGCCTGTTTTGTTTCGATAGGATTTTTACATTCTGCATCTGTGAAAGATGTGAATTCAAATTCCTTACTGATGATGTTCTTCATTGTGTTTTCATCTACTTTATTGACAAGAACATAGTATTCTTTCAATTTATTGATGATAGGTTTTCCTTCATTGATTGGTACAATCACTGCTTTTTCATTAGATTGGTCGATACTAAAATCATATTCATTTTCATCTAATTTATATGCAGAATTTGTTTGAAGTTCCTTCAAGTAGTAATTTCCTACTGGAAGTTCAGGGGTATGAACTAAATGACCTTCTTCATCAATTCCTGATGTTGCAAGCAATGTATCAGGTTCGATTGCTACATTACCTTTCCAATCGTATGTATCATCACGAGTGTAGATTCCAAATACAACATCCTTGTAGGCTTCTTTGTTCATAGCTGTATCAGAGAATTCCATCTGTTTTGTCATATTGATGTTATACACTGGTCGTTCGTTCTTCAATGTAGATTCGATTACTTGAAGTTCATTGATTTGATTATCTACAACTTCAAAATAATGTTTTTCTTCATTCTTCACAAAACCGATTGGTGCTTTTGTTTCAACATAATAGTATTTACCAACTGGAAGTTTAATTGACTGTACAGCTTCATAATCACTTACTAAAGTGTCGATTTCTTCATCTGCCTTGTAATAAGTGATTCCGTTACCTAATGTAATATCTTCGCCTGCGTAAATGGTAATTTCTGCACCTAGAATATTCATTTCTTCAAAGACTGGTGTATTAACCATTCCTAAATCCGTCATACCAATATCCGTATAAGTGAACTGTTTACCTTTCTTCTCGAAAGCTAACTGTCCATATACGATTTCATCCTTCATTGTTCCTGCTACTTGAACTTCGCCTGTGTCTTTTACAGTAAATTCAATCTTTTCAGCAAGAGCAAATCCATAAGGGGCAGAAATTTCTTCCCAAATATAAGTTTGTCCAACTTCTAATCCTTTGATGATATGAGGTTCTTTAGTGGATACCCAAGTTTCAAATACTTCTCCACGATTTCCTTTAGGATAAACAATTTGAGTTGCTCCTTCTAGTTCTTCGTTTGTAGAAGCATCTACTTTTGAGAATTCTACTTGTGTAATTTTGTTTTTAAATACTGCAACAATTTCGATAGTTGGTAATTCCTGCCCTTTATATGTGGCATCCACTGGAATCACTTCATCACTTGAAGCGTATCCGATTGGGGCTTTCAATTCACGAATTTCGTATTTTGAAAGAGGAAGGTCAGCGTTAAATACAACCTGTCCATTTTCATCTGAAGTGGCTGTTTCAATCAATGTTCCTTTTTTGATAATCAATGGTTTTGAGTTTGTTTTTGACAATTTTTCAACTCCATAAATATCTTCAGAAGCATATAGACCAAAGACAGCTCCTTGTAAATTAGCTTCATTATCTTCATCCACTTTTCTCAAGTCAATATGAACCTTTTGACGGTCATTTAAATAGGTTACAGAATCAGAAATGATTGCTGTATGATCATCTTTGTATGACAGAGTTACTTCATACTCTTTATCAGAAATCACAAATCCTTCAGGAGCCTGTGTTTCACGCACTATATAGCTTCCAAGATATAAATTATCTACTTGAGTCTTTCCTGATTTATCGGTAGTTGCTGTTGTAACAACTTCACCAGCTTTATAAATTACCGTTCCGTCAGCAGGGTCAATGATGTCTTCTTTGGCATACACTGTGACTGTCATGCCTTCTAGTCCTTGTTCTTCATAATCGAATACGATATTACCATTTTCATCTTCATGAGAACCCACTAGCACTTCTCCTCGTTTTTCAAAAGAGATAGATCCTTTTACTCGTGTGTCTTCCATAGTAACTACGATATACGCATCTCCATCTTCATCTTCGGAAGTCACTTCCGATTTTTTGATTTCAAATGGAATACTTGTACCATTCAACAAGTAGTTGTAAGGTGCTTTGATTTCTTCGAGTTGGTACTTTCCACTCTTTAGTTTTAACGGAAGAATAACATAACCATCTTTATCTGTATTGAATTCATCAATCCAAACACCTGCCACTTTTTGTCGTACATATTTACCAGTTGATAAATCTTTTACTTTAAATGTAGCATCTGACAATGTAATTTGTTTTCCACTTTCAGCATCAATCTTAACAAGTTTTAGGAAATAATCACTTGGTCGGTTGTTGATGTGATAGTGCATCTTACCATCATCTCCCATTTCAAGCGAATTTCCAGAAGTATCTCCACCTTTAACGATTGTTTGTCCATCTAGTTCTGTTACTTCAAATGTAAATATTCCATCAAGAATATCTGTTTCTTCAGCATTTTCGCCTTTCTTAGTCTGTTGGATAACATACTTACCATAGGCTAGTTTTCCTGAAGTCGCATAACCATTCTTGTTTGTAGTTAATACAGCGTATTCTTTTTCACTACGATTTTCTTTGGCATACTCAAGAGCTTTTTGAATATCATTTCCGTTTGCTTCATAATCAGACTTCAATACAGCAACAAATTCAGCACCTTTTTCATTTACCATGATTTCAGACTGACTTCCATCTGTAATGACTTTGATTAAATCAAATTCTCCTGTGCGAATTGTTTCTTTTACTGTCTTATCGACTGTGATAGTAATTGTATTTTGATCTTTATAACTTGCAGTAAAAGGATATTTTGTTTCATCCAATTCATATCCTTCAGATGGACTGATTTCTTGCCAGTAATATTCCCCTAGATATAGATTTTCAATCGTACCACTTGCATTTTTATCTGTCGTGATTTTTCCAACTAAAGAATCTTTCTTATGAATAACTGTTCCATCCATAGATGGGTCAAGAATATCTTCTTTAGCATATAGTCCATATACAGCACCTGTTAGTGTTGCATCCCCTTGAGGACGATTACCAGTATCTTTATCTTCTTTGACAAGATTGATGGTCGCATTCACTCGCTTATCACTTAATTCTGTATCGTATGTCTTTTCAGCTGTAATATCTACGACAGCCTCTTGATTGACATCAATGACATATCCATTTGGTGCTTTTGCTTCTTTGATGACATATTCTCCATATGCTAATGGTTCAGATACTGCATATCCTGTTTCATCTGTTGTCATAGAAGAAACAACTTTCCATCATAGTAAATATCAAAAACTGTTCCTGCTACTTGAATGACTTTGCCTGTATCCTTATCTTTCTTGGCGATACGGATTTTTCCTTTGATGACTTGTTCGGGAACAATCGGTTCTTGATAAGTATTTAAAATTTCATTAGTTCCACCTATTTTTAGCTTTATTACGAATAATTCATCATTCAATTTATATCCTTCAGGAGCTTTCGTTTCCTGCATGGTTACAGTACCAACTGGTATTGATGGATTTCCATCAGAAGAATAATACAAAGCATCCCCTGATACTTTTAAAACTATCATCATAATATGTAAATCCATTTTCATTTGTTCTGAATACCCAAGTTCTTTCTGCTGTGACTCCCTGTGTGGCAGGATCAACACCTTCAGCATAATCCCCTTTGTAATACTTCACAGTAAATTCGGCATTTTCTAAATGAGCATCTCTTTGAGGTACATCCTGTCCAGTTTCCTTATCACGCTTCTTCAATAAGATACCCACTGGGTCAGATTGAGGAATATCTTTTACCTTATATACTTCTGTTTTTCCACTGGTAACAGAAACTGAATATACTTTTTTATCCAACGCATACCCTTTTCCTGCTTTCGTTTCTTTCAAGTAATATGTTTTTGCCTTCAAGTCCTTGATGGTATTTGCTTTTCCATCAGCTTTGATTTTAAATGTACCTACTCGATTAACATCCTTATTGGCATCGGCTTCACTATTGTACAATCCATATTCTGCACCTTCTAACTATAGCAGTTGTTATTGTCTGTAATCGAAGGATTCGCAGAAGATTTTTCAATCGTTAGATTTCCTTTCGGCTCATTTTGTCCCCAATATAAAGTTTGATTCTGTGTTACAATTCCTTGCCAACTTACTCCAGTACCTGGGCATTTTGCTTTATATACTTTAAAATCAGATGGTGGGCTAGGTAGGTTTAAAATTCCTTTTAGCAATTCATATGCAACATGATAACGCTGTCCATTAGTAGAACCACTAATTGAAGTGCCACTAGCTACAGCAGATAAGAATTCATTCATTGCCAAGAGAGCTTGATCTCTGTTTGGAAAAGTATTGGAAACCTGATTATTTGGATATCCATAAGCATAATAAATAACTTTTCGCACTCTATCATCATGTACTTCTACAGCAGAATTTAAGGTCATTCCTGCTCGTGGTGGTGCGTACATAGCTTCTCCACAAAATGCTACATGTCCATCAACCTTCCAAAATCCACCAGTTCCCCAAACCGATCCTATTCCATTAGAAATAGATGTATGTCCACCTTCTTCAAAATAAGTAACAACAGGACTACTCAAACTGCGATCAGAAGAATAAGTGCTTGATGCAGATTCGGAGTATCTAAAATCAGGGGCAATTAAAATAGAAGCACCTAATCCTAGCAATAGATTTGCTGTATCATAATCTTCATAAAATTTAGCCGTAATAAAATAATTATCATCCACATATTTCCACGCATGAATTTTATCAACAATTTCTTTACGCTTTTGAATATACTCTTCTTTCATAGTCATTCCATTTTGATAATCGTTTAAAATTTGTTGTTCTTCAGCACTAACAGGACGATTTGGAATAAAGGTTTCGTCATTGATTAGCAGTTTACTATTTTTATCTACTTTATCTTTTGTTTTATCCTTTTCTTCCGTTTCAATGGAATCTTCTTTTGTAGTTTCTCCTTCTGCTTCAGGTTGTTCAATCGGTTCTGTATCTACTTTTTCATTTGTTTCTTGTTCTTCACTAGAAACAATTTCTTTGAATGTAACTACAAAGTTTGAATTTTCGACACCAGTAACATATTCAATCTTTAAATTGTTTTGTTCTGCCACAAATTCAGGTACTGCTACATCATTATTCGTAAAATTCTCAATTACATTTCCTTCAGTAGCGATTGCTTCAATCTTTACATTTGTACCTTCTGCATAAGACTGGCTAAATGGAGTTTCTGTAGTAACAACAGTTTCATTTCCGTTCTCTGTAACCTTAACTTGTCCACTTCCAATAACAGATACATTAAGCGTACTAGATAATGGTTCTGAAATTGGTTGTTCATTTGCATAGGCAGGCATTACACTATTTACAGTTAAAAGTGCTGAAAAATGCAAGTTACCATTCGTTTAAATGTTTTTTTCATAAGTATCTCCTTTCTTCTTTTTTCGTTTTATGAAAAATAGGAAGTGACTTCCTTTTTATGAAACGAATGAATCTCGAGTTTTCATCCGTTCCACTTTTTCCTACATAAATAAGTAGAGGCATCCAACTGGATGCCTTCGTTTAAAATACCATTTCATTATAAACTATCTCCTTTCTGAAAATAAAAAAAGACAAAAAACGATTAGTTTTCTGCCTTTTCAATAATTTACCACATTATCATATTAGCACATTTTGATGTGAAGCAAAAGTGCAACCACAGGTAAAATTACGGTTTTATAAAATCTAAAATCTGTTGTCATTTTTCAGTTTATAGCATATAATAATAGTGTCAAAGATTGGTAGTGAATACCAAGTGAAAAGAGATAGGACGGCAATCCTATCTCTTTGTTTTTTGCACTACTACCGAAGTAGTTAGACTACTTCTTCAACTCTTTAACTATCAATAATAAGATAATCAACTGAATAATTTGATTGATATCTATTTGCATATGTCAAAGATTGGCAGTAGTACATCAGGATAGTATAAACCATAAACTTATACCTCCACGATTATTCTACAGAATCTTTATTTGATTTACCAGTTTTTCTACCTTTTGCACTCAAATAGAAAAACAGGAAGTGACTTCCTTTTTTGAATTTATTGATATTTATCAATTTATCGCTTATAATAAAGATGTAAAAAGTGGACAGATTATTCTGTTCAGGATTTTAGGGTTTATAAAAACTACCTCGTCCTGAGAAAACTAAGGTAGTTTTTTATTTGTCATTTTTTCTTAATCAATTCGATTAGAAGAACAACAACTAGAGTTAGTATAGATAACATTATTGATAATGCTTCATATGTACTCATAAGCATCACTCCTCGAAAATACATTTATATTAACAAGGCTCAACGCTCCTTGGTCTAGCGACCTGAACTACCTAAATAAACTGTCCACCATGATTTTAGCATAAGACTTATACCTTGCCAAAGAAAATAAAGGTATAAGTTTTTTTATTTCCGTATCATATATAATATTCTTAATCATTCACACAACATTGTGCAGGTTCATATCCTTGTTCAATCAGTGAATTCACATCACTTTCAATGACTTCTCTATTTTTATCAGAAATTTTATTTGCATTAGCACAGTCTTCTTCATGAAATTTTTTAGAATTCTTATTCACGACAAATGTTCTTTTTTCACTATCGTTAGGCTCATTTTCAGAAGAAGATGCAATTTCCTTGCTCTCTCCTGTCTGATAATTTATTTCTACTTTTGGTTGATTGTTGTAGCAATACACATAGAATTGAATTCCTTCTCCATGATCTTCAATAGAATAGGCTTCAATCGTAACACCTCTTGCCACTAATTCATTGTCCTTAAAGATAGGAGTAACACGATATAACACATGGTTGTTTGTTTCTTTCAAATAATCAGCAACCATATTTTCAAATGGAAGCATCCCTTCTACATTTAGGAAGCGAGTTCCTGTAATCAAATTCTTTTCGTTTGCGTTCTCTCCTGCTAGTTGAAAACCGATTAAATGACACCGATTGTATAAATACTTTCCATCTACAAAATCATACTTTTCTGTTTTCCATCCTGAAGGCTTTACCATACCAATGCTTTCTCTATCTTCTGTTGGCATAATACTTTGATGAAGATTAGCAAAAGCAACACTACACCGACCCAATCCATCTAAATCGGAATATTCTTCAAATGTTTCTGTACTTGTAATTTCTTCATCCGTAAACAAAGGCACATTCCCGTTTAATACGGTATATGGCTCATTACTGAATTCAGGTATGTCATTAAGTTGTACATTCTCCTGAATCATTCCATTTTCTATAGGTTTATCGGACTTTAAATCCAATGAACATCCAGTAACAAATATACTTGTCAATAAGACAAGCAATATCTTTGACATTTTCTTTTTCATAATTTCTATTCTCTCCTATTCTTTATCGTTTTCCATTTTCCACATCTTCGGCACTGTATCCTTTCATGACCCAAGTTTTCATCAATTCTTTCATGTAGTATAAAGAATATTTTTCATAAGTACTCGCTTCTCTTGAAGCAACTACCATCATTCTTCCACCATATAGTTCATATAGTTCTTTTATGATGCCCAATTCAGCTTTGTTTAATTCTTCTTTTTTGTTTACAGATTTGAAGGTGTACTGGATTTCTGCAATAACATATTCCAATGAACCATATTCCATGTCATTTTCTATTTCATCCCAAGTTAAATTGCTAGAAATAGATGGAATATCTTTTTCTTTAAATTCTCCATTGATCAATTCATTCGTATCCTTAAAATGACAAGTGAATTCCAATGTGTGTATCCTATTACCTTTTTTTATTGAAAAATACTTAATTTCCAAATTAGTTTTTTCATTTATCTCTTTAATACTTGGTTTCAAAATATAGGCATTTAAAAATTTATATTGTGAATATGTTTCAATATCAGAAACTTCTAAAATATTTTCTTTTAATTCTTCCAATGCGATTTTCCATTTCTTGCGGAATCTGTTTTGTAAAAAATAAAGATATAATTTAATCGAATAAGTTGATTTTTAAATAAAGAGTGTTTTTTAAAGCATATTTTATATATCCACAAGTGTTGATATCAAAAAACATACTTCGTACATAATCAGATCTACCGCATTCTAAAATAATTTCCTGTGTTGTTTTATCATATTCTGCTTCTTCAAATAAATGATGTAATTTGAAATTTTCTTGTTCATCATCTAGCCATTCTACAACACTGTTATTAAAGAGATGTTGTAGATATTTTGATAATCTTTTTGTTTTCAGCCAATTTGAATTAACAGAAATAAGATCACAATACTCTTTTTTTGTAAATCTAACTTTCGCTGTATCAATATTTTTGGGATTGATTTTTGATAGATAAACATCTAATACTTTCAATTCTTGCAAATTCAAATCCAAGTTTTTTAAATCAATAATTGTTTTAGATTTAGATACTAAATTATTTTCATTCAACATATATATCCCCCCCCCACACATATATTCTATAATTAGAATATATACTAATATAGGTAATAATGTCAATTTTTATTATTACCTTTGTTGGTCTACATTATTACCTATATCTATTATAAGGTAAGTTTTTCACTATTTATTATTACCTTTATTGGTTTATAGTATTACCTGCGTTGGCTTTCTCTATTACCTATATTGGTCTGTAGTATTACCTGTATTGGCTTCCACTATTACCTATTATACTAATTTCTGCTTTATGTAAAGTGTTTTTAGGACTCCGTAAACAAGATATAAACAAGAGTATAAACAAGACTATATCATCTTTAAGAAAAACAAACTTTTTTAAACTTAATCTTACTATTTTTCTCTAACCATCAACACCTAGATCATAAAGTGAATGATATAATCATAAATAAAGATAATTATTTGAAAGGAATGTATAAAATGAAAATTATCAAAAATCGTGTAAGATGCAAAAGTTGTGGAAATATTATTGAAAGTACATCAACTCATGATATTAAATCATATCGTTGTGGCTCAATTACAGTAGATGGTGGAAAAGACTATATTCGTAGAGGCTTTAAAGAAATAGTAGATTTAGAAGATTTGAGCATCTGTGTTTATAATATGTCTGACCTTAGAGATAGAAAGATTCTAGAAATTGAAAAAAGTCCAAAACAACCATATAAAACAAAGAAGCTATCCGATTTTACTGAAAAGAATTAAATACACTCTGCAAAGCAGTAAATAAAAACTTACAGGTACATTATTTGCTATTTTAAATGAATTCTAAGAGCGATTAGTCCACTACCAAGTGTATTTATACTATCACAATAAACTTTAAGCAAATAGACTGCATTCTGAAAGAATTAAAAAAATTCTCATAGTCTTAAATGATATAATATGGCTATGTTAGAGTAATGAGGTGTTCTTATGAAGAAAAAACAAATAGACTCGAAGTTAGCACTTTTGGAAATTGAAACTTTAGTAAGCAATTATACTGAAACAGAAGTTGATATTTTTATTGGGATTTTATGCGTGAGATTTATGAGAGAATATAATATTTCTAAAGAAGAATTGTTAGAATCTTTATCAGGTAATATAGACAGATTAACATTTGTAAGAAAATATTTTTCTTAAAGAAAAAGAGAATTATATTAAATTCTCTTTCAATTTAGATAAGTTTATTTTTCACTTCTATCTTTGACTCGAAATAACATTTTGAAAACCGAGAACGCTGTAAAGTTTCATTTAATGGTTCTAATTCAAAAGTATCATTCTTCGATACACATAATTTGATAACTCTACTTCATCCATAACTTGAAGGTTTTGAATTTTATACCAAGTTTTTCTTTCCTCATCTGAAAATATTTTAGGCGAATGTCTTTTTACTTCATCTTTATTTTCAGGAATAAATGGAGTTTTTGAACAAAGAACTTCTCCAACAACATCTGCTTTAATGTATTTTTTTTTCCGTTCCTTGTTTAAAAAAGAAAACAATCATAGATATTCTATCTGTAAGTCGTGAATCCTGACTTACATTAGTAGAATAATAGACCAAT
>ENA-OQCS01001470-OQCS01001470.1-human-gut-metagenome-genome-assembly--contig:-NODE-1470-length-12059-cov-2.284445_pt1 | contig 12059 bp, 14 predicted proteins | sample MGYA00242757_ERZ504575 | MGnify/ENA primary metagenome ERZ504575 (study PRJEB26092, sample SAMD00036297) | human gut metagenome | host: Homo sapiens | study: EMG produced TPA metagenomics assembly of...
GCGATACAGAACGGTTTCGAAACGGACTTTCAGATTTTGCGGTAGCATCTACACCGGCAGAGGTGAAAAAGCCTTTAAAGGCAATTCCGCTTCTTTCATTTAAAGAAATTCTGGTTGCGAATGCGGCGTACAAAGATATGTTTAAAGAACCGGTAAGTTTGAAAAAGCTGGTGGAGTATCCATTTATCTGCCTTGGGAAAAACACGTCAACTTATGATTTTTATACCAGATTTTTTCTGGAGCATGGAATTGCAATGACGGCAGATACCGAAGCAGCAACCATCGATCAGATTCTGCCGATGGTAAGACAGAATCTGGGAATCGGGTTTATTCCGGAACCGCTTGCACAGGAAGTGATCGAGCAAGGCATTGTTATTCAGGTTCCACTATTGGAAGAACCACCGGTAAGAGAAATCTGTTTTGTGGAAGATAAGAGCAGCCCTCACAGCATGGCGGCAAACGTATTGAAAGAGATGCTGTTTCAGGCTGGAGAGAAAGAGTAAACTTTATAAGAAAGAATTATTTTGACCGGAACCAGGTGATCATCAGATCAACCATCCGGTCATAACTTTTTATCCCGTCACTTTGGCCATTTGCTTTCAGATAGTGGTCATTGATCTGACCAGATACTTCGGCGACTTTGCTGTCATATCGCTTCCAGAAGCTGCTGTTAGCCGAAAGATCTGCCTTTACATTGTCAGAAAGCCTGTTGTAGATTTCCTCAAAGGTGTCGTAGTCGACTTCGTAAAGTTCATTGGTTGCGTAGATCCAGCCAAGAAGATAGCCGCTGTAGTTGAAGGCGGTATCGTCGGCATTACACAGGCGAGAAAACCGATAAAATTTGCTTCTTCCTCCTGCATAAATCCACGCAGATGCGAAAGCTCGTGACAGATGGTAAATGGAAGATTGTAGGAAACCATTGCGGAGTTATAGTTTGCCTCAATGGTAAATGGTGAATAGATCCCGGAAAGATTCTGTACCGAGAGAAAAGCCGGAAATAAAAGCCCTTTTGGCTGTGGATAGTATCCGGAAAGTTCAGGTAGGTAGTACCGAGGGAGAACATAGCAGCCCGTGCACGATCCTGCAGATCCTTACCCATATCAGCAAGACCGTCAGAATCCCGGTCTAAAGAATCAGAAAGTGCATTTAACTGATCAGTCAGTTCGTTGCATAAAGAGGTCAGTTCAGCCAGAGTATACTGACCGGATTCCAGGTGATATTTTTCTGCAAATGAAGTATGTCCGTAGTTGATTCCGCAGAAAAAGTATAATGGTAAACAGACATCCGCAGAGAAGCAGGAGTGAGGAACCGTAGCCGAGCCAGGCCGGGTCTTTTTTGGCATACATTTGTAAATGGAGCTGACCAGCATCCGGATCAAGGAAAGAAACAGAAGAATGACAAATATACAATCCAATTTCAGAAACAGAAAATGGGAAGATTCCGAAAAAGCGTCCGATGGACGAAACGAAAAGCGGGTAAATGGTGGAAGAATACCAATCCGCGAATGCAGAGCTTTTGTGGCTGATGAAAAGAGCAAGGAAACTTATGGCAAATAAAAGAATTGAAAAAATCAGTTTATGTAAAGTAGGGCGTTTCATAATAAATCCTTTCCGGTAATTGAGGATAAAAAGTATGATGTACCAGAGAGACATTCGTGCAAGGTCGTAAAAGGTTTGAGTTCATTTGATGATGAATGGCCGTGACTAACGTTCTGTGCAGGTAGATATCCGGGCACACGGTACTGCATTTACAAATAAAATATGGGACGGAGGATAACCTTCGTCCCAGAATAATATTCTGTAAAAATCAAAGTGCGGCAATCGGGCATGCCCGATTGCGCTCACTTTATGAGGGGGGAGATAGTTGTTTCCCAACTATCCATTTATTACTATACGATGAAAATGTGTCAAAAGTGTTAAGAAATTATAAAATCTGATTAAAAATATAAAAATGATAGGTTTATAGAATATTAAAAAAATCCACAACGCAAGAACTCTCCATAATGGAGAGGTTCTTGGTGTTTTTATTGTTATCTAAAAGGAATGAGGGATTATCGAACTGGTTTATATTGTGTTACAAAGTGTTGTAAAGCCCGGAATTACAGGCTTTTTTAAAATTGACTTACATATAAAGTGTTATATTTATTTATCCTGATTTGACCGAAATTTGCCCCGAGATTCTTTGTTTGGATTTGTTTGAAAATAGTTTGATAAAAATAAAATAGAATGAAATATTTGAAATAAACATAAAAAAAATATAGACAAAATAGGGAATAAGATATAATATTAAAGTAAATATATAATCTAAGGAGGAAGGATATTTATGAGAAAAATTTTTAAACGATTTGCTTCACTTTTGACAATCTTTATATTGACTATTATGTCAATAGTTCCTGTCCATGCATCGGAGAATACTTCTGTTGTAAATGTTACGGATGATTTGGCGATACAGATGGCAGAACGTTGCAAAGGGAATAGGAGAAAATAGCAATATTGTTGCTAATAATCCGAGAAAATTTTATGATACAACAGGTCAAGCTATTGGATATATTGTAAATTACAATTTAGAAAACAAACCATATGGATATGTAGTTTTTGATACTACGTGTGAATCTTTGATATCAGAATACTCATTTGGTAATAATTCAGCAAATCCATATGAGGTGATTTATCAAAGTGAAGCAAATGTATTTAGTGAAAAAGCAAATACCTCTGAAATATATAAAATAGCTCCGTTTGAATATGGTATTGTTGATAATTTGGGAAAGATTAGAACGAATTATGGTGAAACATTAGAAAAAACAGTACTGTCCTTGAATGAGAGTAGGGGAAAAGACCCAGCTACTTGGGATGAGGTTTTGCTAGATATTGATGAAGTTTATGAAAACTACACGCTTGTTTCAACAAATCATCTTCAAGAATTTATTTCCTTTAATGAGCCGTATATAGAAAGTGTAACAGGACATTATGCATGTGCAGTTAGTGCATTATTAGCATGTGGTGCATATTATAATGCTGTTGATTATACAGATATTGCAGGTGATTATATGGATATTTGGGATTCAACAGGAACGACAGTTTCATCGGAGAGTGGAGGAATAACATATGGTTCAACAACTATTGGCAATATTGGACCTGGATTTGTGGACTTTTGTGCTGGAAAGAATGTTTCTGTAACACAAAATACTGACTATAGTCCCAATTATAATTTTTTCACTAATTGCATTGATAGAGGAGATATAGCAGTTGTCCATTGTGGTATAATTAGCAGTGATACTGGAGAACGTGCGGGGCATTCAATGGCAGCAGAGGGATATGCAACTTTGCGAGCATATAATTCTGGAAATACAGTACATACATTGATGGTATTTGATGGATGGGGGGATACAGTACGTTATTTGAATTTTGATTTTGATAGTTGGACAGACATATCGGGGACTACATTTAATGGATAAGAAACGATTGATTTTGTTAATCATACTTTTGCTTGCAATAGTATTAATTGTGCTTGGCGTAAAAGGAAATGTTTTTAAGGAGAATCGTCAAAATATGGAGTTGCGTTCTAGTGGAGATGATAATTCTCATTGGTTTCATTTGAGTGGGGTTGTTGTAGAGAAAACTTTTGATACACTTTTAATAGAACTAAATGAGAAGGAAGAAGTAGTCTATTTTTGATACGACAAAGTTAGTTTAGATTGTACTAAGTGTAAAGGTGATCTAGAACAAGTATCAGAAGGAAATGTTATTAAATTTTATTTTTTTAAGTATAATATTGATGGTGAAACGGTAAAAATTGAAAGAATAGTAAGATAAAAGTATAAGTAAGAGTTCTGCTATCAGAACATTATTATTAGTGAGGTAAAGGAACAAGGCGAAGCGAGACGCCGTAGGGCAGTCCTTTTACGGAACGGACACAGCCAATACCATCATGATACATAAGAGGACTTGAAAGGTCACAAACCTTGCAAGTCCTCTTGTTTATCTTATGGGTTACTTCTGTCGGATTGCATTTTCCGATAGACCGCTTCTTTCGTGGCTTCTCGGAAAAAGCTATCCTGTCTGGTATATGACAGATGTTCATTCTGGATATAAGCGTCTGATTCGCAATCATATTCGTAAGGGATTACCTGTGCTGTTCCCTGTTTTTCATCAATTCCATAGATAATTACTTTGGAATCTCTCAATGCCAGTCCGAGTGTCAGAAAGCCGGAAGTGAAATAATTGTTGTTGTGTGGAGCGGTTATGCTTTTCAGTGCATGAAAGAAGTCTGCTACTTCCTCAGTCTGTCCATTCTCAAAAGCCGGAATGATATGTAAGGTGTTGTTTGCCTTATCTGCATATGCCCGGCAGACCAGAACGGAAGAATCCGCTTTTTGTATGATACCGTCAAAATAATCGCCGGAGTATGCAGTTGGCTGATAGAAAATGGCGGTTTCTTTTGTTGTAAGGTTATGATAAGTCAGAAAGCCGTTTACAAGCCGGACAATCTCGATATCATCCCCGTAGGTAAATCCGTTCTGTCTAAAAGAGAATAGAAAGTTCTGGTAAATTCTTCCGGCAGTTCAATCCCCAGTTTTTCTGTGATAAGCATATCTACATATTCTTTAAATGAACCATACAGAAGTTCATTCAGCGTCATATTGCCCAACGTGGCAATCTGCTTCAAGCGTTTCTCATTGGGAAGATTCACACCCTTTTCCCAACTGTTTACAGAGCCTTTCGGGGCATTATCTATGATTTCCCCAAACTTCTGCATACTGTAACCGTATTTCTTGCGTATCTGTAAAATTCGTTTTCCTACTGCTTCTTTATTCACAAACATATGCACACCTCGTTTCTGTTTTCATCATAACACAAGATAAGGATAAATGTAAGGGTAAAATTATAATAAGTTATAAAAAGATATAGTTAAGCGTTTGAAATACAAAATAAAAAGTAAGGGAAAAAGTAAAATAATTGTTGACAAGAAGAAAAAACAGGTCTATGATGAGGTTAAGAGGTAAGGAGAAAAGTAATGAAATAAATATAGACGTGGATATGAAAAGGACTTGTCACACTTACCAGACACTCATTCACCATGATTTCAAAAAAGGAGAAATGTAGCATGCAGATTACATTGACAAAAGAACAGGTCAGAGAAGCGTTCGGGGAACTCCGTTACATGGGAGCAGACTACTGCTACAAGTATGATAAGGAAACCCGGAAGAAAACCGAGGAAGTGGAAGCATTGAAACTTCACCTCGGAAGCATGAAACTTGGAAACAGCGTAGATATCCGTCTGGAAGCAACAGAACTTCCAAAGGTAGAGCCTTACACAGTGGTAGAACTAGAAGAAGCGGTATATGCCCCTTATGTGCAGAGAGGAAACTTCCCGGTATTGGTGGACAGAATCTCCTGCAAGGGTATCCGTGTTGTTACCGGAAAGGAAACGTGTAGAGACTGTTCCCGGAAATTCTCTGCGGACTGCTCCGTACAGCGTGAAAGGAGCAAAGAGAGTAGAGGAAGTTCCGGGAACGTGGCGAAAGCCACGGCATACTACGAAAGGCAGGGATGATGATAACAGAGGTAATGAAAATTTCAGAACCCCCCTATACTAACAGGGGGGTAACTCGTCAGAAAGAAGATTTGACAGCACTGATTGACTGGTGTCAGATTACTGTCAAAGGTGTAGACGTGTTCATAATCATAGAAGATATCTTGCGGATTCCACTGAGTTTTATGGAACTGCATGGTAAGGAAAAAGGAATTGCTGGACACGAACTGATAGCAAGATTTGACAATATCAAGATTCTGAAACCGACAGGAAATGCACAGTATGAGGGATTTCAGATTCTTATGAGTGGTTCGGGGTGCAGGAATTATGAAAATTTCCTTATGATGAATAAGGAAACATGGTTTGATTTTCTGGAAAGAGTTTGCAGATACCCGGTGAATTTTCCGAGGATAGACTTGGCAATCGACGATACAAAGCCTTATCTGTCTATCCCGGATTGATTCGTCTGAAAAACGAGGGGCTGATATCTAGTCAGTTGCGTGATACAGCAGAGAATCGTTCTGATAGACTGAAAGAGGATGAAATAGAAGCGCAGGGAAAAACACTATATCTCGGCAGTAAACACAGTGATTTTCGGATTACATTCTATGAAAAGGGATATGAACAGGCAGAAAAGTTCGGAAAAGAACTCAACCCGGACTGGAACAGATATGAACTTCGATTCCGGCACAAAAAAGCGGTCAGATTAGTAGAAGAACTTCTGAAAGACAGGGATGTGGCACGGATTGCGTTGTCTGTATTAAACGAGAAAGTGCGGTTTTTACAGAAGCCGGAAAACAGCACGGTTACAAGAAAACGGCTTTATCCTACTTATCCCCCGTGGGAAGAACTCATGCAGGATGTAGGGAAGATAAGTTGACCATGAATCCAGAGAAAAAGACACTGGAACGAACATGGCAGTGGCTGAACGTAGCAGTTTCGCCCTCTTTAAAGCTAATGGATAAAATCGGAAAACTGGATAACAGAGATATATCCGCCAGCTAATAGAACGGGGCAGATGAACGAAGAACAACAACGCATATATGAGGACTATAAAAAATCTTTCCTTTTGAGGGAAGAAGAAAGGAGAATCTTTGACAGAACATACACAGAAAACGATACAGACAAAGAAAGCCTTACAGTGAATGAAGCGTCAGAGTATACGGGAATTGGAAGAAATAATCTGCGAAAGCTGATTACATGGCAGAAGATTCCGGTCATAAGGATTGGAAATAAGATTCTTATACGCTCTGAGGTTTTAGACCAGTTTTTGAAGAAAAACGAAGGGCATAATCTGAAAAATAAATATGAAGTAATTGCAGTATAAACACAAATAAGCATATAATACTGTCAGACCAGTTCTGATAGTCCTTGCACGGAAAGGAGCGTGCAGATTGGGCAAGGACTTAAAAGGAAATCCATTACCGCCGGGAATTATGCAGAGAAAAAGCGGAATTTACAGAGGGCGGTTTTATTACAAAGGAGAAACGTATACAAAAGATAATGCGGACTTAAAAAAGTTAGTTCAAGAAATGGAAGATTTACGCTATGAAGTCAAGCATGGGTTGAAAGGAAAGGGCGATAATATCACTCTGGATACATGGTTTGATATCTGGCTGAATACCCATAAGAAGCGGACTATCAAGGAGAGTACACAAGTACGTTATGATGATTTTTACAGACGTTACATAAAGAAGCAGATAGGAAAACAACGTGTGGCAGATTTTAATCCGATTATTTTGGAACGTCTGCTTCAGAATATGGCAGATGATGATTACAGCACAAAGACTATACGGGATGTGTATAATATTCTCAATGCTATGTTCAAATATGCAGTGCATAACAGGATTCTTACATTCAACCCATGTGCAGGAGTGGAAGTTCCCAAAACAAAGACAAAACAGATACGGGTACTGACTGTGAAAGAACAACGGGAAGTATTGGAACACGCAAAGGAGAGAATACACGAGAATCTCATACAGGTAGCACTCGGAACGGGAATGCGTGGCGGAGAACTGCTTGGGCTTACATGATGATGTAGATTTTCGGAAACGGGAAATTTCTGTAAATAAAACGTTGGTGTATATCAAAGATAAGGAAACAAAGAAGTATGTATTCAAGTACCAGACACCAAAGACAAAGAACAGTATACGGACGATTCCCATGCAGGACAGTGTGTATAAGGCTTTAAAACGTCAGTGGATTCAGTTGAAAGAAATGCAGTTGTCAGCTAGTGAATGGCAACCATTAGAGGGATTTGAAAATCTTGTGTTTGTTGGAAAGAACGGAAAACCGATTACAGAACACACCTTTCAAGTGACGTTAGACTGGATAGAAAAATCTATCAATAAGGAACGAAAAAAGCAGGCAGAGAAAAACAAGACAGTGTTTATACCGATTCCGCATTTTTATCCACATGCACTTCGTCATACTTTTGCAACGCGTTGTTTTGAAGCCGGGATTGACGCAAAGGTAGTACAAGGATTCCTCGGACATTATTCCATAGCAATCACACTGGATTTGTATACGCACGTCACAGATGATAAAGCAAAATCGGAAATGGATAAATTACAGAATTTGTATAAGGAAATCATATAATCAGAACAAGAATAAGAAAGAGAATAGAAAAGGTGCAACATTTCTTTAGAAAATTATTTGACCGAGATTTGACCGAAGCGGATTTTGCAACAAGTACAGAACAGCGAAAACCCGCTAACCACAAGGGCTAACGGGCTTCGTTGTTTTATAGTTATCTAAAGGAATGAGAGTAAAGTGCAGCAATCAGAATTCTGACTGCTTCTACTTTATGAGGGGAGATAGTTGCTTTATCAACTATCTGATTATTAGTATACAGATAATTTGTGACAGAAATATGTTCAAACTCTAAAAAAATCAAAAAATATGAAGAAGAAATAAACAAAACAGGAAAAAATAAAAAAGGTGGGTAGTTAAATTAATTGTCATTAGCGTCAGGTAGGTGTCTGCTGGTGTGGTGGAAGGTGAAGTAGAAAACAATTCCTTTGGTGATAGAGGTAATTGTAAGTGCCCACCATACACCATTCAGACCGAGGCTGGTTTGAGTGAGGATCATGGCAAGTGGGATTCTGGCACTGGTGAGGACAATGCTGATGATACTGCAAAGCTTTGTCATACCAAGACCGGAAAGTGCGCCGATGGTCATAAGCTCAATGGTCATAAAGGTTTCGCTGAATCCGATGATGATCAGATAGTTGATCGCAATCGCCAGAACATCTTTTTCGTGGAAGAAAAGGGAAGCAATCGGTCCTGGCAGGAATACGAAAGCACCGGTTACAATGAGTCCCCAGACAGCGAGGATTTTAAATGAAATATTATATCCTTTCCGAATACGGTCTGGTTTCTTTGCACCGTAGTTCTGACCAACGAAAGCATTTAACGCAGCAGCAAAGCCGTCAGCAGTGTTCCATGAAACAGATTCAATCTGTCCGCCGACTCGCTGTGTGGCAATGGCACCTGCCCCGAATGCAGAAACCATTCGTGTGAGAATCATGGAAATCATGCAGTAAATACTGCTTTGTACTGCTGTCGGAAATCCAATTTTAAAAATACTGATGTAGTATTTTGCAGGGAAACGCGATAGTACATGCATGTTTTGCAGAATATTTGGTTCCAGATCAGAGTGCATAATCCGAATCAGCATGACGATCAGAACCAGTATCTGCGAGGTCACGGTAGCAACTGCAGCACCAACAACCTCAAGCCTTGGAAATGGTCCAAATCCGAGGATCAGAATCGGATCCAGGATCATATTACCAACCAGTCCAAGAAGATTTGCCATAAGCGGTGTCTTGGAATCTCCCTGCGCAGTAGAAAGTCCGGTCAGAGTCAGATTTAAAAATGAAAACAGAATCAGTCCGCAGGTGATCAGTGTATATAATTTCGCAGCGGTATAAGTTTCTGCATCTCCGAGGTTAAAAAAGCCGAGCAGCGGATGAATAAACACGATACATACTGCAGCAAATAAAATTCCCAGTAAAAATGTAAGTCGCAGAGCGGAAGCGGCATATCCCCTTGCCTGTTCATAGTCTCCGCGTCCGCAGGCCTGTGCGACATTGACCTGTCCGCCCATTCGCGGAAGTGCCACGAGCCCTTGTGAGAGCCAGACGTACATTCCCCCAACGCCCACCCCGGCAACGGCTTTGGAACCCAGCATGCCGATCCATGCCATGTCCGTAATATTGTAGGCTGTCCCCAGCAGCGAGGAAGCCATGATCGGAAGTGCCAGCTCTGCCAGCGTCTTTAGAATCGGTCCGGAAGTCAGGTCGATTGTTTTTGTTTTACTCATTTTCTCAAATCCTTACCTGTAAAAATAATAAAATTCACCAGTGTTGTAAATATGTCAGCATGGCGTACTATGATAAGGATAACTTATGAGGAGGGGAAAGTCAATCTGGAGAATTCGCGAAATAAACATGCCCTTTAAAGGAGTGATGGAGAAGATAATCAGAATTCCAAAATAAAAGCCTTTGACTGCACGCCGCGTGCAGCTATAGGTAGAAAGGAAAAGCAGGGGAAGCTGATGGAAAAAATAATAGTACAAAAACTTCATGAAATAGAAGAAAAAGAGCATGTAAAAATATTACTGGCAGGTCAGTGGATTCTGGAGAGTGAAATAGCAGGATTGAGAGAGAAAGCGGGAAAATTAGGGGAAGAAAAAAAAGGTAAGTTGGGGAGAAATTGAATGAGATATTTTTGAAGGAAGTTCAATCAGACATACATCCCTTCGCCTTTGCATAGATTGTAAAAAAACAAACTATGCAGGGGTTTTTATGAAAGATTATATTGAGGAGAGAGCGGTTGAGATTGCTTATTATATTATTGAAAATAAGGCGACGGTGAGGCAGACGGCGGTGGCGTTTGGGGTAAGTAAGAGTACGATACATAAAGATGTAACAGAACGTCTTCTCCAGATCAACCCATCTCTTGCAGGTGAGGCGCGAAAGGTTCTGGATCTGAACAAATCGGAACGGCACATCCGGGGCGGACTTGCTACCAGAGAAAAGTACCTGCATCAGCACGCATAAAAAATCCTTTTCTTTGCAAAAAGATGGTGTATTACATTTTTACAGTATATAATAGAGAAAACGGGGATATACAAAAGAGAAGGGACAGGAAAAGAGAAGAATGGGGAAAACGAAACAAAAACAGGATCGAAGTCATTATTTGTTTTCCAATCGGGAACTGGCAAATCTGATCGGACCTTTGGTAATCGAGCAGTTATTGGCAGTTTTTGTTGGGATGGCAGATTCTATTATGGTTGCAAATGTTGGAGAAGCAGCTGTGTCGGGCGTGTCGCTGGTTGACAATATTATGATTCTGATCATCAATATTTTTGCAGCACTGGCGACTGGTGGAGCAGTTGTTGCCGGACAGTATATTGGCAGGAAAGATGAAAAATCAGCATGTAAAGCGGCTACACAGCTGGTATGGTTTGTGAGTCTTAGTGCGGTTGCGATCATGATATTGGTTTACTTTGGAAAAGATATAATTCTGAATCAGGTATTTGGTCACATTACAGCGGAAGTAAAAGGACATGCAGATATTTATCTGCTAATTGTAACAGCTTCGATTCCATTTATCGCGTTATATAATGGTGGGGCAGCAATTTTCCGTGCGATGGGGAATTCGCAGGTATCCATGCGGGTATCGCTTTTGATGAATGCGATCAATGTAACTGGAAATGCAATTCTTGTGTTCGGATTACGGATCGGAACGGCGGGTGTTGCAATACCGACACTGATTTCCAGAATGGTTGCCGCGATAGTGATAACAGTGTTGCTCTGCAATCAGACACGTATCTTGCATATTGAGCGGACACTGAAAATCCGGTTTGATGGAAGAATGATACGGAAAATACTTGCAATTGGGGTTCCCAATGGTCTGGAAAACAGTATGTTTCAGCTGGGCAAAATTTTAGTGCTGAGTCTGGTTTCAACCTTCGGTACTTATGCAATTGCGGCAAATGCAGTTTCCAATGCGATTGCGCTGTTCCAGATTCTTCCTGGAATGGCGATCTCGCTGGCAATTACGACAGTTATTTCCCAGTGCGTCGGCGCAAATGACTATGAACAGGTACGTTACTATCTGAAAAAACTGCTTGCGATCATTTATGTGGCAATGGTGGGAACGGTAGCACTTATTTTCCTTGCACTTCCATTGATTTTGAAAGCATACAATTTGTCAGATCAGACAGCTGCGGCAGCAACAAATATTATTCATTTCCATGGAATCAGTGCAATGATTATCTGGCCACTTTCATTTGCTCTTCCAGCAGCGTATCGTGCGGCAGGAGATGCAAAAGCCTGTATGTATACATCGATTGTGTCGATGTGGATTTTCCGGATCGGATTCAGTTATCTGGTAGGAAAATATATGGGACTGGGAGTATTTGGCGTGTGGGTTGCAATGGTGATCGACTGGGTAGTACGTGCAATCTGTTTTATTATCCGGTACTTTAATGGAAAGTGGAAACATGGGGCAATTGTGTA
>ENA-OQCS01001472-OQCS01001472.1-human-gut-metagenome-genome-assembly--contig:-NODE-1472-length-12047-cov-1.976510_pt1 | contig 12047 bp, 20 predicted proteins | sample MGYA00242757_ERZ504575 | MGnify/ENA primary metagenome ERZ504575 (study PRJEB26092, sample SAMD00036297) | human gut metagenome | host: Homo sapiens | study: EMG produced TPA metagenomics assembly of...
ACCAGCTTTGGAGACTAATAAAAAACATTGCCAATTTTTAAGATTATAAAACTGTCAATTCACGGACGAAAAGACGATTTATTAATCCGAAAGATCAAGCGTCAACTTGCTTTTCTCAGCCTTCGAGCTCCTGACGGTGGCGTTTCCCTTGCGGCGTAATGATTTCCATCTTATCGAAGCGGGTACGGATCACCGTCTCGACCGTGTAGCTGATGTTAACCACTTCACCTAGTTCACTCATCTTCCGTTGTATCTCCAGCACACAATCTATACACATACCGCTCTTGAAGGCAATCTTTTCATCGAACATATCTTTCTTGAAATCTTCGTCGCACATGTAAAAGTCGATTGTCTCGCCCCCCTTGTTGTAGATGCCTTTCCAACGATAACGGGCATCTTTCAGCACAGGTGAGATGATTTCTATCGTTGCTTTGTTGTCTTTAACAGGAGGCAATTCGTCAGAACGGAGGATGTAATAGTCAAACTGTTCACGTTTGACCTCCAACGATCCCGAACGGCTGCGGTTATTTTCGTTCAGTTCGCGTAAAGTGAACTTTGTCACCTTCGGATAACCGCGTACAGCTTCGTAAAAGTTCGATTTGCATTTACAAAAACGCGGCGATGCGCTGAGCAGTTCCACCAACTCGCGCGTCACGGTAATACCGGGCATTTTTTTTCTCAAATTACTACGCAATAAGGCAATTTCGCGCTGCATCTTTTCCTCGTCGGCCACCGAACGGTCCACAACCGGTTGTCCACCGACCAAAAGGGACGGACGCGTCCATACCTGCATGAACAAGTTAAGAAGAACAGAGATCAGACGGCTGTTTTCACCTGCCACCGACCAGATTTCGCGAAGCCCTCCTGTTGGGCAAAAGACTCGCAATAGACAGTCATTTTGATATCCAACATGTCTGCTAACGTCCGAACAAGCGAGAGTACCTCCTTTTCTGAACGATGTTTGATCATGGCATCCATGTAGTTTGACTTATCATTGAAGTAGTACCGCAGTTCGAGTTTGTTATCAAACTTTATCATAACTTACTCTGTTTTGGGTTTTCGATCGAAGAACGGGTTTTTCGAGGACGCGCTTACCGGAATCGCCATCACACATTTGCAGTCGCCCAACATTCCCAAACGCTGTGCAGCCATACCGGCACTGAACATCACACGCGTATCCAGGCGCAAATCCGCGCGTGGCACAAGCCGAACCGACCGCAATGCCCAAGTCACCGAATTAATCGCACAAGGGACGGTTTCGGCTTCTCCACACAAGTCGGAAACCCGCAGTGCGCGCAATTCAAACCCTGAACCTGCTGGCGTGTACCAGCAATCATGATAGCTTCAGCCTGAAGAATATTGTCAGCATCACGCAAAAAGAATTTTAAACCGGTTTCGCCGGACATGATGACAAGCTCTTCGGAAAGGCGTTTGATATCTTCATCCGTCACCATCGCCACTTCAATAATATCGATGCCTTTCCCTTTCGGAGCTGTCCGAGCGGCTGTCATCATCTGACGAACAGCCTGTAACACATACTCGTGTCGTATTTCTCTTTCGTTCTGTATCATTTTATATTGGTTTAGCACGAACAAAGATAATAATTACTCGTTTTATAGCTCAAGATTTGTCATCTTTTCTGTAACATCAAATGGATAGTCGGGGTATTCGTAAATACTGAAACGAGGTTCAGTCCTCCCCTCGGAATAATTCCAAATACTAATATACTCCCGCACATCTTCACCCATATCCTGTAATTGGCGCAGGTAGGCGGCGACGGACTTGTTTCTCGACAATGTAGACTTCTCCCATCCGATCGATAATCGGACTGTGACGGCGTCCGGTGTCGTGTCGAATTTCAGGATACGCTTTCCCTCTGTTGTCAAACCGACCATCTGAAAAGTCATGCTTTTGCCGATGGCTGGAAGATTCAACACACTGCGTCGGTGGCAGCAAAAAGAAGACGGTTCTCTTTCAAAAAACCGGACAATTTCTTTCCTAAGGGTCGCTCATAGCGGATCAGCCGATACAGTTCCTTCTGCTTCTCTTTGGGGATAAGGCCGAAAACTTTCTCTTCTTGCTGTTCCTGTAAAGAACGGCTATTAGGAGCGAACACGGCATAGTTTTCGTGAAAACCCTTAACCGAAAAAGTGTAAATAGCACACCACTCCCATCGCATTCAACGTCTGACGAAGTTTTGCCGTATGTCCACGCCGAGAAGCGGCAACGGTGTAGACCAACTGGTTGGTGATGATCCAACCGGCGGAGAGAATCGCCTCGATCGCCTTTTTTGCTTCCGGCGTGACCTCCAACGGGGATTGAAAATGTGTCTGGATAATAACTGCGTAACACCGACACGTGAGGCTTTATCTTTGAAACTCCTCAAGATACCGACTAGTTCGTCCGTGATTCTGAGAGGCAAGTAGGCAAGCAGGCGAGAGCCAAGCGGACCCGTTGTAACTCAGCGTACTTCTCCCCTTCAGGACGACTCTCGTTGGCTTTTCGTTTCCGGACTGCCATCTTATAGACGGCATCAAGTATGTTGCGGAGCGTCGCGTTCTGACTCATCAACGCGTCGCCTCCAGTAATCAAGATATCCCTAAGCTGCGCATCCTCTTCAAAATAGCGCATCAACCGACGCAGTTTCTTATCCCATGTTTCCTTTGGTTTCAAAGATTCGAAATCAAATTCAAGCGCTCGCTCTGGAAATCATACATCCGCTGGCAGGAAGCGCACAGCCCGCCACAGGCACGCCCCATCGAATCGGGGATCAGGATCGCCACCTCCGGATACCGGCGGTGTATGTTGTGTCCTTCCGGCAACAACCATCCTGCAGCATTCGGCTGTCCGGCCACGACTATGTCTTCTTTCTCCCACGCCTTGATCCGGCCATATGTATCGACCAGTTCTTCCGAATAAAGGATATAAGAGCGGATGGCAGCGTCGTCATATCCGCTTGTATTCGTGTTCAGCAGGGAAAGGTAATAAGGAGTCACAAAAACGGCATGCCTTTCTTACGAGCACGTGCCAACAGGTCCATCGTTCCAGCCGACAGGGAACCGCCAAGGAAATAGTTCAGTTCCGTCGGGCTTTTGAAAGCATCGCAAGATGGAAACGGCCGATATTCCACCATTCCTGCACTTTGACGTATTTCTCGGCATAGCTCATCCCTTCCGTAAACTGGAACCGAGAGGTCGGGGCATGACGCCGTTCGATCTTACGTATCAACCCGGCAATGATCCGCTCCTTGTTGGAGTAACGGATCGCCATCACCTCCTCGTCCAGCCCGGTCGGCCAACGGTTCATCTGCCGTTTGACAAGCGAACGGTCCGGAACGATTTCCTCCGGCTTCTCCAGCAATTCGAATTGCCAGTACAGGTCGATAAAGAAGTCCGGCGAAACATCTTCCTCCAGCTTCCCGGCCAGGAACTGCCACAGGCAGGTAATCGTCCGTATCGGCATCTCCTCACCTGTCGAAAGCTCGGAGACCATCATACCGTCATGTTCGATCAACAGAAGAATACGCTTCGCCACGGCATTTCCCATATTGCTCCCGCCAACCGTCCTGTCGATGCGGGAAAAACAAAAGAGCGCAAGGCTTCTTTAAAAAGCGCTGCGCTCTCACTCTCTTCCGCCATCGTTACCAGTTGGGGAAAATCTTTTTTAAATACTTTTGTCAATTGCGGAATGTCGTACGATAGTAATCTTCTTTTAATCATAAGCAAATACTTTTTAGGAAGGATTATTGAATGTTATTTTGAAGTCATTTGTCTACAAATATAACATTTTTCTCCCACCATCAAAAGCGTGCTACTTATAAAACATCTTAAAAGTCTTGCGAATCACAACAAAATGACAAAACAAGGAACCTATTCGCCACCTTTCTGCTACTTCCGCTTCATCTTCACTTCATACAGGTCGTGCCGGCGATCTTTCAAGTTACGGACACTTCCGTACGTATGCAATTCGTTCAGCAAATCGAGATCCACATCCGACACCAAGATCATTTCCGTATTCGGGGTCGCCTCCGCCCTTTTCCCGTCTGTCGGGAAAGCAAAATCACACGGGGTGAAGACACCGGACTGCGCATACTGGATATCCATGTTATGGACACGGGGCAAGTTACCGACACTACCGGCTATGACGACAAAGCATTCGTTTTCGATCGCACGTGCCTGCGCACAAACACGGACACGCGAATAGGCGTTCTGCGTATCGGTAAGGAAGGGCACAAACAGAATCTGCATCCCCTGGTCCGCCATGATACGCGACAGTTCCGGAAATTCGACATCGTAGCAGATCAGGACACCGATCTTGGCACAGTCCGTTTCGAAAGTCTGCACCATCTTACCGCCGGAAAGTCCCCAGCTCTTCGCTTCATCGGGCGTGATATGCACTTTCTCGTACGTCTCATAACTACCGTCGCGGCGACAAAGGAAACCGACGTTGTACAACCCGTCGTCTTTGATCAACGGCATGCTCCCGGTAATGATATTGATGTTGTAGCTGATCGCCAAGTTGATGAAGCGGTTCAGCATCTCGTCCGTATATTTCGCCAGCTCGCGGATCGCCTCCGACTCGCTCATGTGGTTGAACTTAGCATCAGAGGGGCATTGAAGTATTCGGGGAAAAGGATGAAGTCACTCTTATAGTCAGATACGGCATCCACGAAAATTCCACCTGTTCGAACACGTCATCGAGCCCCTTGTAAGGTCGCATCTGCCACTGGACAAGACCGACGCGGACGGTCGTCTTGGTCGAAACGATTTCCGGAGTCGCTGGTAATAGATATTGTCCCATTGCAGCAGGGTTGCATAATGTTTGGATTCCTCATCGTTCGGCAAATAATTCGTCATCACTTTACGAACATGGAAATCATTCGATATTTGAAAAGTCAGCACCGGATCATAAATTTCTCTTTTACGGACCTTATCAATATATTCCTTCGGGCGCATCGTATCCGCATATTTATGATAATTCGGGATACGTCCGCCGAACATAATCGCTTTCAAGTTCAGGCTTTCACACAATTCCTTCCGATAATCATACATACGCCGTGCCAAACGCAGGCCCCGGTAATCGGGATGGATAAAGACCTCTATTCCATACAGGATATTGCCTTTTGGATTATGCGTATTAAAGGTTTCGTTTCCAGTAACAAAGGCGTAAGTATGGTCGTTCTTTACCTTGTCGTAATCGACGATGATAGACAAGGCGCACCCCACGATCTTATCATCCACGACCGTAACCACCTGCCCTTCCGGGAAATAGTGATTAACTTCTTGATTTGCTCACGTGTCCAAAACACATCCGAGCCGTCTGAATAAACTCTTGTAAAGATTGAGATAATTGTCGGTAGTCCGCCATCTGCAAAGTACGGACCTCTACTTTGTTAATCTTAGGAGCATGTTCCATTTCTCATTTCAATTTTTAAGAACGATGCAAAAAGTATAAAAAGTTCATCTGGATGAAACAAAAATTCCATGATAACCAAAAAGACGGATGTAAACCTTCTACATCCGTCTTTTCGTCTAAAAGCTTTAGCAACCACCGCCCAACGCCCGGTAGAGAAGGATCTTTTTCCGGCAAAGATCGGTAATGATGTCGATACGTTCCAATTCGCTATCCAGATAACGTTCATTGGCAGAGAGCACTTCGAGGAAGCCGACATAATTCAATTTGAAAAGTTCATTGGCATTGGTGACCGAACGTTGGTGAGCTACGGTCTCCACTTCTTTCAGGCGGACACGCTCCACTTGGTTTAGACCGGCACAATACAAATCCAATACTTCCGTATAGGCCTTCAAGGCCGTTTCGTGATATTGCGACAAGGCAATCCGTTGCGAAGCACGCGCCTCGTTCCACATCGAACGAATCTGGTTCCGCTGGAAGACTGGTGCAGTAATTCCTGCTGCCAAATCGTAAACCAGCGAAGCAGGCGCTGTGAACCATTTGCCAAGATCAAAGCTATTGAAGCCGCCTCCCGCACCCAACACCAACGAAGGATAGAAGGCTGCTTTAGCCGCCATTACATCCGCCTTTGAAGCCAGCAATTCCATCTCGGCGGCCCGTACGTCGGGACGTAAGGTCAGCATGTTCGCCGGAACACCGTCTGATAGCGGGAAAGGGATCTGACGCAGCTCTTCAAAACTCATACGCCTGATTTCAAACGGAAAGACACCTAACAGGCAGGCTATCGCACGCTCTTTCTCCCCGATCAGTTGGTCATTTTCCAACAGTTTGCTTTCTATCAGTAGCATACGGGCATGAAACTGGTCGACAGCCAACTGCGTCTCGGCCCCCTCCTTCTTCAGCTGGCGAGTTAGCTCATACGAACGTTTGGAACTGATATGGGCTTCTTCCAAGACATCCCGACGCTTATCCAAACCGATCAGTTCATAATAGTGGACAGCCAATTCGGATATCAGGACCGACTGCGCAAAACGGGTTGCCTCAACCGAAGCCATCCAACGAGCTACAGCCGCCTGTTTCTTACGTGTCAGCTTCCCCCATATATCCGCTTCCCACTGGAAATTCAGGAAAAGTCCGAAATCACGGTAAGGGTCCGGGATATGTTTGTCTTTCGCCAAGGAAGGAACATTAGTCTCGCTATTCCCCACTCCGTCCATCGTATATTCGCCGAAACGGTTGACCGAAGTCCCGATGCCGAGGCTAACTTCAGGCAATAGCAAGCCTTTTGCCCGTTGCAGGTTGGCCCGGCTCATTGTCACCCGTTCCATGCTTTGCTTGAACGAATAGTTATTCTGCAAGGCGACCTCCACATATCCTTGTAAGATGGAATCCTGGAAAAACACATTCCACTCCAACGGCTTTACAAATGCAGTGTCATAGGTATGCCCATCTCCTTCTGGCAGTACGGCACGTTCCCCATCCGGAGAGAGCTGCGGAGCCTTGCAAGCTGTAAGGCCGATCGCCGCCCACAAGCCAACTGTAGCAATTATCTTAAAACTCATATTCTTCTTCATTTGCTTTTTGTTTCTTTTCCTTTAAGTAAGTTGCCAACGATTCAAATATCACATAAAGCCCCGGTATCAGGAAGATCCCCACGAACGTACCGATCAGCATACCTCCGGCCGCCGCCGTCCCGATGGAACGATTGCCCAAAGCACCAGCGCACTGGCTACCGCCAACGGGATCAAACCGCTGATAAAAGCAAAAGAAGTCATCAGAATCGGACGCAAACGGCTGGTTGCCCCTTGGATGGCCGCTCCCATAATGCTGACGCCTTCCTTGCGGCACTGGTTCGCCACCTCGATAATCAGGATCGCATTCTTACCCAAGAGGCCGATCAGCATCACGAGTGCCACCTGAGCATAAATATTATTCTCCAGTCCCACCGCATACAGTAAAAGGAATGATCCGAACACACCTGCCGGAAGCGAGAGGATAACCGGAAGCGGCAGCAAAAGGCTTTCATACTGGGCCGCCAGAAGAAGATAGACAAAGACCAGACAGATCGCGAAAATAACCAAGGATTGTCCACCGGATTCTTTCTCCTCACGGGCAACGCCGGACCATTCTATATCGTAGCCTCTCGGCAACACTTCGGCAGCAATCTCCTCTACGGCTCCAAGGCTTCACCCGAGCTGACTCCCGGTGCTTGTTCACCGGTAATCATGGCCGAAGTAAACAGGTTATAACGGGTAATCTGACTCGGACCATACACGCGCTCCATTGTCATGAAGTTGGAATACGGAACCATGTTCCCCTCTTTATTTTTAGCATACAAACCGAACAGATCCTCCGGATTCATACGATATTCGGGAGCAGCCTGCAACATCACCTTGTACATTTGCCCGAAACGGACGAAGTTGGAAGAATAGAAACTCCCGACATAGGATTGCAAAGTTTCCATCGACTCGTTCACATCAATTCCCAGTTTTGCCGCTTTGGCAGATCGACCCGCAACAGATATTGCGGGAAGTTCGGATTGAAACCGGATGTGACACCCGACAAACGAGGATCGGCATTCAGCTTGGCCACAAACGATTTGGCCACTTCGTCCAACTCGGCAAATGTCCCGGCAGTCTTATCCTGCAAACGAAGTTCGAAACCACTGGCATTACCGAAACCGGGAACCGTCGGTGGAAGGAAGAACTGGATATCCGCATCCTTGATATGCGACACGCGGTCAGCATAGACGCGCATCAGTTCCTCGGCCGTCTGCTCGCGTTCGTTCCAAGGCTTCAAGTTGATCATCCCCATGCCAAAACTGGCTCCTTCCGTTTCCGTCATCAAGCTGTAGCCTGCCAATGTGGAAACCGTTTCCACTTCTTCCAACGGCAACAGAGCGGCCTGCACTTTGCTCAAAGCAGCTTCCGAACGTTCGAGAGTCGCTCCGGGAGGCGCATCGACATTCACATAGATCATTCCCTGGTCTTCATTAGGGATAAAACCCGAAGGCAACACAAACGTCATACCCCATGTTGCCAGACAGAAAATAATCAACGACGCATAGGTCAGGAAACGCCTGTTCAGGAACAAACGCAGATTGATCTTATAACGGCGTTCCAGATGATCGTAGCGCTTATTGAATCCGTCGAAGAAACGCGCCAACAAACTTTTCTTCACCTTTTTGTCATGCGAGACAGGCTTCAGCATCAAGGCGCAGAGTGCGGGAGACAGCGTCAAGGCATTCACGCCCGAAATGACAATCGCCACTGCCAGCGTCAACGAAAACTGACGGTAGAAATACCGACCGTACCGGACATAAAGCCTACCGGGACGAACACGGCAGACATCATCAGGGTAATGGCAATAATCGCCCCGCCGATTTCACGAATGGCGGCTTCGGTGGCTTTTGCCGGTGGAAGTTTTTCGTTGTGCATCTTCACATGTACCGCCTCCACCACGACAATGGCATTATCGACCACGATACCGATTGCCAGCACCAGTGCGAACAGTGTCAGCATATTGATGGAGAAACCCAACATCTGCATAAAAAAGAAGTCCCGACAAGCGAAACAGGAACGGCTATCGCCGGAATCAACGTCGAACGGAAATCCTGCAGGAACAAATATACCACGATAAACACCAGCAAAAAGGCTTCCAACAACGTCCGGAGCACAACCGAAATCGAAGCATCCAGAAATCGCGAAACATCGTACGATATATTATAATCCATTCCGGGGGCAAAACTGCTTTCCTTGATTTCCTCCATCTTGGCTTTGATATTCTGAATCACCTCACGGGCATTCGAACCCGGACGCTGCTTGATCATGATAGAGGCGGAAGGCTTGCCGTCGGTCATGGAAATCATATTATAGTCTTCCGAGTCGAACTCAATCGTCGCCACATCCTTCAACCGGAGAACCGAACCGTCCGGCAACGCTTCAACACGATCTCGCCATATTCTTCGGGAGTGCTGAACTTCCCGCTATATTGCAATACATATTGCAACTGCTGCGGAATCTTATCCGAACTGATACCGGTCTTCCCAGGAGCAGCTTCGATATTTTGCGAACGGATAGCGGCGGTCACCTCCTGCGGTGACATATTATAGGCTGCCAGCCGGTTGGGGTTCAGCCACACGCGCATCGCATAATCGCGGCTTCCCATGATCTCGACAAAACCGACACCGTCGATTCGCTTCAGCTCACGCAGGATATTGATATCGGCAAAATTGTACACGAACTTCTCGGTATGCGAACTGTCCGTGCTCATGATGTTCAGATACATCAACATACTGTTTACTTCTTTCTCGGTAATCACACCGGCACGGATCACTTCTTCGGGAAGTTCATCGAGGACTGTCGTCACACGGTTCTGCACATTCACGGAGGCGACATCCGGATCGGTTCCTACCTTAAAATAGATCGTCGTCAGCGACATACCGTCGTTCGTACAAACGGTCGTCATATAGGTCATTCCGGGCACACCATTGATAGCACGTTCCAAGGGAGTCGCCACAGTTTTAGCCATCACATCGGCATTGGCTCCCGTATAACGGGCCGTCACCGTAACGGAAGGCGGAACAATATCGGGAAACTGGGTAATCGGCAAAGAGGTAATAGCCAGCAAACCCAGAAAAACAATCACAACAGAAATGACACCGGACAGAATCGGGCGTCTGATGAATATTTCAAACATACGGCTTACTTATTATTTTCGACTTCATCAGACAATTCCAATTGTTTACGGACCGTTTCGGCATCCACAATCTCAGGCGTAATAACCATCCCGTCACTCACTTGCTGGACTCCTTCATAAACGATCAGCGTATTGTCAGGCAGGTCTTTCGTTACATAATAGGCACCGTGACGAGAGAGTGGTTCGAAACTGCGGACACTCACTTTGCCTTCTTCATCAACAGTATACACGTAAGTAAAATCCTGAATCTCGAATGTCGAACGTTGCGGGACCAGTATCACGTCTTCCATTTCTGTCAGCATACGGATTTTACCCGAAACACCATGTCGCAACAGGCGGTCCGGATTGGCAAAACGCGCACGAAAGCAATGGAACCCGTACCGCGTTCAAAATCACCTTCTACGGTTTCGACCGTTCCTTTGTACGGATAGGTTGTCTGATCCGACAGGATCAACTCCAGGTTGTTATACTCCGGCTGTTCCACTCCGCTCAACTGCGTACGTTATATTCAAGATATTCTTTCTCGTTAATCTTGAAATAGGCAAACATTTCCGAAACATCCGTCAGGGAGGTCAACAAGCTGGACGGCGTGACCAAGCTACCGACCTTAAACGGTATACGGTCCACATACCCTTCAAAAGGAGATGTGATGGTCGTATATGAATAATTCGTTTCCGCACGAAGCAAACGCGATTTGGCCTGCTGTACCCGCAAACGGGCGACATCGGCTTCCGCCAATGCCTGTTCCAAGCGGATCGGCGAAATGATGTCCTTTTCCACCAAGCGCTTTACACGGTCCGCTTCGACTTCCGCCATTTTCAACTCGGCCTGCACTTGCTTATAATTGGCCTGCGCCTCTTTGACCTCTTCATACAGTTCGGCAGAGGAAAGCTTGAACAAGACCTGTCCCTTCTTCACGTGCTCTCCTTCGTCAACCAAGACATCTTCAACGAACCCTTCCACTTTCGGTTTAACCTCCACAAACTGGACAGCCTGCACATCGGCTACATACGATTGAGCCACTTCGATACTCGTAGCTACCAGCTTCACCACCAGCGTATTGTCTTTACTTCCGGATTTCTTTTCATGGCTCCGGTTACAAGAGGTAAAAAAGCTGGCTATTAAAAACAAAAAAGGTAAATAGTTAAAAAATAATCTTCTCGTCATAAATCGTTTCTGATTAGTTTATTTTTAGGTTATAATTATAAACATGATAAAGCGTGCAATATCAGGGATACGACAAAGCCTTCCGCATACCGGCACAACATACCCATACACGCTCTGAAAAATAAAAAGAATCGGATAAGACCTAAATCAGATAGGAACAAAACCAGACGAAACTCTGGGTCTTATGAAGTTGATAAAATATAGGCAAGAATGCACATTGCTGCAATTCAAGAGAATGAATCAGCTCATGCACATTTATTATAGTCAGCCAGTCGGCTATAAAGTCTGCAACAAACTGTTGGATTTGAATCTGTTCCTGCCGGACAGTACGCAACGAGGCATTATCGTCGAAATCAAGTACATCATGCACTCCATTCTCTACCACCTCGATGGAAGAACTTGGGAAACCTTCCAGAAAGAAATCGCTGCCAACTGAATAAAACGGCATAAAGACCAACATGATCATCAAAATCACACGCTGGTAAAACTTTATCTTTTTATCCACGGTAGTTACTAACATTCCTTCCCTAAAAACTTTTTGCAAAGATAAAGAATCCATATCTTATTTCAAAATACCGTTAATTAATCCCATAAAGAAAAAGTCCCGACGATAATAAATCATCAGGACTTTGCGGAGAAAGCGGGATTCGAACCGCGAAACCCTTTAGGGGTTTACACGGCTTTCCAGGCGTGTCCCTCTTCAACCACATCCGAGCATCTCTCCTTTCGGTTGATTATTGTAGTCCGCGCCACGTTTTCATCCATCTTCT
>ENA-OQCS01001473-OQCS01001473.1-human-gut-metagenome-genome-assembly--contig:-NODE-1473-length-12042-cov-3.972807_pt1 | contig 12042 bp, 17 predicted proteins | sample MGYA00242757_ERZ504575 | MGnify/ENA primary metagenome ERZ504575 (study PRJEB26092, sample SAMD00036297) | human gut metagenome | host: Homo sapiens | study: EMG produced TPA metagenomics assembly of...
CCTTTGCGTGCACGCCGCCAAACGCAGCGCACAGCCATTGCCACACCTCTGCCGGGGTCAGATCAAAAATGTACAGGCTGACACACAGTGCCAGCACGATCATGATAAGGGTTGCCGCAGGCCGTCCGCACAGCAGCAGCAGCTGCCGCCCAGCAGTGCGCCCAGCGCACCGCCGCCGATCCATGCATTCACGCCGTTTGCGTAGCAGGCAGCCGTCATCTGAAATGCCGACATGCCCTGCGGCTGGATATCAGAAAAACGATCACCGTGCCGCAGGCAAACACCAGCCAAGAACCAGCTTGAAGATCTTGGGCAGAAGGTCTTCGCCCCGGGTATACTGCACAGCAAGGCAGCACACTGCCGCGCCCAGCACAAAGCTGCCACAGCCAAAAAGTCCGAACAGCACATCGTGCAGGGCCTTCCATGCCGAATCTCCCTCCACAAAGGCCAGCACCACCAGCAAAAGGCCTGCAAACAGGGTGCCAAGCCCCGCTGGAAGCCGCTGTTCTGCGCGTTTTTTGCGCGATGCTGCGCGCCGTGTTGTCGTTTTACGTTTTTTTGTTGCCATGTTTCTTTGTTCCCCGCGTTTGTAGTAGACACACTATTTGATTTTATTATTGTACCACGCAGGGAAGAAAATGGCAAACCTATTGTTGTACAAAATCGGCCTTCATTTGCGTTCAATCTCTTTATACAGCCACGCCAGCGCATCCGAAAGCCCGCCCAGCTCATCAATGAGCTTTTCCTTCACGGCCCGACGTCCATCCAGCACCGTGCCCATGTCCATCACCAGCTCGCCGGTGTGGAGCATCAGGTCGGTGTAGCGTTTTCGGTCATGCCGCTGTGGGCCGCTACGAAGCCGGTGATGCGCTGCTGCATCTGCTCAAAGCTGCGCATGGTCTGCGGCACCCCCAGAATGACACCGGAATGCCGCACCGGGTGCACGGTCATGGTGGCTGTGGGCACGATGAAGCTGCGCCGGGCGCTGACGGCAAGCGGGATGCCGATGGAGTGCCCGCCGCCCAGCACAAGCGTTGCACTGGGCTTGGATACGCTGGCGATCAGCTCCGCCAGCGCAAGGCCTGCTTCCACATCCCCGCCTACCGTGTTCAGCAGCACCAGCAGGCCTCGATGCGAGGATCTTCCTGCGCGGCCACCAGCTGCGGGATGACATGCTCATACTTCGTGGTCTTCTGGCCCTGCGGCGCTTCCGAATGGCCTTCGATCTGGCCGATGACGGTCAGGCAGTGGATCACATGCTCCCCGCGGGCCAGCGTGACCGTGCCCAAATCCTCGATCTCTTCTTTTTCCAGCCGACGCGCGTCGGTCAGCTGCGTTTCATCATTCATATGCTTTCCTCCTGCGTTTTCTGTCAGCATTCCCCAGCCTGTGCCGGCTATGCAGACCCGCTGCAGCAAAAAAGCGGTAACATTTCATAAAATTTTTTGAGAATGATTTGACATTCTCCATCGGTGCAGTATACTTTAAATAATTGACTGTAATATCTGCAATATGAACCCGTAAACGGATCGGGGTTTCTCTGCGCCGCATCTGTAAAGCAGGCAGCTGCGGCAAGTACTGCGATAGAGCGAAAGGAGAAAGTATTCTATGAACACTCCTGCAAGGGCTTCGCTTCCCGTTATCAAGCGTCTTCCCAAATATTACCGCTATCTGTGCTCTCTGCAGGCGGACGGCATCAACAGCATTTCTTCCCGCGAGCTGGCTGCTCAGATGGGCACCACCGCTTCGCAGGTACGGCAGGACTTCAACTGCATCGGCGATGTGAATGGCCGGCAGGGCATCGGCTACTCGGTGGAAAACCTGCTCTCCATTCTGGAAGGCCTGCTGTTCGGCAACGGCGACCGCCTGCCCACCATCCTGATCGGCTGCGGCCGTCTGGGCAAGGCAGTGAGCCGCTTTATCACCACCGATACCAACGGCTACCGCCTGATCGCCGCCTTTGATGTGGCACAGAGCGAGGTGGGCAAGGAGATCAGCGGCATCCAGATCCGCCATATCGACGAGCTGGAGTCTTTCTGTGCCGAGCATCACCCCAAGGTCGCAGTGCTCTGTGTGCCCCGTGACGGTGCGGAACAGGTCAGCGGCCGTCTGGTGGATCTGGGCATCGAGGGCTTCTGGAACTTCTCCCACTATGACCTCTCTGTGCCGTATCCCGATGTGGTGGTGGAGAACGTCCATCTGGGCGACAGCCTGATGAGCTTGCTACCGCCTGCGCAATCAGGACTGAACGTACCTATATAAGTAATAAGAGAACCCTCTCAGTCAAAGCCTGAGATGCCGCTGAACCCTCTCAGTCTCGCATACGCTCGACAGCTCCCCCGAAAGGGAGCTTTATGAGTGGGGACGGGAAAGTTTCTGCTTCTCCGGCGAAGGACAGCCTGCCCGGAAGATGCAGAAAAGCTCCCCCATCGGGGGAGCTGGCAAAGCCGTCAGGCTTTGGCTGAGAGGGTTCTTTCTGCAAGGAGAGTTTTTCAAATGGCAAAACTGTATTTCCGCTACGGCGCAATGAACAGCGGCAAAAGCACCGCCCTGATGCAGGTAGCCCACAACTACGAAGAACAGGGGATGCGGGTGCTGATCCTCAAGCCACAGGTGGACACCAAGGGCGGCGGTGAGCTGGTGAGCCGTCTGGGCGTGCGCCGCAAGGCTGATCTGCTGATCCCGCCGGAGACGGACGTGTTCGAGCGTGCGCACGGCCAACGCTGACGGTGCGCCGCTGGCCTGCGTGCTGTGCGACGAGAGCCAGTTTTTCACTGCGCAGCAGGCAGAACAGCTGTTCATGGTCACGGTGGATTTGAACATTCCGGTGATCTGCTACGGCCTGCGGGCAGATTTTTCGCTCAAGGCTTTCCCGGCTCTACCCGCCTGCTGGAGCTGGCCCACACCATCGAGGAGATGAAGACTATCTGCACCTGCGGCCGCAAGGCCATCTGCAACTGCCGCAGGGTGAACGGCAGATTCGTCTTTGAGGGCGAGCAGGTGGCCATCGATTTGGAAAACGATGTGCAGTACGTGAGCATGTGCCCTCAGTGCTACTTCAAGGCAAAGCGCGCGTTCTACGCCGAAAAAGCTGCTTCGCGGGTCGAATAAACTTGTATACAAGGCTGCTGTGTCCAACGACACGGCAGCCTTTCTTTTTATTCCCGGCCCACAGGCGCAGTCCACGCAGCAGCGCAAAATATGTCGCTGTCGGTGCTTTTTCACCCCCCAAAAGGGCGAAGAAGCACCGATTTCCACGCCTGCAGACCGGTGCCGGATGCCCGCCGCAAACAATTGATATATCAGAATGAACATTTTTTGCGCTATTGATATATCAGTTCAAAGACTCCCATCCGGGCTTTTTAAGCTGGTGTTCGTCCACAATATATGCAACGTTTCCACGTTCTGAAACGGAATGTTTACAAAATTATCGCAAAATTCGACGTTCCCCCTATGATGCATCCCAGTTTTCTATGCAAAATGGCGAAGTATACATGTTGCACAGTTTTTCGAGCCAAGTTTATTCATTTCAGCGAAGGCGTCAATTCTTGCGCGGAAACAAGAGCAATATTTGTACGTTTTTTGTTTAGATATCTGCAATTTGCGTCTTTCTTTTTGGTTGTTGTTTTGTTATCATAATTGTATACAACGGGGTATGTGCAGACCCCCGTTCGAGATGATGTTTTCTGTATTTAGGAGGAGAACGAAAATGAGCAAGGCAATTTCTCGTCGTGATTTCATGAAGGTCACCGGCGCTGTGGGCGCTGCCGGCCTTCTGGCTGCCTGCGGCGGCAACTCTGCTGCATCCGGCTCTGCTGCTTCCACCGCTTCTTCCGCTCCCGCTGCTTCTGCAGACGAGAGCCTGGCACTGTCTGACGGCCCTGTTTCCATGACCATCAGCTGGTGGGGCGGCGACAGCCGTCACGAGGCTTACCAGAACGCCATCAAGGAGTTCCAGGCTGAGCACACCAACATCACCATCGAGCCCACCTTCGCCGCATGGTCCGGCTGGGAAGAGAAGATGGCAGCTGCCTTCATCGCTGGCAACGCACAGGATGTGTGCCAGGTGAACTGGAACTGGCTGTACAACTACTCTGCTGACGGCAGCAAGTTCGTGGACCTGAACACTGTTTCCAAGTTCCTGGATCTGACCCAGTGGGATGCCGCTGCCATGGACGCCTGCTACGTTGCAAACAGCCAGCAGTGCGTGCCCGTTTCCATGACCGGCCGTATCTTCTTCTGGAACATGACCACCTTCAACAAGGCTGGCATCACCGAAGTTCCCAAGTCTCTGGATGATCTGATGGCTGCGGCAAGGCATTCAAGGAGAAGCTGGGCGACGATTACTACCCCATGCATCTGCGCATACGACCGTATGATCCTGATGGTCTTCTACCTCGAGTCCAAGTACGGCAAGGACTGGGCTGACCCCGTCACCTCTACCCTGAACTACACCGAGGACGAGATCGCTGAGGGCATCGACTTCATCAAGAGCCTGGTGGATGGCCACGTCATGATGAACCTGAAGACCTACTACTCTGCAAACTCTGATACCGCTACCCACCAGTCCAACGAGTGGATCACCGGTAAGATCGCAGGCATCTTCGAGTGGGATTCCGCTGCTTCCAAGTACTCCTCCGCTCTGGATGATGCCAACAAGGACGGCTTCACCGTTGGCGAAGAGATCAAGTTCGGCGACAACAACGGCGGCTTCTCCAAGGTCTCCATGGGTCTGGCCATCACCAAGACCAGCAAGTGCGTTGCCGAGGCTGCTACCCTGATCAACTTCCTGCTGAACGAGGAGAAGGGCGCTTCCATCATGGGTTCCGAGTGCGGCATCCCCGCTTCCAAGGCTGGTCTGGCTGCTGCTCAGGCTGCCGGCGCTGTCAAGGATCTGGTTGCTGAGGCAAACGCCAAGGTCATGGCCTTCACCACCAACAAGCTGGATCCCCTGTTCGAGAACAACGACCTGAAGGCTTCCGGCACCGGCATCTATCAGGAAGTGTTCGACACCGTTGACTACGACGCGTTTCCGGTGCAGACGTTGTTGACACCCTGCTGGACGGCATGGAGTCTGTTGGCTACACCATCGGCTAAGTTACATTTTTGAGTGCCGCCGTGTGCGGTCACGCACAGAAAAGGGCACCCTTTGACTGAACCGAGGGGCACCTGCCGCCCGACCGGCAGATGCCCCTTTTTGTCAGAGATATATTACAAAATCTTGACAAAGCTGTATCCAGTCTGTTACCCCTTCGTCCGTCTCATGCTCCGAAATTCCTTAAAAAGGAGGATTTCCCAGATGAAAGAAAGCAATGCTCCCGTCGTCGGGCGCACCCCGTTCCAGAAATGGCTGGACAAATATCAGGGTCTGTTTTATCTGATCCCCTGGATCATCGGCTTCGTCGTCTTTAAGGCAGTTCCCTTCGGTCAGTCGCTGTACTACAGCTTCACCGATATGAACTTCTTCAAGAGCGGCACCCAGTTCGTTGGTCTGGCCAACTACATCACGGCCTTTACCACCACCAAGATCACCAAGGCGCTGATCATCACCTTCAAGTACGCTTTCATCACCGTGCCTCTGAAGCTGGTCTTTGCGCTGTTCATCGCATACATCCTGAACTTCAAGATCGCATGCGTCAACCTGTTCCGTACTGTGTACTACATCCCCTCCATTCTGGGCGGCTCTGTTGCGATCGCCGTTCTGTGGAAGGCTGTATTCAGTGTGGACGGCCTGCTCAACACCGTTCTGCGCGCTGTCACCTTTGGTCTGGTGCAGGGCCCCGAGTGGCTGTCTGACCCCAGCTACGCGCTGTGATCATCTGCTTCCTGCGTATCTGGCAGTTCGGTTCTGCATGGTGCTGTTCCTGGCCGCTCTGAAGGGCGTGCCTGCAGACCTGTACGAAGCCGCTACCATTGATGGTGCCGGCAAGTGGCGTCAGTTCTTCTCCATCACCGTTCCGATGATCACTCCCATCATCTTCTACAACCTGGTCACTCAGATCTGCCAGGCTTTCCAGGAGTTCAATGGCCCGTACATCATCACCAATGGCGGCCCCCGTGGTTCCACCACGCTGATCTCTCTGCTGGTCTACAACTACGCATTCAAGTCTTATGACATGGGTATGGCATCCGCTCTGGCATGGATCATGTTCATCATCGTCTGCATCCTGACGATCATTGCATTCACCAGCCAGAAGAAGTGGGTCTACTACTCTGACGAAAGGTAAGGTGACCAGTATGGGAATGAAAGCATCGAACAAAATCGCGACCTTCTTCAAGTATTTCGTCCTGATCCTGGTCGGCGTCATCATGATCTATCCCCTGCTGTGATGATCAGCGCTACCTTTAAGGACAACAGCGAGATCTTTGCAGGCATCAGCCTGTGGATTAAGCACCCCACTCTGGATGGCTACCGCGGCGCACTGAACAACTTTGGCGGTTCCATCAACATCCTGCAGGCCATGCTGAACACCTACAGCTACGTCATCCCCAAGGTGATCTGCACGGTGGTCTCCGCCTGTGTGGCTGCCTACGGCTTTGGCCGCTTCGATTTCCCCGGCCGTAAGCTGATGTTCAACATCATGCTGGCCACCCTGTTCCTGCCGCAGGTCGTTCTGAATGTGCCGCAGTACCTGCTGTACAACAAGTTCGGCTGGCTGGACAGCCCCTTCTATCTGGCTATCTGGGTGCACTGCGCATTTGCGACCGAGACCTACTTCGTCTACCAGCTGGTGCAGTTCATGCGCAATGTCCCCCGTGATCTGGACGAAGCCGCTGCCATCGACGGCTGCTCCTCCTTCCAGACCCTGTACAAGGTCATCGTGCCCATGCTTGGCCCCGCTCTGGTGTCCTGCGCACTGTTCCAGTTTATGTGGAGCTGCAACGACTTCATGGGTCCGCTGCTTTACGTCAGCACTCCCGGTAAGTACCCGATGTCCCTGTTCGTCAAGCTGTCCATGGACGGTGATACCGGTTTCGCATGGAACAAGATCCTTGCTCTGTCCCTCATCTCCATCCTGCCGCAGCTGATCGTCTTCTTCTGTGCACAGGACCAGTTCGTTGAAGGTATCTCTGCCGGTGCCGTCAAGGGCTAAGCCCTTTCCCCGCACAGCATAAGATCATCTGATACAAACAAACACCCCCTGTGCCGTTCCCGTAGATGGCGCAGGGGGTGTTTCTTATTTCTTATGTCCTTTGCGGTACTGCAGTGGGCCGGTACCCATCACCTCGCGGAACACCCGGCGGAAATGGGCGGCGCTGGCAAAGCCGGTCTGCTCGGCCACCGCACTGATGGAAAGCTCGGTCGTTTCCAGCAGCTTCTGGGCCGCTTCGATGCGGCGGTTGTTGATGTAATCCACGATGGACTGGCCCGTTACCCGCCGGAACAAACGGCTCAGGTAGTAGGGCGAAAGATAAAACTGCGCCGCAACCTCGGTGAGGGAAAACTTCTGCCGGTAATTGGCCGCAAGGTAGGCGCAGATCTGCTCCACCGTTTCGTTGTGGGGACGCGCCACAGCGCTGCTCTCGGCAATGCACTCCTGCTCCACATAGTGCAGAATCAGCAGCAGGTACAGCGGGCCGGGGTAATCCTGCTCGGTGCTGGCGCTGGCCATCATTTCCAGCAGGGTACGGATGCGGCTCTGCCACTGTACCGGTGCATACAGCACTGTGCGCTCCCCGGGCGCAAACAGGCGGCCGAAATCCCGCCCGGCTGTGGTTTTCAAATCATGCAGCATCCCCAGTGGAAAGTGGCACCCCACGATCTGCGGCACGGCGCTGCCGGTCTGTGCAAAGCGGCAGCCGCCGGGGCCAAGCAGCACGGCGCTGCCGGGGTTTACCAGCACATTCCCGCCCTCGTATTCCAGCGTGACGCTGCCCTCCGACACCAGCAGCAGATAGCAGGTGTCCTCATCCGGCGGCAGCTCGTAGCGGCCAATATTCAGGCGCAGGGTAGCTGCGGCCACTTTGCCGGTGATCTTTTCACGTTCTGATCTCATAGGTAACTCCTTCAGTCGCGGCTGATGCCGCGCCAGCTCCCTTAAAGAGGGAGTCTCTGGCGAAGAGGAAAAGCTTTCCGGTATGCCAAAGCCTCCATCACGGATGGAAGTGCAAACCCGCGAGGTTCGACGGAAGGGGTTCCCTTCATTCTAATCTTTATCATATCATGTCCGCTTCCTGCGGGCAAGACAAAACCATCAGGAGGTTCTCTCATGAATCTGTCGCTTATCCGTTCCATGACGCGCAGCGCTGTTTTCGAGCTGGAAAACGGCCTGTGCTATCGTCCGGCCCACCCGTTCACCGTTACCCTGAACGGAAAGACCGTCTACGAAGCCTGCCAGACCAACGTGTTCTCCCTGTTCTCCCTGCTGCCCGGTACGGAGTACACGGTGGGTGTGCAGGCCGAGGGCGAAAGCCTGACCTGCACCTTTACCACCGAGGCCGAGACCTTCTTTGTGGATGCTTCCCGCTACGGTCTGGTGGCCGACGGCACCACGGACAACACCCTCAAGCTGCAGGCGGCTCTTTCCACCTGCCCCAAGGGCGGCACGGTGTACGTGCCCGCAGGCCGCTACCGCACCTGCAGCCTGTTCCTGAAAAGCAACACCACCCTCTATCTTGAAAAGGGCGCTGTGCTGCTGGGCGACAATGACCGCACCCACTACCCCATCCTGCCCGGCGTGATCCCCAGCGAGAACGAGGTGGATGAATACTACCTGACCGGCTGGGAGGGCAACCCGCTGGACAGCTTTGCGGGTCTGTTGAACATCACGCAGGTGCACGATGTCGTTGTGACCGGCGAGGGCACGCTGGACTGCGATGCCGAGAACGGCGACTGGTGGGTGACGCCCAAAATCAAGCGCATCGCATGGCGGCCCCGCGCTGTGGCTGCTGTGGACAGCGAGAACATCTGCCTGCACGGCATCACGGTGCAGAACAGCTATTCGTGGACGATCCACCCCATCTTTGTCAAGCACCTTGACCTGCTGAACTTCAACATCAACAATCCTTACAATGCCCCCAACACCGACGGCATCGACCCCGAAAGCTGCGAATATATCCGCATCATCGGCGTGAACATCCATGTGGGCGACGACTGCATTGCCATGAAGGCCAGCAAGGTATTCCTTGGCATGAAGCTGAAAAAGAGCTGTGAGCACACCGTTATCCGCAACTGCCTGTTGGACAAAGGCCATGGCGGCATCGTCATTGGCAGCGAGATGAGCGGCGGTGTGAAGGATATGGTGGTCACCCAGTGCCTGATGGACCACACCGACCGCGGCCTGCGCGTCAAGACCCGCCGTGGCCGCGGCAACACCGCCGTCATCGACGGGCTGGTGTTCCGCAACGTGGAGATGCGGGGTGTCAAGGCACCCTTCGTCATCAACATGTTCTACTTCTGTGACCCGGACGGCCACGGCCCCTATGTTCAGTGCCGCGATGCCATGCCCGTGGACGAGTACACCCCGAAGCTGGGCAGCCTGACCATGGAGACATCGTCGCCACCGACGCTCAGTTCGCGGGATGCTACTTCGACGGCCTGCCGGAGCAGCCCATTGAGCGCGTTTCCATGAAGAACGTCACGATCACCTTTGACCCCAATGCCGAGGCCGGTCAGGCCGCTATGGCGGATAACCGCCTCTGGTGAAGAAGCTGGCCATCTACGCGAGAACGTCAAGGAGATCGACCTGCACAACGTGAAGATCGAGGGCTACGAGGGCGAACGCCTGCACTTTGCAAATGTCGGCCATTTTGAGGAGGACTGATACCATGACCCATGAAGAAATTCTTGCCATGCTGGGCGATTACGTGGACTACCTGATCGCCAATTCCAGCGCCGAAGTACCCATGTGGAACATCGAAAAGGTGCGCAGCGGCAAGCCCAACAAGTGGAACTACATCGACGGCTGCATGATCACCGCCTGCCTGAGCCTGTACAAGACCACCGGTGACGAGAAGTACCTGCGCTTTTCCAAGAACTTCATCGACTGGTTCGTGCAGGAGGATGGCTCCATCAAGACCTACGACCCCAAGGAGTACAATCTGGACAACGTGAATCAGGGCAAGAACCTGTTCACCCTGTACGATATCTTTGGGGATGAAAAGTACCGCAAGGCCATCGAGACCATCCGCAGCCAGCTGGCCACCCAGCCCCGCACCAAAGAGGGTAATTTCTGGCACAAGGACATCTACGTGGCAGTGTGGCTGGACGGCACCTACATGGCCCAGCCTTCTACATGGAGTACGAGACACGCTTTAACAAGATGCAGGGCTGCATCGACAGCTACAAACAGTTCATGAATATCAAAAAGCACATGCGGGACGAAAAGACCGGCCTGTACTACCACGGCTATGATGAGAGCCGCCAGATGTACTGGGCCGACCCCGTCACCGGCTGCAGCCCCAACTTCTGGCTGCGTGCCATGGGCTGGTTCATGGTAGCCATGGTGGACGTGCTGGAGCGGATGGACGAGCAGCTGTACAACGAGTACCGCGGCATCATGGCAATGCTCAAGCAGACCATTGAGGATGTGCATAAATTCCAGGACGAGGAGACCGGCATGTTCTGGCAGGTGATGGATCACCCCGGCGTGGAGGGCAACTACCTCGAGACCAGCGGCACCGCTCTGTTTGCCTACGCGGTGCTCAAAGGCGTGCGTCTGGGCTACCTGCCGAAACGCATGGCCGCATGGGCCGAAAAGGCCTTCTACGGCACCTGCGACAAGTACCTCTCCAAGAACCGGATGCAGTCTGCAGCTGGACGGCATCTGCTTGGTGGCGGGTCTTGGCGGCAAGGATCACCGCGACGGCTCTCTGGCCTACTACTTCAGCGAGCCGGTGGTCTGCAACGATGCCAAGGGCGTGGGCCCGCTGGTGCTGGCTTACACCGAAATGATCGCACGCAAGTAAACTGCATATCGTGGGCGGCAGCTTTCTTGCCGGACACGAGTCGGGCCATTCCATCGCCCGCAGGGCTGTTGCAAAACAGCGTCTCTTTAAAATGTTGAAAACAGCCGCATTCACCGTACAAAACGGGCAGAACGCTGAAAACTCAAAGGCAGATCTCAAAAAAAAATGAGATAGGCAGCCCCTTTCGGGGAAGCCTATCTCATTTCGTTGGGGCTGCTTTGCAACAGCCCCTTCTCTATGGAAAGAGGTTCAACATGAATTCTCGAAGATGTCTTATCAGAACTTGAACAGGTTCACGATGCGCTGCCACAGGCGGGTGAAGATATTGCCTTCCTTCACCGTCTCAGTCTCGGCTGCAGTGGTGTCGGCAGCGGCCACGGTTTCAGCGGTCTTGTAGACGAACTTCACGCTGCTCTCGGCATCGTCCGGTGCACCGGCAAAGCTGGTGTAGTCGTTCAGGCGGTCGGTCATCTCGTCCAGCACGGTCTTCAGGCCATGGAGCTGATCCTGATCCAGCGCGCCGGTCAGCTTGGAGATGCCTTCCTCGTTGAACTGGTTCAGACCATCGTTCAGCTGGCCTGCGCCGTCATTCAACTGACCTGCACCGGTGTTCAGGGTGTTCACGCCGTCATACAGGGTCTTGGTGCCTGCAGCCAGCTGTGCGCTGCCATCCTTTGCGGAGTGGGCACCGTCCGCAGCGGTCTGCACGCCTGCGGTGTACTGGTTCACGCTGGAAACAAAGAACTGGATCTGAGAAAGGCTGGTCTTCAGGCGCGGACATCGGCCATATCCTGGCTGTTCTCGATCTGGTACTTCAGCTCTTCGTGGATGGTGTTCTTTGCATCGGCATTGGTCACCATCTCCAGAGCGCCGGTCAGCATGGAAGCGTCAAAGTTCTGCATCAGCTTCAGGGCTGCTTCCAGATCGTGGTTCGTCTTGGTCGCGGACAGATACAGGGCCAGATCCAGCTGGCTGTCCTTGAAGCTGGGAGCTGCTCCCAGATGTGCGCACCATCTTGCGGCGGCCGGCAGCCAGCGTCTTGTCGTTCATGGTCAGGATGTTGTCGATGACGGCGGCGTAGTTATCCCAGTCATATCGGTGTCGATTAGACCGCCCTCTTTCAGGGTCTTGTTG
>ENA-OQCS01001474-OQCS01001474.1-human-gut-metagenome-genome-assembly--contig:-NODE-1474-length-12041-cov-1.325499_pt1 | contig 12041 bp, 19 predicted proteins | sample MGYA00242757_ERZ504575 | MGnify/ENA primary metagenome ERZ504575 (study PRJEB26092, sample SAMD00036297) | human gut metagenome | host: Homo sapiens | study: EMG produced TPA metagenomics assembly of...
TGGTCAAATACTTTAAGCGTAATAGTACCGTTTCTAATTATTGGTGTTGGCATTATGTATTATAATTATGCTCGTTTTGGCAGTGTTATGGATTTTGGGGCAAATTATAATTTGACCAGTAATGATATGACTCATAGAGGAATTGTTTTAGCAAGAAATTGGGTTGGGATTTTTGAGTATATTTTTCAGCCGCTAAATATATCTTCTAAATTTCCTTTCATGCAGTTAATTGGAAATAATGTACAATTTGATTATCAGGGATATTTAAGTCAGGAGCCATTATTTGGAGGTTTTTATGGTTTAATCCAATACTTGTAATATGTTGGGCATATTTTAAAAATCGTAAGGAAATGAAGAAGAAAAAATGCTACGCATTAGGTGTAGGGGCGTTTGTTAGTGCTGTTATAATTATTTTATTAACAATTCAAATGTCTGGAATGACACAGAGATATATGTCCGATTTTGGATGGCTATTTGCGATGTCCACGGTGATTGCATTTTTATATTTAGAAGAAAAATATAGAAATACTCAAAAATATTATATTGTAATGAAAGTGCTGATTAGTCTGAGTGCTATTACATTAGTAGTTAATTATTTCAATATATTTATAGCTGATAGATATCAGAATTTATTTTATACGAATCCTAATCTGTGGTTTTGGGTTAAATATGTTCTGTTTTCTATATAAAAGAGCACGAAATTTGACAAAAAAACAAGCATTTGATATAATCTTTCCATCTAAAGAAAAGTGTAGTATAATAATCAAGTAATCAAAATAAAAGTTGGTGATTCAGATAGAACTAAATATCTGTAAACCAACTTTTTTTGAGAAAAATATTATTTATATAAGTTAGGAGAACAATGGACGAGAAGATATTAACAGTAACGATTCCAAGTTACAATGTGGAAGCATATTTGGAAGACTGCCTGGAATCTTTTGTGAATTCCGAGGTTATGGATGATATTGAAGTATTGATCGTGAACGATGGTTCAAGTGATAATACTGCCAAGATTGCACAGCGATATGCGGACAAGTACGAAAATACATTCCGGTTGATCAATAAAGAAAATGGGGGGACATGGTTCTACGATTAAACACAGGGAGTTCGTGAGGCAAAAGGAAAATATTTTAAAGTGGTTGATGGGGATGACTGGGTAGATACAAGAAGTTTTATTCATCTTGTGAAAGTGTTAAAAGAGAGCGATGCAGATATTGTGGCGTCTAATTATACCTGGATCAATCATACAACCAGAATGCCAGAGAAGAGGCAGGAACATCCGTTTGAAAAAATAGAGTATAATAAGCTGTATCAGTTTGAAGAGATTGTCGGTAAAACGATTATTGATATGCATGCGACAACTGTGAAGACGGAATTGTTCAGAAAGGCTGATGAACAGAATTGACGAACACAACTTTTTATGTTGATGTGGAATTTATTGCATTTCCGATTCCGTATGTGCGGACAGTGTATTTCATAGAAGAGCCGGTATATCAGTATCGCTGGACTTCCGGGACAGAGTATGTCTATTCAGAAGATGCAGAAGAATCTGAAGAATCATTTACGTGTGCTTATGCGGCTGAACAGCTATTGCAAGAAGTAGAAAAGATTGCTCCGGTAGCGAATCTGGAGTATATCCGTGAGCTGACAGCAACAATTCTTACCAGTCAGATGAAGATTTATATAAGTTTTCCTCTTAAGAATGGTATGAGAAAAGAAGCAATGAAATTGGATGCATATTTTTATCATAAGAACCGGAAAGTCTATGACAGAGTAAAGAATCCGGCTGTTCTGGTTTTGAGGAAAACTCGATATGCTGCATTCCCGTTAGCGGTTCTTGTTTTTAAAGGACGAAGAAATTCATATTAAGATGGAGAAGAAAAATGAGTGTGACAAGAGATAGGATAAATACATTTTTTAGGTATAAGGATTTATTAAGAGAACTGGTAGTCAGAGATGTGAAATTAAAATACAGAAGAAGTTTCCTGGGATATGTATGGAGCATTTGAATCCATTGCTGATTATGTTAGTAATGACGCTTTGTATTTTCGCAGATGTTTCAGCGTGGAATAGAAACTTTCCGGTTTATTCTGCTTACCGGACAGGCGCTGTTTGATTTTATGAACAATGCAACCCATATGTCCATGTATTCAGTATTGGATAATGGAGCACTGATTAAGAAAATTTATGTACCAAAATATATTTTTACATTGTCGAAAGTAACAAGCTCATTGATTGATCTTATTTTTTCAATGGGTGCATTGATTTTGGTGATGCTGATTACAAGAACACCATTTTCACCATATTTTTTATTATTTCCGCTGGTAGTTATACCGCTTTATATTTTTGTGTGTGGAATGGGATTCTTCTTGTCAGCAGCAAATGTTTTCTTTAGAGACATTCAGTATATTTATAATGCAATTACTGTAGCATGGATGTATGTAACACCGATGTTCTATCCGATTGACCTTCTTCCGGACGGGCTGAGAAAACTGGTAGAATACTGCAATCCGATGTATTATTATATCCAGTTTTTCAGAGATCTTGTTTTATACAGACATTTTACAACGCCGAGAATTTTTGTCGGTTGCTGGGTGATGGCGTTTATTATGCTGACAATTGGACTTGGTGTATTTAAGAAAACACAGGATAACTTCATTTTGTATATCTAGGAGAAAAGATAATGAGCGAAGAATATATTGTTGATGTTGACCATCTTACGATTCGGTTCAACATGGCATCTGAAAAGGTGGATAATTTAAAAGAATATGTAATTAAACTGATTAAGCATGAATTGATGTTTCAGGAGTTTTGGCGTTAAAAGATGTAAATCTGAAGTGAAGAGGGGAGAAGCGTGGGGTTGATCGGAACTAATGGTTCTGGAAAATCCACTCTTTTAAAAGCATGTTGTGGCATTTTAAAGCCGTATAAGGGAACTGTTACGACGAAAGGTACAATTGCTCCATTGATTGAGCTGGGTGCTGGATTTGATATGAATATGACAGCAAGAGAAAATGTGTTTTTAAATGGGACAGTACTGGGACATTCCAGAAAATTCATGGAAGAGCATTTTGATGAGATTATTGAGTTTGCGGAACTTTGGGATTTCCTGGATGTACCGATTAAGAATTTTTCATCAGGTATGCAGGCTCGACTTGGATTTGCGATTGCTACGATGGTAAGGCCTGATATTCTGGTTGTTGATGAAATCTTGTCTGTAGGAGATTATCAGTTTCAGGAAAAATGTTATAAGCGAATGGAAGATATGCTCAGTGGAGGAACAACACTTTTATATGTATCGCATGATGTCAAATCTGTAAGAAAGCTGTGCGATCATGCAATTTGGATTGATAAAGGTGTGGTAAGAAAAAGCGGTCTGGTTGAAGAAGTAACCAATGAGTATATGAATGAATAGTTTGATGGGAGAAATATGATACTACAAAAATTTGCTTTATATCCGTATTCAGAAGAGACGACTCGGCTTTATATGAAAACAACTGATGATGTTGTGACCGACAAGGAAAAAGTTGAGTTAAAGACTTTGGCAAAAGTAAATCTGGAAACATATTTTAATTTATTTTCATGCCTGAAGTGGAAAAAATATGTTGGAGTTGAGTCTGTTTATCTTAGATTAAAGCTGAATGGAATTGTAAAAGTAAAAATAGATCATCTTCAGGTGAAAGATGGAGATGTAGAAAGACATGGTGTACTGGACGAGGAAATCCAGTCGGATGCTTCAGGATATGTAACTTCAAATGAATTTACGCTTCCGGAGGAGGAATGCTTGGAGTTACTGATTGACTGGCAGTGTCAGAGTCAGTGCTTTATGAGGTTGATTTTTCAACAGATCAGACGGGTCTGGAAGAGAATGATATCTGTATAGGAATCGGAATCTGTACGTTCAAGAGAGAAAAATATGTAGAGCGTAATATGAATCTCCTGAAAGAAGGAATCTTAAATAATCCGGCAGCAGAAGCGTATGAACATATTAAAATTTGTATTTCGGATAATGCGGGTACGCTAGAACCAGAGAAAATTGAAAATCCAGAAATTCATGTTGTAAAAAACAAAAATCTGGGTGGAGTAGGCGGGTTTACCCGTACCATGCTGGAATATTTAAATGGCGAAGAAAAAATAAGTCACGTTCTGTTAATGGATGATGATGCAATTATATTACCGGAAACAATTGAAAGAAATTATCTTTTCTTAAAACATTTAAAGAAGAAATATTATAATTATGTAATTGGTGGAGCTCTGATGCGACTGGATCATCCAAGTATCCAGTATGAAAGTGGAGCATTATGGAACAATGGAGATATGATTGCACATAATCATGATTTTGATATGACTTCATTGGCAGAATGCATTACAAATGAAGTCGAGATTGAACATGATTATGTTGGATGGTGGTATTCCTGCATACCAGTCACATTTATTAACAAAAATAAATTACCGCTTCCGTTATTTATTCATCGTGATGATATTGAATATGGATTACGTGCAAATGGAGAATTTATTTTATTAAATGGAATTTGTGTATGGCATGAAGCGTTTGAAAATAAATGTCCGGGAACAAATGAATATTATGATATTCGAAATCTGGCAATACTGAATGCGATTCATGATGAAAAGTTTACGGCTAAACAATTTAAAAAGGTTTTATTTAAAGAGATTAGCAGCAATATAGGAAAGTATCGCTACAAGTATGTGGATTTAAATCTACTTGGAACACTTGATTTCTTAAAAGGAGCAAAATGGTTCAGCGAGCAGGATGGAATAGAGATTCACAAAAACTGGCGGCATATAACTATGAGATGAAATCTAAAGAAGATTTTATCGGTTACAAAGGTTTAACGGAAGAAGATCTTAGCCCATATGGAAAAGAGCAAAGAAAGAATGTTCCATTTATGGAAAAGATCTGGAAAATGGCTACGATGAATGGACATTTTGCCGGCAAGACATGGAAAGCCAAAAGCAGAAATTCCATATCCAAATATTTATGATTTATATCGATATAAAGAAGTGCTGTATATAGACAGTACAGATCATGTGCTGGATGCAAAAAGAAGTGTTATTACGATGATAGCATCTTACATTAAATTTTTTAAAGTATGTAAACATATTGACCAGAGATATGATAAAGTATGTAAACAGTACCGAAATATGTTTGGTACCTTTACTTCAAAGGATTTTTGGAATCATTATCTGGAATTAGATAAAAACATGGATTTATAAGGAGGAACATATGGGATCACCGAAAGTATCAGTAGTAGTACCAATTTATAACGTAGAAAAATATCTTCGTCAGTGCCTTGACAGTATTGTAAATCAGACATTGAAAGATATCGAAATTATTTGTGTAGATGATGGATCAACAGATTCATCACCACAGATTATCCAGGAATATATGGATAAGGATTCACGTGTAAAAGTAATTACAAAACCAAACAGTGGTTATGGAAATTCCATGAACCGTGGATTTGATATGGCAGAGGGCGAATATATCGGTATTGTTGAGTCGGATGATTATGCGGATCCGGAGATGTTTGAAGAAATGTATAATGTAGCTTCAAGCAATCAGTTGGATGTGGTGAAATCAGGATTTTACTATTATTATTCGATTCCGAAAGAAAGAAATGAAAAAAGAAGAAATTGTATCTAAAGTACGTGCAAGAAAAACATTCTGTCCGGCTACAGATTTTAATGCACCGATGGAAATGGTAGAATTTTTTAATTTGAAGCCGACGATTTGGTCTGCTATTTATAGAAAAGATTTTATTCGAGAAAATAAAATCCGTTTTAATGAAACACCAGGAGCATCGTTTCAGGATACGAGTTTTAGCTTTAAAGTAATGTGTCTTGCTAAACGTGTTCAGCTGTTACAGGAAGCATATTTGCATTATCGTCAGGATAATGAGAATTCTTCAGTAAATTCTCCGAAGAAAGTTTTTTGTGTATGTGATGAATATGAAGAGATGCATAAATTCTTGGAAACAAATCCTTTACATCGTGGAGTATTAGAATGTGTATGTAATCGAATAAAATATGATACTTATATGTGGAATTTGGGGAGACTTAGTCCTAAATTTAAGTATATCTTTTTAGAAAGAGCAGCTCAGGAATTTAAAGAATGCTTTGAAAAAGGTACAATGGATTCACGATATTTTGAAGAATATAAGTGGGAAGGTGTAAAAAAATGGTTGAAGATCCTATAGGTTTTTATAATGAGTATGCACTCAATCAACCGGGATATTCAATGAAAGAATTAAAGGAAATTAAAGAATCCTATTCGTATCGCATAGGAAGACTTATTACATTTCTCCCAAGAAAGATTTTGGGTGGAATTCAAAGTGTTAAAGATGATGGGGTTGTATATACTTTTAAATTTAGGTTGTAAGAAGATTATTGGAGGTATATCATGGTTAAAGGACCGAAGATCTCGGTAGTTATACCGGTATATAATGTGGCGGATTATTTGAGTAGATGTTTGGAAAGTTTGAGACGTCAAACTCTTTTGGATATTGAAATCATATGTGTTAATGATGGATCAACAGATAACTCAGATGAAATAATTCGGGAACAGATGAAGATAGATTCGCGCATTCAACTTATTGATAAACAGAATGCTGGGGTTGCGGCAGCAAGAAATACTGGAATTGATGCGGCAACAGGGGATATGATTGTATTTTTAGATCCGGATGATTATTTAACAACTAATGCGTGTGAGAGAATTTATGAAGAGAGAATTAATCATTATGCAGACATTATTGTATATGGATCGAAACCGTTTCCTGAAATACCAGAGCCGGACGCCTGGGTTGCATGGAAATTAAATAGTAGAGATATATATTATCCAGAACCGAATGAAAAATCTTTATTTGGCGAAACTAATAGTGAACCCTTTATTTGGAATCATGCGTATTCTCGAGATTTTTTAAATGATAATCAGTTACGATTTATTGAATCGATTAAATTTGGAGAGGATATTGTATTTTTGTTTCAAACAGTTCCTATGGCAAAACGAGTACAGTATATTTCAGATCAACTGCACTATTATCAATGCTATAGAAGCGGGTCGTTTATGCAACAATATAATGATGAAACGGAAAAACGTTTAGTTCAGCATGTGAAAAATCTTAGAACAATAACAGCATTTTGGAATGAAAAAGGATTTCTAAATAAATGGGGGCGAGCTTATTTTGAATGGTTTATTAATTTTATTGTTCCGGATTTGATTCAGTTTAATCCGAAAAATAAAAAGAAATTAGCATTAGAAACAGTTAGAATTATAGAAAAATTTAATTTGAAAACATTTTATAAGCATTCAAAACTTGAAGTAAAAGAAAAAACAAAGAGATTATATAAAATGGCTAGATAGATAATAGTTCTAAGGGGAAGGAAAGAAATGAGAAGAGTATGGGAATATATTTACTGGCGTCTGCCAGTAGGAAAAAGGCAATTTCTTGATAAGGCAAATGATTTAGTAAAAAAAGCAGATTTATTAAGACAAATTTTAGAATCGGGAATTAAAAATAGTTATAATCATCAAAACGAGCTTTATAATCAGATGAGTGGAAAAATAGATGGATTATCAAATGAAGTGAGACATCTGCATGAGGAAAATGCTCGTTTGGAAAGAATTATTACACATTATCATAAGCAGGATATGCAGATGTTTTGGGAAGAGTATCGAAAAGATGGAGAGTCTACAGCAGATGCTCAAAAAAGATTTTTTCTTGCATTACCTAAAGCGAAGGGAGTAAGCAGAAATTTGCAACTTCTGGAGAAAGATTTACTAAGAGCTTTTGCTAGAATTTGTGAGGAGAATCAGTTATCTTATTGGCTTTATGCAGGTACTTTGTTAGGAGCAGTGAGACATAAGGGATTTATTCCATGGGATGATGATGTAGATACTTGTATGGCAAGAGAGGATATTGAAAATTAAGAGAAATATTAAAGGATCATCAAGAATATAGACTTACAGTAAGATATGATGCATGGGGATTTTGTAAGCAGATTCGTTTTACTTATAAAGATACGACTATTCCTGTTTTTATTGATATATTTCCGTTTGACTGGATTAGTGAGGCATCATATGAAAAATGGGAAGAAAATCAGAAAATTAGAAAAGAGTTAAAAACAGAAATTACAGATGAAGGAAATCCATTGATTCAGGAATTTCGTAGGGCAGGATGTGTTGATGATGATTCGGCTATTGGAATTCAGATTGCGGAGATTTTAATAAATATTATAAGAAACTTTATGATAAAAATATTATTTGTGCTAAAGAAAGATGCAAAAGGGTGCTTTATACAGTTTGATAGTTGGAGTTATTGTAACGATAATAATTTAATATCAAAAGAGATTTTTTATCCATTACAGAAAATCGAATTTGAAGGCGATGAATATTATGTGCCAAATAAGTATATTTACGTTTTAAAAGAAGTGTACGGTGAAGATTTCTATACATTCCCATGTGGAGAGCCTCATTTTATTCATGCAGATTGGAAAAAAAATGAAAAGCTTCTTGAAGAAGAGGTAAAGAAAAGAGTTAAATAGAAGAAAAGCAGACAAAACAATTATGGAAGGAATAATTGTAGTTGTCTGCTTTTTTTAAGAAGGTGAAAGATGTACGACTTAGAATCAGTTTCCCAAATGTTTATAACTTTTGAAATATTTGCAGAAATTTGCATCGGAATATTATTTGGTAACTGATTGGTTTTATGGCTCTTAAGAATGCAACTAATTCATAACGAATCCCTTCTCCTTCAAGTGGATAAAAGTATCTTCGATTATCATTTTGATTTTCAAACCTAACTTCAAAATATTCAGTTTTCCACCAGGGTGCGGTACATAAATATAGCCTTTTGTGCCAGAAATAACTAACTCACCTTCTGATTTTACTCCTTTACCCACTTTTAATGAAGCAACAGCATTTTTGTAAGTAAAATTTATTTTTGTAAATAAATCAAAGTAGGAATTTTGTCTAACATAAGAGAGGTAATATTTATATCTATCCAATGTGTACCTAAGATATGAAAGATAGGTAACATAGCTGTAGGACCCCATGCACAAATACTGTTCCAATAATGAGTTGCTTTTTTTGTTGTATCAATTTTGATGTTTTTAAGACTTGTACAAGTTGATTCAACAGAAGTACTTGACCGATTTTCCCGGAATTTAAAAGTAAAAGCAAGCGGTTATAAGCTGTAGAATAAGCTGTTTTAATGGCATCCATTAAGATTAAGTTTTTACTGTTTGCCAGCTGATAAAGCTCATTACATTCAGCTTCAGAAAGTGCAATCGGTGATTCACATAAAACGTGTTTACCAGCAAGTAAAGCCTGTTTGACATGATTATAATGTTTAGTAGGGTGTGAAGCAATGTATACAGCATCTATTGAAGAGAGAAGATCTGTATAACTGTTGGTTAATAACAGACTGTTATCAGCTTTTATTTGTGCAGAAGTTGAGGAAGAAGAAACGGCTGTTACTTCTGCACCATTCACGAATTTGCTTTCACGAAAATATTTTGCTACAAGGGTAGAATTGCCTATTAATCCAAGCTTTAAATTACTGTCTTTTGCACGAAGCTCGGAACTGGATATACCTTCTGTACGGTCTAAGTAAGATGACGTTTGCAATATTTTTTCAGATAGTCAAAATGACCAATCCAATCAGAGCCAACAGTAAAAATATCGACATTATAATGCTGGATGTCATCAATTTTTTGCCCTTCATATTCTTCGATAATTATTTTGTCAGCAAGTCCGGTAGATCGGACGTTTTCGATACGTTCCATTAGAGACTGTTGTACATTTATTTTTCCACGTGTTTTATCAAAATCATCTGAGGTTACCCCGACAATCAAATAGTCCCCAAGAGCTTTTGCTCTTTCTAGTAATCTGATATGACCGTAGTGGAGTAGATCATAAGTTCCATATGTTATAACTTTTATCATTTAAAAAGCGACTCCTTTAATTGGTATTGTCTAATTCAAATAAAGCATCTAAAAAAACGTTCCATATATTGTTTGGCACCAATGGTAACGCGTAGGCAGGTGCCATTTCCGACATTAGAATAAGATTTTATTAAAATTTGTTTTTGCGATTTCATTTTTTCAACAATGGTTAGCGCATTTGTTTTAGGCTTTATAAAAATGAAATTTCCTGCATCCCCCTTATGCAAATACTTATGGGAATTTAATTCTTTTATCAAATAATCACGTCCAAGAGTGTAGTCTTCAATTAAAGAAGATAAAATACCAGGCGTTTCTAAAATTTTTTGAGCTACTAACATGGCGAATGCGTTTGTATTATGTGGTGTGCATAATTTCTGTACCATTTTTATCTCATCAGGATGTCCAACCACATATCCAAGTCGACAACCGGCCATTGAAAATAGCTTGGAAAAGGTTCTTGTAACAAGGTACCATGTTACCCGATTGCTGAATGTATTCTTATTCATATGCTACTCCTCAATGATCTGGATCTCCAGATAATCAAAATCAATGGAATCCACAAAATTATCCTGATAAATCTTGCCTTTGCATGCTTCTTAAATTCTGCGATCGTCACATCCAACCAGATCGGCTTGCTGAGATCAAACTCATAGCAGATTTCCTCCAGCGCATTGAAAATTTTATGTGTGCGTGTCTCATCCGAATCATCGCAGATCACCGTGTCCCGCAGCATCCGGTTGTCTTTAAATTCTTTTGCCCATAATCGAAACATTGTTTTTCTCCTTTTTGCAAATTTATAAAATAGAAATTCCACCGTAATTATCAGCCTTACAGAGTTTTAGTATAACACTAAACCACTGGTTTTTAAATAGTACCAAACCACTTTCATACAATCAATTTTTCTCACAAAAAGTCTGCCCGCAGAAAGTATTCCGCCTTCTGTGGACAGACTTTTTATTATAGATACTTTTCCTTTATTCGTTATGGATTGCTGCTAATGGGCTCAGCCGCATTGCCCGAAGTGCCGGGAAATATCCTGCCGCCATCCCCACAAATACTGCAAAAATCATGGATGCCGCTGCCAGCCAGATCGGAATATAGGAAATATTTCCTTCCACTCCCATTGCCCCGCTGCTGGCCACGATCGCATTGATCACAAAAGAGATCAAAAACTTAAGATATTTCCGACCAGTCCGCCGATAAATCCGATAAACGCTGCCTCTAACAGAAACATCTGCTTGATATTGCGCAGGCTGCATCCCAATACCTTGATCACACCGATTTCTTTTGTTCTCTCATAAATGGACATCATCATTGTATTGGCAATTCCGATTGCCGCTACAAACAGTGACACGGCACCGATTCCACCAAGAACCGCCTGCACCATTGCAAACTGTTTTTCATGCTGTCCATATACTCCACATTTGTAGTCACCTGGAATCCCATATTTCGGATTTCTGTGGACAGTGCGTCTACATTGTCAATGTCATCTGCCTTGACTTTCAGTGAGGAATATACAAATCCTTATATGGTTTTCCGGATTTTGTAGTCGGCTGTCCCGGAATCGCTCTGCCGCTGAACTCCTTTTTCAGCATACTTTTCAATTGTCTCGAGGTTACAATTACCACCGAGTAGGAATTTGCATTATATGTATCCACATCCCCTTCCACCATTCCGCTTGCACGCACGACATACTTTTCGGCGGCTTTGTACTCTGCTGTGTCTTGCCGTCTCCACCGCTCTCCGGTGCTGTTGCTCCCGTAGATGGCGACTGACTCGAATAATATGCCTCCTGATCCAGGATCAAAAACAATGAATCATGAGCCAGATCTATATCCGGAAGCACTCCTGTCTCCCAATACATCTTTCCTGTTGATTCTTCTGAAAAGTTTGTAATGACATTATTTCCGATAACCAGATCCAGTTCCGCACTGCCTGCTTTCGGAAGGCTTCCGCCCGGTGCCAGCTTGATGTTCAGATCTTTCAGCCCTTCCTCTGTCATACCTGTCAGAGGACAGTATCCGATATATCCGTTTTTCTTTAAAAGTGCATCAATTGACAAAACCGGCTGCACGTCTGCC
>ENA-OQCS01001475-OQCS01001475.1-human-gut-metagenome-genome-assembly--contig:-NODE-1475-length-12030-cov-4.813072_pt1 | contig 12030 bp, 16 predicted proteins | sample MGYA00242757_ERZ504575 | MGnify/ENA primary metagenome ERZ504575 (study PRJEB26092, sample SAMD00036297) | human gut metagenome | host: Homo sapiens | study: EMG produced TPA metagenomics assembly of...
CAGCGGTGGAATTTTGCTCACATTTTGAACAAATCGCTGATCCGCCCAATTTCCTACGAGAACTCGCTCTGAAGTTTTGTTTCAGACAAAGTCTTTGAAGCTCAGACACTCGTCCAATTGGGCTGCGAATTTGTTCAAATATGGGCAATTCCAATGCTGTGCTTTCGGTTGCTTATTTATTTTTTATCATATACCAGAAGTCTAGAGTGTGGACAATTACAAGATTGATAATTTAAGTAGTTGTGTATGTTGAACGTTATTCAAATCAAGCTTTAAAGTTGCGTATCGTCAGAAATTGTTATAATTATTAATTATTACAAAAAGGAAAGGAAATTATTTACTATGAAGAAAGAGAATAACAAAAAAGTGCAAGCGCTTTGATCGGTGCGGCATTTCTTATGGCAACTTCGGCAATTGGACCTGGATTTTTGACACAAACTGGTAAATTTACAGACAGTCTGCATGGAAGCTTTGGATTTGTAATTTTAATCTCCGTGATCTTAGCAGCGATCGTGCAGTTAAATGTATGGAGAGTTCTGTGCGTATCTGGAATGCGTGGACAGGATGTGGCGAATAAGGTACTTCCTGGACTTGGATATGTGATCGCATTTTTAGTTGTAGCAGGTGGTCTTGTATTTAATATCGGTAACGTTGGTGGAGGTGCTTTAGGTTTTAATACACTTCTTGGAATTCCTACTACTGTTGGATATTTTATTGCGGGAGCAATTGCGATCATCGTATTTTTATCAAAGAATGCATTAAATGCTATGGATAACCTTACAAAGATCCTTGGTGGAATCATGATCCTTGTCATCTTTATTGTGATCCTGATCGTACAGCCGCCAGTTGGTATGGCAGCAAAAGAAACAATCATGCCAACAGCATCTATGGGAGATATTTCCCAGCGATCCTTACATTACTTGGAGGAACAGTCGGTGGATATATTACATTTGCAGGTGCACATCGTCTGATCGATTCAGGAATCACTGGAAAAGAGAACTTAAAAGAGATCAATAAGAGTTCTGTTATGGGAATGGGAATTGCAACGATCGTACGTATCTTCTTATTCCTTGCAGTTTTAGGAGTGGTTGTAGCAACAGCAACTTCACCAGCTCATACATTAGATGCAGCGAACCCAACAGCGGATGCATTTTTACAGGGAGCAGGACAGATCGGTTATAGATTCTTTGGACTTGTGATCTTATGCGCAGCGATCACATCCATCGTTGGATGTGCTTATACATCTGTGTCTTTCCTTAAGACATTCAGCAAAACGATTGAGAAGAATGAGAAATGGTTTATTGTAGGATTTATCGCGATCAGTACTGTATGTATGGCACTTGCTGGACAGCCAGCGGTATTATTAGTACTTGCAGGAGCATTAAATGGATTGATCTTACCGATCACATTAGGAGTTTGCCTGATCGCATCTCAGAAGAAATCTGTTATGGGAGAAGATTATCATCATCCAGTATTATTACTGTTCTTGGAATCGTGGTAGTTGTTGTTTCAGGATATCTTGGAATTACATCATTAAGCAGCTTAAGTGCATTATTTGCATAAGCAAAATTGTCTGGATAAACAGATAAGTTTAAAACATAGAAGCACAGACTGACCGAAAGGAGTTATGTGAAAAAACATGGAAGAAGTAAAGATTAGTACTGCGGGAGATTCTGCCTTACTCATTGAATTTGGACAGGAAATTTCCCCAGAGATCAATGCAAGGATCACAGCCTTTGTACATCTTTTAAAAGCGCAGCGTATCGAAGGTGTGCAGGATATGATCCCGGCATTACCAGTCTCTTGATCAATTATGACCCGAGGGTGGTAAATTACAAAACATTAACAAAACGTCTACAGAAGTTACTAAAACTGGATGTCAATGAAGAGGCATCGGCATCCAGAGTTTTTGAAATCCCAGTATGTTATGGAGGAGAATACGGACCAGATATTGAAAATATCGCAAAAAATGCTGGTTTAACGGAAGAAGAGGTTATAAAGATTCACACTTCCAAAGACTACTTGATCTACATGCTTGGATTTTTGCCAGGATTTTCATATCTTGGAGGACTCGATGAAAGAATTCATACACCAAGACTGGCGAACCCAAGAATCAGAATTCCGGCAGGAAGTGTTGGGATCGGTGGTTCTCAGACAGGAATTTATCCGCTTGATTCACCAGGAGGATGGCAGTTACTTGGTCTGACACCAGTAAAAACCTATGATCCAGAACGAGAGAATCCAATTCTTTTTGAAGCTGGAGATTATATCCGTTTTGTACCTGTTTCAGAAGAAGAGTATTTAAAGATCAAAGAACAGGTTGAAAATGGAACATATGAATGTATCATTCATACAAAGGAGGTGTAGATTATGGGAATTCGTGTATTAAAAGGCGGAATGATGACAACGGTGCAGGATCTTGGAAGAACAGGATACCAGAGTCAGGGATTTAGTGTATCCGGAGTTATGGATGTTCGTTCTTTTAAGATTGCAAATCTCCTGCTGGATAACCCAGAAAATGAAGCAGTTCTTGAATTTACCTTAATAGGACCAACACTTGAATTTACATCCGAGACGATCATGCTATCACAGGTGGAGATTTCCGCCCGCAGATCAATGGAAAACCTGCCAAGATGTATACAGCAATTTATATGCATCGTGGAGATATTTTGACATTTGGTGGAGCAAGAACTGGAACAAGAGGATATATTGCATTTTCAAGTTATCTTGATGTGCCAGTAGTCATGGGAAGCCGTTCTACGAATATCAAATGTCAGATTGGTGGATATAAAGGCCGGAAACTAGAAGATGAAGATTATATTGCGTTCAGGCAAAGCGAAGATATCTGCCATATTATTTATCAAGGAGTCTGGATCTTGATGAATTTGATCAGGAAAAGATAACATTAAGAGTTGTCATGGGACCTCAGGAAAAGATGTTTACGAAAGAGGGCCGAGAAACATTTTTAAATTCAGAATATACAGTAACAAGTGAATTTGACCGCATGGGATGCCGATTAGAAGGACCATTTATCGCATATAAGACGACTTCAGATATCATTTCTGACGGAATCGCCTTTGGATCTGTTCAGGTACCAAGTCATGGAAAACCGATCATCTTATTAGCAGACCGCCAGACAACGGGTGGATATGCGAAGATCGCGACAGTTGTTTCTGTAGATATTCCGAAACTTGTTCAAAGAAAAACAGAACAAAAAGTAAGATTTCAGGCAGTATCCGTAGAAGAAGCCCAGAAGCTGTTAGCAGATGAGATGAAAGAGCTGAATGACTTCAGAAGCCAGATTTATACACCTTGTAAAGAAGTATTAGATTGCAGACTCGTTGCAAAACGAATCAGCACACTATTTAAATAGAAAAGGAGAATGAAACGGTGAATTTAGATAAAATTGAGAAATTAGTAAAGATCATCGAGAATTCCTCTATGCTTGATTTCAGCATTCAGGAAGGCGATGTAAAGATCAAAATGAGCAGAAGAGGAAGTGTTGGAGCGCCTGCTGCACCGATGTCAGTTTCCACACAGGGTGTTGATACAGTAGAAAGTATTGATTCCGAAGATGAATCATACATCACATCTCCGATCGTAGGTACCTTTTATTCGGCTCCATCCCCAGATGCCAAGGCATTTGTGAAGGTTGGAGACAGAGTCAAGGCAGGACAGACTGTATGTATCCTTGAGGCGATGAAATTAATGAATGAGATCGAAAGTGATTATGACTGTGAGATTGAAGCTGTCTTAGCAAGCAACGAACAGAAAGTTGAATATGGACAGCCATTATTTAAAGTAAAAAAACTTGAAGACTAAAGGAGGCATTGTATGTTTCGAAGTATATTGATCGCGAACCGTGGTGAGATCGCAGTGCGCATTATTCGTGCTTGTCGTAATATGGGGATCAAGAGTATCGCGGTTTATTCAAAAGAAGATAAAGACAGTCTTCATGTACAATTAGCAGATCGAAGAGTATGTATCGGAGAAGGACCTGCAAAAAACAGCTACTTAAACATGGAACGTATCATTCTGCAGCAAAGAATACGGACGCAGATGCGATCCATCCAGGGTTTGGTTTCTTATCTGAGAATGCTGATTTCGTTCGCTTATGTAAAGAAAATGGTATTGCATTTATCGGACCGAGTGCAGAAGTCATTGACAGCATGGGAAATAAATCAAACGCAAGAAAAACAATGATGGAAGCAGGAGTTCCAGTTGTTCCAGGAACCAAAGAACCTGTCTATGATGCAGCTACAGGGGAGAAATTAGCAGATGAGATCGGTTATCCAGTTATGATAAAAGCATCTTCAGGTGGTGGTGGAAAAGGAATGCGAGTTTCCAGATCCAAAGAAGATTTTGAATTCAATTTCAATACTGCTCAGAGAGAATCTGCCAATGCATTTGGTGATGATACGATGTACATTGAGAAATTCATCGAGAATCCAAGACATGTGGAGATTCAGATCATGCAGATGGACATGGGAATGTCGTAGCCTTGGGAGAACGTGATTGTTCTGTTCAGAGAAACCACCAGAAACTGATCGAAGAATCACCATCCCCAGCAATCACGGAAAAGATCAGAAAATCTATGAATCACGATGCGATCCTTGCAGCGAAAGCAGTAGGGTATACCAATGCTGGAACCATAGAATTTATCCTTGATCCAAAAGGAACCTATTATTTCATGGAAATGAACACACGTATTCAGGTAGAACATGGGGTCACAGAGATGGTTACGGGAACAGATCTGATCATTGAACAGATCCGAGTGGCTATGGGAATGGAATTAAGTTTTACACAGGAAGATGTGGAGATCAACGGACATGCGATCGAATGTCGTATCAATGCAGAGATTCCAGAGAAAAACTTTATGCCAAGTCCAGGTGTGATCAAACATTTGCATTTGCCAGCTGGAAATGGAGTTCGTGTAGATACCGCAATTTATACAGGTACTGTATTCCATCCGAATACGATTCTATGATCGCGAAGTTATCGTACACGCACCAGACCGTGATGCAGCATTACAGAAAATGAGATCAGCTCTTGATGAGATGGTGATATTAGGAATCAATACAAACCTTGATTTCCAGTATCAGCTGATGAATAATCGTGAATTCTGTGAAGGAAAAGCGGATACAGGATTTATCGAGAGACTCTTGAAATTAGATTAAATTCGATAAAACGGAAGAAATGGAGGTATAAATTAAATGTACCAGATAGATTTAAATAGTGACCTTGGAGAAAGTTTTGGACGTTACACGATCGGGAATGATGATAAGATCATTCCATTGATCACATCAGCGAATGTTGCATGTGGTTATCATGCATCCGATCCAGTGGTTATGATGGAGACGATCCAGAGAGCAAAAGAAGCCGGGATCGCAGTTGGGGCCCATCCGGGACTTCCAGATCTGATGGGATTTGGACGAAGAAGCATGGCGATTTCCAACGAAGAAGCGAAAGCATATACACTATACCAGATCAGTGCGATAGGTGGAATGTGTAAAGCGGCCGGAGTGAAATTACAGCATGTAAAACCACATGGAGCATTATATAATATGGCGGCTAAGGATTATGATTTGTCTAAAGCGATCTGCGAAGCAATTTATGAATATGATAAAGACCTGATCGTTATGGGATTATCTGGAAGCGAGATGATCAAAGCAGCAAAAGACTGTGGATTAAAGTCAGCCAGTGAAGTATTTGCAGACAGAGCTTATGAAGAAGATGGAACACTGGTGAATCGAAGAAAACCAGGAGCTATGATCGAAGATGAAGATGAAGCGATCAACCGAGTTATTCGTATGATAAAAGAAGGAAAAGTGACTTCGATCACTGGAAAAGATATTGATATTAAGGCAGACTCAGTATGCGTTCATGGAGATGGAGAGAAAGCATTATTATTTGTGGAGAAGATCCGTAAGACATTTGTTGAGAATGAGATAGAAATCTGTCATTTATAATGGAGATATTTTTTAAGATAATGAAGAAATTGGTAGATGGATCTAGAGAAGAATTCATCTGCCATTTTTTCATTTCATAGCAATTTTTGACTCTATTGATGCCATGTCATTGAACTGTTGTTATCGAAAAGCAGTACTTGAACATTGGGATTATGTTGTTGGAAATGAGAAAGAGAAGTATAAGAAAGAAGGAGACAAATGCAAGATAAAGTAAGAGATTTAAGAAGTGCATTAAAACGCTTGAAACAAATGGAAGGGCAGTACATAGAAACTGATGTAGAAGTTGATCCAATGGCAGAACTTGCGGGAGTTTACCGCTATGTAGGTGCAGGAGGAACTGTAAAGCGCCCGACAAAAGAAGGTCCAGCGATGGTATTTAATAATGTCAAGGGACATAAAGATGCCAGAGTAGCCATTGGTGTATTAGCAAGCAGAAAGCGTGTGGCAGCGCTCTTGGACTGTAAACCAGAAGAATTAGGAAAGAAACTTTATCATAGCGTAGATAATCCGATAGCACCAGTGGAATATCAGGGAGATGCACCATGTCAGCAGGTTGTTCATAAAGTGGAAGATCCAGACTTTAATTTGTATGATCTGGTACCAGCACAAACTAACACACCAGATGATGCAGGTCCATATATTACATTGGGTATGTGCTATGCAACGCACCCAGACACAGGAGTTCATGATGTAACCATCCACAGATATGCATTCAGGGAAAAGATGAACTTTCTATTTTCTTCACTCCTGGAGCAAGACACATCGGAGCAATGGCAGAACGTGCAGAAGAATTAGGACAGAAACTTCCAATTTCAATCAGTATCGGAGTGGATCCGGCGATCGAGATCGGTTCTTGTTTCGAGGCACCAACAACACCTCTGGGATACGATGAATTATCTGTAGCAGGTGCATTGAGAAATGAACCAGTAGAGCTTTGTAAATGCTTAACAGTTAACGAAATGGCAATTGCAAATGCCGAATATGTCATCGAAGGGGAAGTGATTCCAAATGTCCGAGTACAGGAAGACCAGAACAGCCACACAGGCTATGCAATGCCAGAATTTCCAGGATACACAGGACCTGCAAGTTCACAGTGCTGGCTGATCAAAGTCAAAGCGGTAACACACAGAGAAAATCCGATCATGCAGACATGCATCGGACCAAGTGAAGAACATGTATCTATGGCTGGAATCCCAACAGAAGCAAGTATTTATGGAATGGTAGAAAAAGCGATGCCGGGACGTCTTCAGAATGTATACTGCGGCTCCGCAGGCGGTGGAAAATACATGGCAGTCTTACAGTTTAAGAAACGAGAAGCCAGCGATGAAGGAAGACAAAGACAGGCAGCACTTCTTGCATTTTCAGCATTCAGTGAACTGAAGCATGTATTTTGGTAGACGAAGATGTCGACTGTTTCGATATGAATGATGTATTATGGGCAATGAATACAAGATTCCAGGGAGATGCAGATATCATCACGATTCCAGGGGTAAGATGTCATCCACTGGATCCATCCAACGATCCAACATGTTCTTCAAGTATCAGAGATCATGGGATTGCATGCAAGACAATCTTTGACTGTACTGTTCCATATGATCAGAAAGAGCGATTCAAGAGAGCAAGATTTATGGAAGTTGATCCGGAACACTGGTTATCATAAAATACAGAATACAAATAGGAAAAGGAAATTTATTTGAATGAAGAAACGATTGATCATAGGGGCAACAGGGGCAAGTGGAATTCCAATCTTGATCCAGTGTCTGAAATTGGTGCAAGAGCAGAAGGATTTTGAATCTTATCTGGTTATGACAGACAGTGCCAAACTGACCTTAGAACATGAAACAAAAATGAAGGTGGAAGAGGTTGAAAAACTTGCTGATCATGTTCTGGATTCAAGAGAGATCGGTGCAGGACCAGCCAGTGGATCATTTCAGACGGAAGGGATGCTCATTGTCCCATGTAGTATGAAGACAATTGCAGGAATTCACAGTGGATATGCAGACAATCTGATACTTCGTGCAGCGGATGTAACGATTAAAGAGCAACGGCCATTGGTGCTTGCAGCAAGAGAGACACCACTGAGTGCGATTCATCTTAGAAATCTTCAGGAATTGGCAATGATTCCGAATGTGCGGATCATTCCACCAATGATGACTTTTTATCATATGCCAGAGAGCATAGAAGAAATGATGTATCATATTGCAGCAAAACTATTAGAACCATTTGGGATAGAAGCAAAAGAATATCGAAGATGGAGCGGATTGTAGAAAGAGAGGTTTCTATGAAAATATTATCATTTGGATCATTAAATATTGACTATGTATATAAAGTTTCTCATTTTGTGAAAAAAGGAGAAACATTGTCTGCAGAAGAGTTGAATGTATATACAGGCGGAAAAGGATTAAACCAGTCCATTGCACTTTCACGTGCAGGAATGGAAACATATCATGCAGGAGCGATTGGCATGGATGGACTATTTTTGTTAGATCAATTAAAAGAAGCAGGAGTAAATACAGATCTTGTTAAGATCCTTGAAGACGTAAGAACAGGAAATGCGATCATACAAAATGATGAAGAGGGCGATAACTGTATTATTCTATTTGGAGGAGCTAATCAGGCAATCAGTAAGGAACAAGTAGATGAAGTCTTTGAACATTTTAAAAACGAAGATTATTTACTGATCCAAAATGAGATCAATGAACTTCCATATATCGTAAAGAAAGCAAAAGAAATTGGAATGAAGATCATTTTAAATCCATCTCCAATGAATGAGAAGATAAAAGAACTTCCACTAGATCAGATCAACTATTTTCTTTTAAATGAAATAGAAGCAATGCAGATTCTTGATATGGAAGAACCAAAAGAAATTGATGGGAAATATATTAGTGGTCTGTTACACCAGAAATTCCCAGAAGCAACGATCGTATTAACTTTAGGAAGTGAAGGATCTGTATGTATATCTGGTGATGAATATGTGGAACAGTCAATTTATAAGGTAAAGACAGTCGATACAACGGCAGCAGGAGATACCTATACCGGATATTTTATTGCAGGTATCTTAAATGGAAAAACGATTAAAGAAGCAATGGATACCGCATCCAAAGCATCATCAATTGCAGTAAGCAGACAAGGGGCAGCCCCATCCATTCCATGTCTGGAAGAAGTAGAAGAATATAAAAATTAGAAGAAATGAAGGCAGATTTTCTAAGGTATGATATAGAAGATCTGCTTTCATTTTTGTTTGAAAATAAGATAAACGAAAAAATTTAAAAATAATTAGCACTCATCTCTTGACAGTGCTAATAATGAGTGTTATATTACGAATAGAACAAAAGATAAATGGATATCTTAATATAGATAAATACCCATTCGTAAAGGAGGAAAGAGTATGAACATCAACAAATTTACACAGAAGTCCATTGAGGCAGTCAATCAGTGTGAGAAGATCGCCTACGATCATGGACATCAAGAGATAGATCAGGAACACTTCTTATATAGCTTGCTTACGATCGATGACAGTCTGATCGCAAGCCTGCTTGAGAAGATGGGAATTAACAAAGAAACATTTTTAAGCCAGGTACAGGAGTTATTGAATAAGAAACCGAAAGTATCCGGTGGTCAGGTATATATGAGTAATGACTTGAATCAGGTACTTCTTCATGGAGAAGACGAGATGAAAGCCATGAAAGATGAATATGTATCTGTAGAACACCTATTCCTTGCAATGATCAAGCATCCAAATAAAGCAGTCAAAGAATTATTCCGTGCTTACGGAATTACAAGAGATCGTTTCTTACAGGTGTTATCACAGATCCGTGGTGGACAGAAAGTCACAAGTGACAATCCAGAAGAGACATACGACAGTCTTGAAAAATACGGATATGATCTTGTAAAGAGAGCCAGAGAACAGAAACTAGATCCAGTCATCGGACGTGACAGCGAGATCCGTAACGTTGTTCGTATCTTATCAAGAAAGACAAAGAATAACCCAGTATTGATCGGTGAACCGGGTGTAGGTAAGACAGCCGTTGTTGAAGGATTAGCACAGCGAATCGTTCGTGGTGACGTGCCGGACCAGTTAAAAGATAAGACAATTTTTTCACTGGATATGGGATCACTGGTAGCAGGTGCCAAATACCGTGGTGAATTTGAAGAGCGTTTAAAAGCGGTTCTGGAAGAAGTTAAGAAAAGTGACGGACAGATTATCTTATTTATCGACGAACTTCATACGATCGTCGGTGCAGGTAAGACAGACGGAGCCATGGATGCGGGAAATATGTTAAAACCAATGCTTGCCAGAGGTGAATTACACTGCATCGGTGCAACAACCTTAGATGAATATCGCCAGTATATCGAGAAAGACCAGGCATTGGAACGTCGTTTCCAGCCAGTTATGGTCGATCAGCCAACCGTAGAAGATACAATTTCTATCTTAAGAGGTATCAAAGACAGATATGAAGTATATCACGGTGTTAAGATCACAGATAGTTCCCTGGTAGCTGCAGCAACTTTATCAAACCGTTATATCACAGATCGTTTCTTGCCAGATAAAGCCATCGACTTAGTCGATGAAGCATGTGCCATGATCAAGACAGAGATGAATTCCCTGCCAGCAGAACTGGATGAAGTTCAGAGAAAGATTATGCAGATGGAGATTGAGGAAGCCGCACTTAAGAAGGAAGATGACAGATTAAGCAAAGAACGTCTGGAAGAATTACAGAAAGAACTTGCCGAGATGCGAGAAGACTTCAAAGCAAGAAAAGCAAGATGGGAGAATGAGAAAGCTTCCGTTGAGAAAGTCTCCAAATTAAGAGAAGAGATCGAATCTGTAAACAGTGAGATCCAGATTGCCCAGAGAAATTATGATTTAAATAAAGCAGCCGAATTACAGTATGGTCGCCTGCCAGAATTGAAGAAACAGTTAGAAGAGGAAGAAGAACGCGTAGCGAAAGAAGACCGTTCTATGGTCAGAGAATCCGTCACAGAAGATGAGATCGCCAAGATCATTTCCCGTTGGACAGGAATTCCAGTAGCGAAACTTACTGAAAGTGAGAGAAATAAGACATTACATCTTGATAAGATCCTTCATGAAAGAGTTGTTGGACAGGATGAAGCAGTGGAACTTGTTACAGAATCCATCATCCGTTCCAAAGCCGGAATCAAGGACCCAAGCAAACCAATCGGTTCTTTCTTATTCCTTGGACCAACAGGTGTAGGTAAGACAGAACTTGCTAAAGCACTGGCAGAAAGCTTATTTGATAACGAGCAGAATATCGTGCGAATCGATATGAGTGAATATATGGAGAAACACTCCGTGGCAAGACTGATCGGAGCGCCTCCGGGATATGTTGGATATGAAGAAGGCGGACAGTTGACTGAAGCAGTCAGAAGAAAACCTTACTCTGTAGTCTTATTTGATGAGATCGAAAAAGCCCATCCAGATGTATTTAATATCTTATTACAGGTATTAGACGATGGACGAATCACAGATTCCAAAGGTAAGACGGTAGACTTTAAGAACACGATTTTGATCATGACATCCAATATCGGATCTTCCTACCTGTTAGAAGGAATCGATGAAGATGGCAATATCAAACCAGAAGCACAGGATATGGTTATGAATGACCTTAAGAATCATTTCAGACCAGAATTCTTAAACCGTCTGGATGAAACGATCATGTTCAAGCCATTAACAAAAGCAAATATCACAAATATCATTGACTTACTTGTGAAAGATCTGAACCGCAGATTAGCAGACAAAGAATTAAGCGTTGAATTAACATCAGCAGCCAAGAATTATGTTGCCGACCATGGTTATGAACCAATGTATGGAGCAAGACCATTGAAGAGATATCTGCAGAAGAGTGTTGAGACACTGGCTGCAAGATTGATCTTGAGCGATGGGGTTGATGCAGAAGATACGATTTTGATCGATGTAGAGAATGATCAGTTGATTGCGAAAGTGAAATTTTAATTTGTAGTTGGTCAACTGTAGTCTTTCAGTATATGATAAAAAATAAATAAGCAACCGAAAACGCAGCGGTGGAATTTTATTCAAAAT
>ENA-OQCS01001476-OQCS01001476.1-human-gut-metagenome-genome-assembly--contig:-NODE-1476-length-12020-cov-2.629698_pt1 | contig 12020 bp, 19 predicted proteins | sample MGYA00242757_ERZ504575 | MGnify/ENA primary metagenome ERZ504575 (study PRJEB26092, sample SAMD00036297) | human gut metagenome | host: Homo sapiens | study: EMG produced TPA metagenomics assembly of...
GGGACCAGAGGGGCTAGAGAGGGCACACCCTGAAAGGGGAAAAGCTTTACCATTATTTTATTATTTTATTAACAATTTAAAATTCAAGTAATTATGTCTATCAATTTGAAAGCAAAGGAAACCCTCATCCAGGTGGGTGAGTTGAAAGGTAAGTATCGTTTCGTGCTCAGTACCGAGCTTTACAGCAAGCTCCCGGAGAGCAAGGTTATCAAGGAGGCGGCTCTGAGAAGTGGCGTGAGCCGCGGCGTGATGCAGGCGTGCTGGGATGCAGCCGGCGAGGTAATCAAGCGTGGTCAACCGAAGGCCACTCCGTAGCTATCCCTGGTCTGGGAACCATGCGATTCGGCGTGCGCGCCAAGAGTGTGGCTACCGTGGGTGAGGTGGCAGGCAGCCTCATCACCGCCCGTCGAGTGATCTTCACCCCGAACGTGGATATCAAGGATGAGCTGCAGAGAACTCCTATACAGATTACCTGCATCGACCGCAACGGTAAGGTGGTGAAGAACGTTACCTCGGGCGACAGCGGTGACGTGGAAGACCCAGACAAGGATCCAAACGGCGGCGGCACTAACCCTGGCGGCACCGAAAACGGCGATAACCCTGGCGGCGGTTCACAGTCAGGAAATACCGAGGGAGGTAATACCCAAGGCGGTAATACAGAGGGCGGCAAGACCGATACCGGCGATACCGGCTCCGAAGGCGGTGGAGATGATGTAAGCCTGTAACCGAACATCTTAGGATTACAAATCTCATTTTCCCATTCCACTCTCGATTTTCTGTTAAGTCTTTATACGCAGAATCCCCAATCCCAAGGCTCCATTGCGAGCCCCGGATTGGGGATTTTTATCATTAATAAGGAAATAGCAGCGGCAGGACGAAGGTCATCACCACGCCGATGATGATCTGCAACGGCAAACCTACCTTTACATAATCCATAAACGTGTAGCCACCCGCCTTCATCACCAGCGCATTAGGCGGAGTGGAGAACGGAGAGGCGAAGCACATACTGGCTCCCAGGGTTACCGCAAAGAGGAAGGAGTATGGACTCACCCCTACCTGCTGGGCTGCCACCAGGCAATAGGCGCCATGAGAACCGCCGTGGCGGTATTGCTGACAAACATCGTCATGAGCGAAGTGGTGAAGTAGATTCCTGCCAGGAGAGCCGTAGGGCCATCGAGCCCAGGCTATCCACCAGCCCTGCGATACCAATGCCGAAGCACCCGTCTTCTCCAGCGCCGTTGACATCGGCATCATGGCGGCTATCAGCACGATGCTCTCCCAGTTGATGGTCTTGTAGGCAGCCTCCACGTTGCGGAAACATCCGGCAAAGACGGTGAGCAGTCCGGCGATGATGACCGCCGTAACCGGAGCCACCGGGATGAAATCGAACACCATCATGCTATCATCAGCAGCATGATGCTGCAGCACAGGCGCCTTGTAATCCAGCAGAACCTTGTCGGCAGCCTTCTCCGGCTGATCCAGCACCACCCAGTTGGTAGTATCGGCAGTAAGATGCGTCAGGTTGGTCCATTCGCCCTGCACCAGCAGCATGTCGCCCACGTGCAGCTTGGCGGCTATCAGATTATCCGTGATGTATTCGTTGCCGCCTCTGCCACCCTCAGAAAAAGATGAGCCTCCGCCTCGCTTCACACCCAGCACGTTGATGCCGAATCGCTTGCGCAGGTTGGCCTCGCCGATGCGCAGACCGGCGAAGTTGGAGGTAGGCATCACAACGATTTCCGACAGTCCCAGGTCGTAGAAATCAATCTTCACGTCCTTCATCCTCCTCAGTCCGTAATCCTGGGCAAAGCGCTGCATCTTCTGCTCGTCACCTATTATATATAGTATGTCGTGCTCCTGAATGGTACTGCTGCTCTTCGCCATGTTCTGGTTTACGTCCTGCACCAGTCCGAGTCTCGATTTCTTCTCGTTTCTAATCTCGATGATACTCACTCCGTATTTCTTCTGGATGCTGAGTTCCTTCAGGGTCTTTCCCACGATGTTCATCGGATTGCCGTTTTCATCCTTGGCGGCAGCGGCAGAACGCCTGCCCGGCACGATGTAGCGATGCAGATTGTCGAGCAGCCGGTATTCATCCACCAGTCGTCGAGCGACTTGGTTTTCTTCTTCTTTCCGCTCTGTTTCCTGCTGAGGAAGAGTTTGCTGAGCGGCATGAGCACGATGATGCCGATGGCGATGACGATGATGCCACGGGGAAGAAGGAGAAGAAGGCGAGCGGCTTGAATCCCGCCTCGGTAAGCACCTCGTCGATAACCAGGTTGGGCGGCGTACCGATGAGGGTGAGCATTCCGCCCAGGCTTCCGGCGAAGGCGAGCGGCATGAGGAAGCGCGACGACTGCATGCCCGAACCTGCTGCCAGGCTCATGATGATAGGCATCATGAGGCCACCGTTCCGGTATTGCTCACGAAGGCTCCGATAAAGGAGGTTACGAGCATCACCAGCAGGAATGTGATGGTTTCGTTGCCGCGCGAGAGTGCCATCAGTTTATTGCCCGTCAGCTTGGCGAGACCAGTCTGCATGATGCTCCACCCACCACGAAGAGGCCAATCATCATGACGATGATGGGCGAAGAGAAACCAGCCAGAGCTTCGGCTGGCGTAAGAATTCCGAAACCAGGAGTGCTGCCAGGGCTGTGAGCGCCACGATATCTGCTCTCACCTTGCCCAAATAAACATGGCAACCGTAATGATCAAGATAATAAGCGTTATTGTCATGCTATAAAAACTTTGATTTTAAAAAATATGACGCAAAGATACTTACTTTATTTCGCTTTTTTTACCTCTACAATGCTAATTTTTCTAAAAATATGGCAGATTATTGGTGAAAAACTGCACTTTATTCGTCAGTTTTCAGTACCTTTGCCCTCAAATCAATCAATCAAATAAAAAGAAGACTTAATAATTCATTAGAAATGAAAAAGAACAATGTAAAACCAGCTGATGGCAAGCTGGGTATTATGGTTGTAGGTTGTGGTGCAGTATCTACTACATTCATGACAGGTGTGCTGATGGCCCGTAAGGACTTACCAAGCCAGTAGGCTCAATGACCCAGTACGACAAGATTCGCGTGGGCAAGGGCGCAGACAAGAAGTATCTGCACTACAAGGACATCGTTCCTCTTGCCGACCTCAACGACATCGTATTCGGCACCTGGATGTCTATCCTCAGAATGCCTATCAGGCAGCCATGTATGCCGAGGTTTTGAAGGAGAAGGACATCAACCCTGTGCGCAAGGAGCTGGAGCAGATTGTTCCGATGAAGGCTGCATTCGACAAGAACTACGCCAAGCGTCTGGACGGCGACAACGTGAAGGACTGCAAGACCCGCTGGGAGATGGTAGAGGCGCTGCGCCAGGACATCCGCGAATTCAAGAAGAAGAACGGCTGTTCACGCATCGTGGTAGCATGGGCTGCATCTACAGAAATATACGTACCTGTGGATATGGAGATTCACGGCACATTGGCAGCTCTCGAGGCTGCGATGAAGGCTGACGACCGCCAGCACATCGCTCCATCTATGTGCTACGCCTACGCTGCCCTTACCGAGGGTGCTCCTTTCATCATGGGTGCTCCTAACACAACAGTTGACATTCCAGCCATGTGGGAACTCGCAGAGAAGACCCAGATGCCTATCGCAGGCAAGGACTTCAAGACCGGTCAGACCCTGGTGAAGAGTGGTTTCGCTCCTATCATCGGCACCCGATGCCTCGGTTTGAACGGATGGTTCTCTACCAACATTCTGGCAACCGCGACGGTCTCGTTCTCGATGAGCCAGCCAACTTCCACACCAAGGAGGTGAGCAAGCTCTCTACCTGGAGACTATCCTGAAACCAGAGGAGCAGCCAGACCTCTATGGCCACGGCAACGACGAGGACACCCAGTATTATCATAAGGTACGCATCAACTATTATCCACCTCGCAACGACAACAAGGAGGGCTGGGACAACATCGACATCTTCGGCTGGATGGGTTACCCAATGCAGATCAAGATCAACTTCCTCTGCCGCGACTCTATCCTTGCTGCACCATTGCTGCTCGACCTCTGCCTGCTGAGCGACCTTGCATCCCGTGCCGGCCGTTACGGCATCCAGCGCTTCCTGAGCTTCTTCCTCAAGGCGCCAATGCACGACTACACCAAGGGCGAAGAGGCAGTAAATAACCTCTACCAGCAGTACACGATGCTGAAGAACGCCATCCGCGAAATGGGTGGTTACGAGGCTGACGAGGAAATCGACTAAGATTTTTCCGATAAAGGACTGAAGTGGATGATTTCACCCACACGCCCTGTAAGGCAAAGCTTCATTACCAATACTTTAAGCTCCCTTACAGGGCGTATGTTATAACACCGAACAACCCAGGGCGTTGCCCTGGGCTAGGAGCTTCTGCCCTTTCAGGGCGTGTGGAGCTTACTTGCAAGGATGGAGCATACTTTCAGAGCATATGGAGCTTACTTGCAAATATTGACAAACATTTAATAAATATCAGAAGAATGACAAAGAAAGGTAAACATACCGTATTATTCATTTGCCTGGGCAACATCTGCCGCTCGCCTGCCGGAGAGGGCATCATGAAGAGCCTGGTAGAAAAAGCAGGGTTGCAGGATGAGTTTGAAATCGATTCTGCAGGAATCGGAAACTGGCACGTAGGTCAGCTGCCCGACAGCCGCATGAGAAAATGCGGAGCCGAGCATGGCTACAATTTCAACAGTCACGCCCGCCAGTTCCAGAAGTCAGATTTCGGGAGATTCGAAACCATCGTAGTAATGGATAACGAGAACTACCGCGCCATCACCTCCATGGCTTCCTGCCAGGCTGACAAGGACAAGGTGGTGCGCATGGCAGATTTTCTGACCCACCATCGTGAATACACCACCGTGCCCGATCCATACTACAGCGACTACAGCGACTTCGAGCTCGTTATCACGCTCCTGGAAGATGCCTGCCAGGGATTGCTGGACAATCTCGTAGAAGAATAACAAAAAGAGGATGTGCCATAACTCTATGCCACATCCTCTTTTTCGTTTCTTCATAGATTTTATTCATCGGATTACGCTGAATAACAATTCCACCTTATTATATTTATACAGTAATTTCCCCCGAACCATAGCAGCGATGATGATTCTCATCATACACCACGCAGAACTGGCCGGGAGCCACGCCGTGGATCGCCTCTTCTGAATGTATCATCCAGCGGCCATCTTCGAGTTTTTCGATAATGGTGGATGATACTCCGGCGTATGGCGAATCTTGAACGTTACCTTCTGCATCGCCACCTCGCGGGTGAGGAAATGGAAATCCTGAAGCGGGAAATCCTTCTTGTACGCCGTCTGAGGGTCGTAGCCGTGACTCACGTAGAGAATGTTCTTCTCCACATCCTTCTTGATTACGAACCAAGGACCGCCGCCGAAGCCCAGCCCCTTACGCTGGCCGATGGTATGGAACCACAAGCCTTGTGGGTGCCGATTCGCTTGCCCGTCTCCATCTCTATCACGTCGCCCGGTTTCTCGCCCAGGTACCGGCGGATGTAATCGTTATAGTTGATCTGTCCCAGGAAGCAAATTCCTTGACTATCCTTGCGCTTGGCATTAACGAGATGTTCCTCTTCTGCTATCTCACGAATTTCATTCTTGATGTGATGACCGATAGGGAAAATCGCTTTTCGTAATTGCCAACTTTCTATCTGAGCCAGAAAATCAGTCTGGTCCTTCACGGGGTCAGGACTCGTAACGAGCCATTTATCGCCGTTTTCATCCGTTTCGGTCTGCGCATAATGACCTGTGGCGATGAGGTCGTAGTTGTGACCCATCTTCTCATCGAAGGCACCAAACTTGATGAGCCTGTTGCACATCACATCAGGTTCGGGGTGAATCCAGCCTTCACCTTATCCATGGTGTAGCGAGTCACCTCGTTCCAGTATTCCTGATGGCAGTCAATTACCTGCAGCTTGCAGCCATACTTGCGTGCCACGGCAGTAGCCATCTCCAGGTCTTCCTCTGAAGAGCAGTCCCATTCCTCCTTTTCTTCCGGTCCTATCTTGATATAGAAGCAGTCAGGGTGCAGGCCCAGTCGGGCAAACTCCCACACCACTACCGAACTATCCACGCCGCCCGAAAGCAGCACGGCCACCCGCTTGTCCTTTACCTCGGCAAGGAAGAGCTCGTCTCTGGTCTCCAGTTCCTTCTCTCTTGGAGTATCCGTTATCATCTTATTGTTATTATCCATTGTCTATTCGCTATTATTCATTTGTGAAGGCAAAGTTACAACAAATTCTGCGAAAAGCCGCCATCTTATGCCGAAAAATCTCATATTTCGCCTAAATGTTTTCTCTTGCGCTACATTCTCTCCTTTATCCGCTCCTCCTTCTATCGAAATTTTCAATAGCATGAATCGGCTTATTCCAACATCAATTCTTTTTTGCTTTCGATTTTATCCATACCTTTGCAATCGAAATTCAGCGAAATGCGGTTATAGTAAAAATCCATAACAGGCATTAGAGAAAGCAGAAATAGCGTGAATGTTACAGCAACTATCGCTAATAAAGAAAAAATAGTTATAACGGAAATCAATTTAAATATAAGAACATGGATATCTTAAAAAATCTGTTTTATGGCTTCCCTGATCTGTGGGGAGGCGGAGTAGCCCACTCCGTGCTGATCCTGGCGCTGGTCATCACCCTGGGCTTGAGTTTAGGAAAGTTGAGAGTAAAGGGAGTCTCTCTCGGATTGGCATGGATTCTTTTCATCGGCCTCATCTTCGGTCACTTCTCTCTCAATCTCGATGAGCATCTGCTCCACTTCCTCAAGGAGTTCGGATTGATTCTCTTCGTCTATTCCATCGGTCTGGAGGTAGGACCAGGTTTCTTCGCTTCGTTCAAGAACGGCGGCAAGAGCCTCAACCTACTCAGCATCATCGTGGTAGCGTTGAGTATCGTCACCACCCTCGCCATCTTCTCGTTCTCGGGAACATCCATCACTTCTATGGCTGGTATTCTCTCAGGTGCCGTTACCAACACCCCGGGACTCGGTGCTGCCCAGCAGGCATTCAGCGACCTGCGCCACATCGACGCCCCTTCTATCGCAGCCGGCTACGCCATCGCCTACCAATGGGTGTGCTCGGCGTTATCCTCTCCTTTATTATATTAAGGTATGCGCTGCGTATCAACAAGAGCGAGGAGGAAGCTGCTGCCAAGCGCGGTATGGGACACCTCGAGGCGATGACCCTGAACACCTTCTCTGTAAAGGTGACCAACCAGATGGTATTCGGCGATACCATCAAGCAGATGAGAGAAATACTGAAGCGCGACTTCATGGTTTCCAAGATTATCCGCAAAGATAGCGACAAGCACGATGAGGTGGTAAACGGACAGACCAAGATCAACGAGGCGACATCCTGCAGATTGTAGCCAACCCTACCGTAGAAGAGCCAGTCATCGCCCTGCTCGGCGAGAAGGTTCAGGTGAGCGAGGAGAAATTCGGCGAAGACCTGATTACCCGCCGCATCCGCATCACCAAGCCAGGCATCAACGGCAAGAGCATCAGCCAGCTGCAGATCCGTTCAAACCTCGGTGCCAATATTACCCGAGTAAACCGCAACGGTGTGGATCTGATTGCCACTCCACATCTGAAGCTGCAGCTGGGCGACCGTGTTACCGTGGTGGGTACCGAGCTTGCCATCGCCCATACCGAGAAAGTATTGGGTAACCAGATGAAGCGCCTCAACTACCCTAACCTGATTCCTATCTTCCTGGGCATCATGCTGGGTTGCATCGTGGCAAACATCCCATTCTTCATCCCTGGCATCAACGAGAACCTGCGTCTCGGATTGACCGGCGGCCCTCTGGTAGTTGCAATCCTGATAGGTTACTTCGGTCCGAAGTACAACCTCGTTACCTACAACACCATTTCAGCCAACCTGATGCTCCGCGAAATAGGCATCTGCATCTTCCTGGCTTGCGTGGGACTGGGCACCGGCGAACAGTTTATCCAGACCGTGGCTTCAGAAAGCGGAATGACAGGGATTCTCTACGGCGTTGCCATCACCATGATTCCAATTCTGGTGGGCGGCATCATCGGAAGATACGTGTTCCACATCAACTATTACACATTGCTCGGTGTATTGGCAGGCGCCAACACCAACCCATCTGCTGGCTTACGTACGTGAGCAGACATCGGCAGATGCACCATCTGTGGGCTATGCGAATGTTTATCCATTTGCCATGTTCCTCAGAATCGTAACCATTCAGATTATCATTTTCGTATTCGGATAAATAAAATATATGGAAGAAAAAAACATGAAGACCTGCGACTGCGCAGAAAAAGGCATTGACAACTGCAAGGAAATAGCAGAAACAGAACTGAGAAGAAAACTCGACTTGTTGTTACGCACCGGCAGCATCCTTATGGAGAGTGCTGCCGACACATCGCGCATCATGCGAACGATGAAGCGTGCTGCAGCTTTCCTCGGACTCGACGAACGCTACATGCACCTCTACATCAACTGGAATGTGCTGATGGTGAACTATAGCGACGAGGAGCATTCCTTCTCCAAGTTCCAGCGCTGCGAGAAACACGGCATCAACCTTACCTCCATTTCGATGGTAAGCAAGCTCACCTGGACAGCCATCAAGACAACTATTCGCTCGAACAGTATGAGCAGGCCCTGAACGACATCAAGGCCACTCCACGCAGCTTCACCCCATGGCAGGTGGCTATAGGCGGCGGATTTGCCTGCGGCGGATTCTGCATCCAGTTCGGTTGCGACTGGCCAGCATTCTTCTTCTGTTCCCTGGCAGCCATCCTGGCTTCCGCCTGAGAATGTTCCTGCCTACCAAGGGCTGCAACAACTATGTAGCCATCGGTATTTCGGCATTCGTGGCAACGCTGATTGCGTGGCTCACCTCGTTCCTTTCGCTCAACCCATCCATCGCAGCCGCCCTTCCGGGCTTCATGCATTCAGATACCCCTTGGCACCCATTGATGGCGTGCGCCCTCTTCATCGTGCCGGGAGTTCCGCTGATCAACTTCGTGAGCGACATGCTCGACGGCTACATCGAGGTGGGAATGGTTCGTGCCCTGAACACCCTGCTGATGATCTTTGCCATGCATTCGGCATTGCCTTTGCCATCCAGGTTTGCCACATCGACAACTTCGTGAAGGATCTTACGATGACTCCTCACCACGAATACTGGGAGTTCGCCATTGCGGCAGCCGTATCGGCGATGGGCTTCTCTACCATCTTCAGCATTCCTAGACGCCTGTTGCCAGTTGTGGCTGTGGGCGGTATCATCGCCGTTTGCTTCCGCAACTTCGTCAACCTGGGTCCATCCAATGCAACATCGGTCTCGACATGGGCTTGAGCATCGGTTCGCTTGCCGGTTCTGCGCTCATCAGCGTCATCGTCATCAAAGCCCGCCACTGGTTCCACACCCCTCACCAGTGCATCACCATTCCTAGCGTCATCCCTATGGTACCTGGAGTTTTGATGTATCGTGCCCTGTTTGCCTTCATCGACATGCACGGCGTGGTAGGCGAGGTAACCGTGGGTATGAACAACCTGATCAAGGCTTCGCTCGCCATCATCTGCATCGCCCTGGGTGTTGCCATTCCAAATGTATTCTTCCGCCGCTTCATCGCCGACAACCGCAAGCGCCGACTCCTCAACATGCTGGTGGAGAGAAAGAAGAAGAATGGCGAATTCGTGGATCTGCACGAGGTGGAAATCAAGTAAGATTGTTTTTCATCTCTCACAGATTACAGGATTTATCTGATTATTTTGCCCGAAAGCAGAGCTAATTAAAATAAAAGTTTTATCTTTGCACGCGCAATTATAAGACTAGTGAAAAAAGGAAAATGGAAATACGACAACTCAAATATTTTCTGAAGGTAGCCGAGACGCTCAATTTTTCGGAGGCATCGCGCAAGCTCTACATCACGCAGAGTACCCTCTCGCAGCAGATTTCGCATCTGGAACAGGAAATAGGCTTGCCGCTCTTCGAACGTAACTCGCACGAGGTTTATCTCACCGAGCAGGAAAGGAGCTTCTTCCTATGCCCAGAATGCCGTAAACTGCACCATGCATGCGTTGACCACATGAACGACTTGAAGGAGATGCTCACCGGCGAACTGAACATCGGCGTCACCTACTCCTTCAGCAACATCATGGCAGAAACGCTCATCGCCTTCCTCCATGCTTATCCTCACGTGAAGCTGAACATCCAGTACCGTTCGATGCAGGAGCTGATGGATGGATTGAAGAAGCGTGAGCTCGACCTTGTGCTTGCCTTCAACCAATCAAGACAGACAAGGCGATTGACAGCCGTGCCATCTTCAGCAACCGTCTGGCGGCAATCGTGAACGAGAACCATCCCCTGGCACGTCTTTCATCCATCAGGCTCTCAGAGCTGGAGCGCTACGACCTCATCCTTCCATGCAAGGGGCTGCAGGCCCGCAACGCCTTCGATTACCTGATAGAGGGCAAGGATCTCGACTTCAAGATCATGGTAGAAGTGAATAATGTGAACATCATCTTCGACCTCTTGCATCGCAGCAATCTGGTAACGGTACTTTCTGAATCCACCACCATCCTGGAAAAAGGCATGAGAGCGATTCCGATTGATGCTGCCGACAACGAGATGGATGGCTGCATCCACATCCTGAAGGATGCCTACATGAAGAACTCGGCGCAGGAGTTCATCCGTATGCTGAGCCAGAGCACCAGCATCCTCGCCAACTTTGCGCTCAAGGATATTCTGAGATAGAATCGGGAAAGGATAGAAAGCTTTTGCCTTTTCAGGGCGTACCGAGCTAAAAAACAAAGGCATGCTGAGCACAAGAATAAAATGAAATAAAGGGAAGATTGTAATTCAATCTAAAAAGGCTGTCTCCGACTTGATTGCGGAGGCAGCCTTCATTTTTTTCTAATAAAAGTTCTCGCTCTTTAAAATTGAGAATGCATTATTTCTTTCGGGCGATAATGATGGTTACACCAGCCAGGATAGCAAGGATGCCGATGGCAAGCTGGAAGGAGAAACTCTCGCCGAAGATAGAGACGCCGATGATAACTGCCGTTACAGGCTCCAACGCTCCCATGATGGCAGCAGGAGTACTGCCGATGAGATTGATGGAAATCGTCATGAAGAAGAGCGACAGTACCGTTGGCAACAACGCCAGCTGGACAGCATAGAGCCAATGCATAGGAGTCTGCAGCATCTGAATCTTCTCGCCTGCAATAAACGAATAGATGAACATCGTGATGAGTCCGAACAACAGGATGTAAAAGGTGAACTTGATGTTCGACATTCCCGGATTCTTCCATTGATTCACGGAGATGATGTAGAGCGCATAGAGCAGGGAAGAACACATCACCAGCGCAAAACCAGCCGTGCTCAACTTATCGTTTCCATCGCCCTGATAGAGCAAGCCCACTCCCGATACAGCCAGGAGGATAGCCAGGGTGGTGGACCACGTCACCTTCTCATGGAAGAATACCGTCATCAGTATCGCCGTCATGATCGGATAGACAAAGAGGATGGTACTGGCAATACCTGCCGCCATGTAGTGGAAGCTCACATAGAGCGTGGCAGAAGAAAGAGAGAACATGCAACCCAGCGTAGCGAGTCGGATCAAGTGTCCCCACTTTACCTTGAAACTCTCCTTGCGGAACAGCATCACCACGGCAAACATCGCCACAGCCAGGAGATAGCGGTAGATGAGTACCGAACTGGAATTGAATCCATCCCCATAAAGTTCCAACGTACCCAAAGGATTGGTACCATAACACACGGCGGCTATAACACCCGCCGCAAAGCCCTTAACTTTATTACTGCTTGTCATTGAACTAAAAATGCTTTTTTTATTTTACGAAGTTTTTTCTTATACCTCATTATATAATATCATTCTTTCGAGAATCTATCTGAGAATCAATATCGAGAATCTATCTGAGAAATTATTTCGAGCTGCAAAAGTACTGCATTTTTTCGAGAATAAACTAACAAAATCGTTAA
>ENA-OQCS01001477-OQCS01001477.1-human-gut-metagenome-genome-assembly--contig:-NODE-1477-length-12013-cov-1.813899_pt1 | contig 12013 bp, 14 predicted proteins | sample MGYA00242757_ERZ504575 | MGnify/ENA primary metagenome ERZ504575 (study PRJEB26092, sample SAMD00036297) | human gut metagenome | host: Homo sapiens | study: EMG produced TPA metagenomics assembly of...
CTTCAAGCTCTTGCTCTCCACCATTTTCACATCAGGCAGGTAGGAGATACGGATTTCCGCAAAATCGGGCTGTCCTGTAATAGGACACAGGCTGGTAAATTCGGGACAGTTAAAACGTACCAATAGTCGTTTCCGGGATGTTTGTTCACAAAGGACTCCAACACTTCGGGAGCATAATCTTGCCTGTACTCGGTCTTCGACCCGAGAAGGTCAATTCATCTTTTCTTTCCATTAAAGTTATTTTTTTCATATTCATGTTTTCTCTATCATACCTTAGAAAAGAAATTCTCTCCCCGCTTCGAGCAGATCGTTTCACTAGAGTGATGAAGTTGTACCACTAAAGTGATGAAATTTCTTCACTCTAGTGATAAAACTTGCTCACTAAAGTGAAACAATATACTCGGCAAAAAGAAAACACCTTTCATACAAGGAGAAAACACATTCATTTATCCTATCGTTTCTCTCTTTCCGCCTTTATCTCCAGATACTTTTCCAATCCTTCACGACGGAGCTTACAGGCCGGGCAATGACCGCAGCCATCTCCCTGTACGCCATTATAGCAAGTCAACGTTTCATGCCGGATCAAATCGAGCACGCCCAATTCGTCCGCCAACGCCCATGTTTCCGCTTTATCAATCCACATCAGCGGAGTGTGAAGCACGAACTGCTCGTCCATGGCAAGGTTCAACGTCACATTCAGTGACTTGATAAAAGCATCCCGCAATCAGGATAACCGCTGAAGTCTGTCTGCGACACACCGGTCACGATATGATTGATCCCCAATTCGCGTGCATAGACAGCTGCAATGCTCAGAAAGAACAAATTCCGCCCCGGCACAAACGTATTAGGGAAACTATCGGCAGGCTTCACCTCATCCATCGTTATCGTAGTATCTGTCAGCGAATTTTTACCCAGGTTGCCTATAAAGGAAACATCCATCGCTTTAAACTCCACACCTGCCTTTCCGGCAATAGCACGGGCCAGCTCCACTTCCTTCACATGCTTTTGTCCATAGATAAAACTTAAAGCATACACTTTGCGGAAATGTTTTTTTGCCCAAAACAGGCACGTGGTTGAGTCCTGCCCTCCGCTGAACACAACCAATGCGTCACTTTTATTCATTGTTGATAATTTTTCAATTTACTAATGTGCCAATTGCTGCGCTATGTGGATATGCTGCGCCATATACCGCATGGTAATTGGCTAACCGGCACACTGACACATCAGCAACTTATTAAAGTTCTTTGATTTTTAATACATTGTATGAGATATGCTCATCAAAGACATCACTGCCATCCACCTTCTTGATGTAATTTACCACACGGATGGTAACAGGCAGGATAATAATTTCATAGAGTGTCTTGAGCACCGCCTGAATAACCATCATCTTTATCAGTTCACCGGCAGGCATCAAACCTCCGAAGGCAACAGGAAAGAAAATCATGGAATCGGCACTCTCACCCACCAAAGTGGAAGTGATGGCACGAAGTGAAAAGTTCTTTCCTCCCGAAGCCAGCTTCATTTTACTCATGACATAGGCATTCAGAAAAGAGCCGACCAAGAAAGCGGTCAGACTGGCTACAGCGATGCGGGGCGCCATGCCGAAAACGAAGTTGAAGCCCTCCTCTCCTTCCCAAAACGGAGCTGCGGGCATCAGAATGGCAAGCTGCCCCAAAGCTACCACCATGAAATTCATGGCAAAGCCATCCAGATGATAAGACGTGCCTTGCGGAAGCCCCATACTTCGGCTATACAATCATTGATAATGTAAGAGATAGGAAATACAACCAGTCCGGCAGTCGCCGTAATTTTCCAGATCTGGACAACTTTGGTTTCCAATAAATTTGCTGCGACAAGACATACACAAAACAGTATGCCAAGCAACATGAACGATACAGATACAGTATTATTATTCTTCATTTCTCCTGTTTTTTACGTGGTGTTCTAGAATACACGACCGCTATTCACGGCATCATACGTCTATTTTTTAATTCGGGGTGCAAAGATAGAAATTATTTCCGAGTTAACCGGATATAACTGCATTAAATATTCTTATCAAGAAGAACAGCCTCATCAAATAATTACTTTTTCTATACTTCCTTGATTGCCAAACAGTATGGAACAGTGAAAGATGAAGCGTCATAAACAGGTGGGTATCAGTGAAAACGATTAGAGGGGCAGATTGAATCCACCCCTAAAAGACAGGATAAAAAATCCTTTATTCAAACAGGGCAATCGTCTTCTTTATAATTTCGATACACTCCTTTAACTGTTCCTCTGTAATCACCAATGGCGGAGCAAAACGAATAATATTCGTATGTGTCGGTTTGGCCAGCAAACCGTTTTCGGCCAATTTCAAGCAAATTTCCCACGCCAAATCCTTCGTTTCATCATTATTGATTATCAACGCATTCAGCAATCCCTTGCCCCGGACCAAAGAAGCCACACGAGATGTTTCGCACAGTTTTCTCATCTCTTCCCGGAATATCAGTCCCAGCCTGTATGCCCTGTCCGCCAACTGTTCGTCCCGTACCACCTCCAGTGCCGTAACAGCCACTGCCGCAGCAATAGGATTTCCGCCAAAAGTGGAACCATGTTGTCCCGGACGGATAACATCCATCACTTCATTGCATGATAATACTGCAGAAACAGGACAGGCCCCACCCGATAAAGCCTTTCCCAAAATCAGGATATCCGGATGAACATTCTCATAGTCACAAGCCAGCAATTTGCCTGTACGGGCAATGCCGGTCTGCACTTCATCGGCTATAAAAAGTACATTGTGGGCACGGCACAAGTCGTAACATTTTTTCAAATATCCCTCATCGTTACATAAGCACCTGCCTCTCCCTGAATGGCTCAACCAGGAATCCGGCCACATGAGGATGTTCGTCCAGCACTTTCGCCAATGCTTCGGCATCATTGTAGGGAATCACGACAAAGCGGGGGTAAAAGGTCCGTAGTTATTGTAAGCGTCCGGATCGATGGAGAAAGAAACGATAGTGGTAGTACGCCCATGAAAATTATTCCGGCATACAACGATTTCCGCCGTATCCTTGGGAAGCTTTTTTACTTCATACGCCCATTTGCGGCAAAGCTTCAATGCGGTTTCTACCGCCTCGGCTCCCGTATTCATCGGTAAAACCTTGTCATATCCGAAATAACGGGTGACAAATTCTTCATACCGTCCCAACTGGCTGTTATAAAAAGCGCGTGAAGTCAAAGTCAGCTTTCGCGCCTGTTTTACCAACGTATCGATAATACGCGGATGACAATGTCCTTGGTTCACTGCCGAATAAGCGGAAAGGAAATCATAATATTTCTTTCCTTCCACATCCCATACAAACACACCTTCTCCTTTATCCAATACCACAGGAACAGGATGATAATTGTGTGCTCCATGTTTGTTCTCAAGCTCCATTAATTGAGCTGCCGATAATTTTGCATCCATAAGCTTTTTATTATTTAATGTTTTTCTTTCTTCAAGAATATTTCCGCCATCATGCAACGGGCACTTCCTCCTCCCAGCGTTTCAATGGTAGGGATGGGCATGGGAAGCAACGCGTTATACTTAGACAGCCGTTGTAACTGGCCTTCATCCAACGAATCGTAAGCACTTTGAGACATCACTAGAAACAATGCGCCTTTCCCGTTCTCCACCTGAAGCATATTTCCGGCAAAGTGATGCATCTGTTCCTCGGAGATGGCAATGATTTCTTTCCCTGTCTGCCGCAAGACGTGACAAACCTGCTCACGCTCTTCCACGTCTCGATGCTGTCCAGACAAACGACCGCATAATCTGTCGCCACACACATCATGACATTGGTATGATAAATGGGCAGACGTTGTCCGTTTACAGTCTGATAAGCATGAAAGGACACCGGACTAAAATTCTGCTCCTTGCAGAACCGACCCAATAAAGCTTCGTCCACCCGTTGCGACAAAGCCGCGTATGCATAACGGTTCACCCGGTCCAGAATGATTCCCCCGGTCCCCTCCAGGAAGCGGTTTTCTTCCTCAAAACCTGTATAATCTACCTTCCGACGGATGCTGAACCCCTCCGACTCTATCCGCTGCAAGATATCCGCCCGTCTTTCCGCCCTGCGGTTTTCCGCAAACATAGGATACAGCACCACCGTTCCGTCGTCGTGAAAGGACACCCAGTTGTTCGGAAATATGGAATCCGGAGTATGAGGTATCGGGGTATCCTGCACCACTATTACCTCTATGCTGTTTGCACGCAACTTATCCACCATGCCCCGAAATTCCTTCAAGGCACAAGCTTGTACTGTCTCACCTGCCGCAACTGTCCGCTGCTGGAAATAATTGTTGGCCGCTGTTTCTTCATTGAACCCGAAGGCTACGGGTTCCACCATCAAAATGTGGTTTGTTGTTTGTTTAGTCATTTTCTCGGATTAATGGTAAGGTGGAGCAGCGCAACAGTCCGCCCATCTTAGATATTTCATAATAAGGTACACGCTCTACCGTCATTCCCCATACCTCTTCCATAAAGGTATTCAGGCGGATAAAGTTCTTTTCAGAAACCACCACCTCAGGAGAGATGGAAAAGACATTCGTATTCATATAGTACATCTCTTCCCGCGTTATTTCAAATACATTCTCCCTGCCGAACAAATCGAGCAGAGTATGATAATCCTGAGGATACATAAATCCGTCCTTATAAATAATCGCATGCCCTTTCCCTACCGGCATAAAGGTACAATCCAGATGCAGAATCCCCGCACGTGGATCTGTATTATGTTTTTTCAGCTCCAAGGGGATGAATATCTTCCCCGGACAGATTCTTTCAGAAAGGAAAAAGCATATCGGTTGGTACGTGCCGTCTTCATCTGCGGATAATCGGGCTGGGTATAAAGGCCTACAAACACAATATTATTGTAAAGCACCACATCACCTCCCTCTACGTGCGCCTTTTCGGGAAGGTTGAAAATCTTGTTATAAGCTATCTGATTATAGACCACTTCGTAAGCTTCCTTCTCATCTTCTGTTGGGGATGATGTTGGAAACAATAATCTTGTCGTCAATCACAAACCCCACATCACGGGCAAACACCTGATTACAATTCTCCAGTGTCCACGGGCGATAGACCTGTACCCCATATTTCAACAATACGCTTTCAAAGCATCTCATCTCTTTGAAAATATCTTCTTCATGGGGATATATGTTATGCAATACGGACTCGTATGACTTGGCGTCATAAGTTTCTTCCAGCGTGGGGACCTTCCCTATGGAACCGGGTTGTCCAAGCACCACAGCTTTCAATGTAGAAGTTTCATTCTTTACGTTAAGCTGCATAAATCTAATATATTTATGCAAATATAAGAAGTTTACTCAACTAAACAAATGAATTGCCCGAATAATTCTACCTTATTGATTTATCAATTATATTTGCAACCGAAAAAAGAAGGTAATATGAAAAAACAAAGAACTTTATAACAAGGTGATCGCTTATTTTCAAGAAACGATACCTGTTGCCGAAACTGAACTTCATTACAATAACCCATTCGAGTTGTTGATAGCCGTTATCCTGAGTGCACAATGCACGGACAAACGGGTAAATATGATCACCCCTCCTCTTTACCGGGATTTCCCGACTCCTGAGGCATTGGCCGCTTCGACGCCGGAAGTGATTTATGAATACATACGGAGTGTAAGTTATCCCAACAACAAGGCAAAACACCTGGTGGGCATGGCGCAAATGCTGGTGAAAGATTTCATAGCGAAGTACCGGGAACATTGGAAGAACTGGTCAAACTGCCGGGAGTGGGACGCAAGACAGCCAATGTCATCCAAAGTGTAGTATTCAATAAAGCAGCCATGGCGGTAGATACACATGTGTTCCGCGTGAGCCACCGCATCGGACTGGTTCCTCAAACCTGCACCACACCGCTGGCTACCGAGAAATATCTGATGAAGTATATTCCGAAGGAGATTGTGCCCACCGCACATCATTGGCTTATTTTACACGGAAGATATGTTTGTATGGCACGGACACCGAAATGTTCGGAATGCGGATTGAACGGATTGTGCCGGTATTCGTTGAAACCGGCTTTATAAACTAATTCTCATTCCATCGTATGCAAAATGCACATGCGGCGGCAATAACCGTTCAGCATCAGCATGTAATCCCATATGATGACTCATGTGAATAAAATAGGTTTCCCCGGCTCCTATTCTTTGTGCATTGTCCAAAGCCTCCTTCAAATTCTGGTGGGTATGGTGAGGCTGGGGACGCAATGCATTCATTACCAACACATCCAGTCCTTGCAACAAATCATATTCAGCCCCGGGCATCGTCAGCATATCGGTAATCCATGCCATCTTGCCGATACGGTATCCCAAAATGGGCAATTTGCCATGCATTACCCGAAGAGGTGTCACTTCTACTTTGTTTCCTTCGGGATTGCCGATAATAAAAGGAGAACCGGGAACAATTTCCTCTAATGTAATACGGGGAACTCCCGGATAAAGATGTTCGGCAAAACAATAAGGAATACGCTGGCGTAAACGCTCTGCTGTATATTGTTCGGCATAAACCGGCACATCACGAAAACGACAGAAAGGACGCAAATCATCCAAGCCTCCTACATGGTCATAGTGTTCGTGAGTAATCAAAACACCGTCCAACGGCTTGAAATCGTTCAACCGTATCATCTGTTCACGGAAATCGGGACCGCAATCTATCAGAATCCGGAGCCCTTCCGTTTCTATCAGTCCCGAACAACGCAAACGGTTGTCCCGGGGATCGCTGCTGGTACATACCGGACATTTGCACCCTATTTCGGGTACTCCCGTAGACGTTCCGCTGCCTAGTATTGTAATCTTCATATTATACTTTATATAAAATTCACTTCGGGAGAGATAGCTACCCCGAACTTTTGAAGCACAGACTCCTGTATCCGTCTGGCAAGAGCAATCACTTCATCTCCCGTAGCGCCTCCACAGTTCACCAAGACCAACGCCTGTTTAGAATGAACACCCGCGCGCCTATTTGTTTGCCTTTCCAGCCGCAACGGTCTATCATCCATGCAGCAGGAATCTTCACCCGATTGCCATCCACTTCATAATGTGGCATATCAGGATACTGTTGCTGTACTATTTCAAACTGCCTGCGTGGAACAATCGGATTCATAAAGAAACTTCCGGCATTTCCCTGCACCCGGGGATCGGGCAACTTGGCTTCACGCACGGCAATAATCACCTTCCTTACATTCTCCAATGCCACCTCACCTCCTCGCTTTTCCAATTCGCCACGCACATTTCCATACTCCAGATTAAAAACCGGCTGCTTACTTAAACGATAAGTGACGTAAGTCACTATATATTTACCTTTCAAATCTTTCTTGAAAATGCTTTCACGATAAGCATAACGGCATTCCTCTTTGGTAAAAATCCGTTTCCTGCCGGTTTCCACCTCGACGGTTTCCACACTTACAATCAAATCTTTTGCCTCAACACCATACGCACCGATATTCTGAACGGCAGAAGCACCCACTTCACCGGGAATCAATGACAGATTTTCAGCACCATACCAACTGTTCTTCACGGTATATGCCACAAAATCATCCACACCTCACCGGCTCCTGCCCTTACCTCTATTTCCTGTTCGTTTTCAGCAACCACCTCATACCCCCGGATAGCCGAATGCAGGACAGTCCCTGCATAATCACCTTTAAAAAGCAAATTGCTTCCTCCGCCGATATGCAACCAGTTACCGGCCATCAGGTTTTTATCCGACAAGATGGATTGCAGCTCTGTCACCGATTCATATTCCACAAACAAAGATGCCTTCACATCCATACCAAATGTATTATGAGGCAACAGAGAATAGTCTTTTATTTCCTTCATTTACAATCAAATCAATCGCTCAGATCCTCAAACTGCATCAGTTTCCATAGACCGTGCCGCCGTTCAAAATAGAGCGTATTATTAAATCCATTGCCAAAACCTTTCATTTCAATCACTTTCGTATTGGAATGCACATTCTCGTTCTGCCATAGTTCACATTTGTCAAATTCTCACGAGGCAACACAGGCTGGAATGCGAACCATTGTCCGGCCTCCAAAGTCGTTTCCAGTATCTGAAACTCGTCTTCGGGATCAGCAGTCACAAACTTCAACGGTTCGTGCAAACGTGACAACTGGAAAACCGAATCATTGGCAAAACGTTCATAAAACTCAAAGAAGTCCTCCTTACCGGTATCCTCTCTCGGCATATCCGCGAAATCTATGGCTTCCAGTTTCCACAGCCCCTTCAGACGCTCAAAATAGTACCGCTTGATTTTTCCCTTCTTCAAGTAAATCCATTCTATCTTGACACTGGTAAGCCCCGTATCTTTCTCCATTTCCATATCTTCCGCCTTATCGAACAGAACTGTATAGGCATCTTGCCGGCTGAATAAAGGATCGTGTTTCCATTGGTCCTTTTCAATGTGCTCTTTCTTTTCCATTGTATAATACGGCAAAGGGAACACGATGCGTGACAATTGTAACTTTTCATCACTGGCAAAATTGTAGAAAAAGTCGGCAAAACTTTCGTCGGCCGTAGCGGGAACCATTGGTTCTTCCTCTACCGCAGCCATCGCTTCTGTTGTGTCCGGGGGTGCAGTCAGCGAATCAATCTCCTCAGTAAGCGTCTCGAAGGGTCCATTTTCTTTTTTCCACCTCCACAGGAGCTTATCAGCATAAGCAGACAAACTCCGATTATTAGTTTTCTCATTTTCTATATTTAGAAAAATCGATGCAAAAATATCGTTTTTTTAGTTTTCAGCAAAATATATGGGTTTAATTCGCTAACTTTGCGGTCATTAAAAAATAAAGAAGAAACTATGTTAGCTAAAATAGAACAATTACTTCAGGAAATTGAAGGCTTGCAAGCAGCCAATGCGGAAGAATTGGAAGCCTTGCGCATTAAATATCTTAGCAAAAAAGGAGCGATTAATGAGTTGATGGCAGACTTCCGCAACGTACCTGCCGAGCAGAAAAAAGAGGTGGGCATGAAACTGAACGAGCTGAAAAACAAGGCTCAGGAACGTATCGCTACATTGAAAGAAGTTTTTGAAACCCAAGATAACGGTGCCGCCGAAATGGATCTTACGCGTACGGCTTATCCCATCGAACTGGGAACACGCCACCCGCTGAGCATTGTAAAAAATGAAATTATTGATATATTCCATCGACTGGGCTTCAGCATTGCCGACGGTCCCGAAATAGAAGACGACTTGCACGTATTCACTGCCATGAATTTTGCCGAAGACCATCCTGCACGTGATATGCAAGATACTTCTTCATCGAAGCCAGTCAGGAAGATGTGAAAAGAACATCGTGCTTCGCACTCACACTTCTTCCGTACAGGCAAGAGCTATGGAACATTCGCAACCTCCTATCCGCATCATCTGTCCGGGACGTGTATACCGCAATGAAGCGATCAGTTATCGTGCCCATGCATTCTTCCATCAAGTGGAAGCACTCTACATTGACAAGAATGTATCATTCAGTGATTTAAAGCAGGTATTGCTATTGTTTGCCAAAGAAATGTTCGGCGAAGATACTCAAATCCGTCTGCGTCCGTCTTATTTCCCGTTCACCGAACCAAGTGCCGAAATGGATATCAGTTGCAATATTTGCGGCGGAAAAGGTTGTCCGTTCTGTAAAGGCACAGGCTGGGTGGAAATTCTGGGATGTGGTATGGTGGATCCGAATGTATTGGAAGCCAACGGCATTGACAGCAAAGTTTACTCAGGCTATGCGCTAGGTATGGGTATTGAACGCATCACCAACTTGAAATATCGTGTAAACGATTTACGATTATTCTCTGAAAACGATACTCGCTTCTTGAAAGAATTCGAAGCAGCCAATTAATAGTGTCAATGTGACCATGTGCTGATATGCCAATTGCCATGCGGAATAGAACGCGGTCAATTGGCATATTAACATATTGCCACATTAGCATATTGATACATTGACATATTAGCACATTATTGCTCATGAAGGACAAGCTGATTACCAAAAATTATATAGAAATACTGGCAGCCAATTTTCTATTATTCTTTGGATTCTGGTTACTGATGCCTGTATTGCCTTTCTATCTGGCAGAAGTTTTTGACGCCAACAAAACAACCATAGGGGCCGTACTTTCCTGTTACACCATTGCCGCCCTGTGCATACGCCCCTTTTCCGGCTATCTGTTAGATACATTTGCCCGCAAACCACTTTATCTGTTGGCTTATTTCACTTTTACCGCCATCTTCGGAGGATATCTCATTGCAGGAACACTCACCTTATTTATTTTATTCCGCATTATACACGGAGTATCGTTCGGCATGGTGACAGTCAGCGGAAATACCATTGTCATTGATATCATGCCTTCTTCACGCCGTGGGGAAGGATTAGGATATTATGGGCTGGCAAACAATATAGCCATGTCCATCGGACCGATGACCGGACTCTTCCTACATGATGCAGGAGCAGACTATACGCTTATCTTCTGTTGCTCATTAGGTTCCTGCCTGATAGGATTTCTATGCGCCTCATTGGTAAAGACCACCTACAAACCTCCTGTAAAACGAGAACCGATATCATTGGACCGCTTTATTTTGCTTAAAGGAATACCGGCAGGTTTCAGTCTGTTATTACTATCCATCCCTTATGGCATGACCACCAATTACGTTGCAATGTATGCCAAGCAAATAGGTATCCAGTCATCCACCGGTTTCTTCTTCACCTTCATGGCGTTGGGAATGGCAGTTTCCCGTCTTTTCTCCGGACGCCTGGTAGACCGGGGAATGGTTACTCAAGTTATTGAAGCCGGCCTGTATCTGGTCTGCTTCTGTTTCTTCGGTTTGAGTTCATGCGGATGGCTGACAACATGGAGTCTGCAATGGACCACTTATTTTCTGTTCACCATAGCTCTTTTACTAGGTATTGGGTTCGGAACCATGTTTCCTGCCTATAACACGCTGTTTGTGAACTTGGCCCCCAACAACCAGCGTGGTACGGCAACTAGCACCTACTTGACTTCGTGGGATGTAGGTATAGGCGCCGGCATGTTATTGGGCGGATATATAGCAGAAATAGCCACCTTCAAGATGGCTTATCTATTCGGAGCTGCACTCACTGTTATCTCGTTATTTTATTTTAGAAGCAAAGTGGCTCCCCACTTCCACCGACATAAGTTGCGCTAATCCTTATATGTCAGTACCATGATATGGGAAAGCCGGTCGTTCACAACCGACAATTGGGTTGAAAGAATAAACGAATGGAATAAAGGAGCATTCTCCAACAGAAATGCCGGCAAATAAGGCTCGAAACGTTCCGGGTTGCGGGAAATCTTGTTCATGTCCGCCACAAGCATAAAGGCTGCGTCACGTGAAAGATTAGCTACACATTCATTGAACAATGTCCTGCTATTTCTTTCGTATGCCTCTTCCATATAATCTGCCATGGAATCTTTATCAGCAGAAATAATCAAACTATCTTCCCTTATATCTGGAATATTTTTCAATTTTTCGGCCATCTGGTTCACACAACCGCATGAATCAGGCATAAAAGTATCTCCAGTGAGATACACCACATCGCTGTTCATGTGAAAATCAAACTCACTCCAACAGCTACTATTATCCTGCAGGAAAGGCATAGACGGTGTACGTCCGTATAAAGTCAGGAAATTATGTCGTTTTCTTTTTCTGCATCGCTTTGGCAAACACGGATCATTGCTCAATGCTTTCTCCTCATCCTCACGCGCATCAATCACTTTCTCTATCAAACTTTTCTGATAACTCACCACATAGAACCCCGCCTCACTATAGACAGCTAGAAAATCATTATTGCCCAACGGATAGACTGCTATATTTTTTCCTCTGTATTTTTTCTTTTTTAGGTGAAACTTCCCCGGAGTTCTCTCTAACAACATATCTCCCAATGTTTCCTTATCATCAGCCCCCCATACGGAAATATACCACCTGGTCACGCGGAGTACCCGGAGAATGGAAACT
>ENA-OQCS01001478-OQCS01001478.1-human-gut-metagenome-genome-assembly--contig:-NODE-1478-length-12011-cov-2.184955_pt1 | contig 12011 bp, 18 predicted proteins | sample MGYA00242757_ERZ504575 | MGnify/ENA primary metagenome ERZ504575 (study PRJEB26092, sample SAMD00036297) | human gut metagenome | host: Homo sapiens | study: EMG produced TPA metagenomics assembly of...
CCAGGACTACACCATTATCGGTGGTGTCGATGCAGTGGTAGATATTCTGAATACGGTAGACCGTGGTACCGAGAAACACATTATGGAGACTCTGGAGATCGAAGAACCGGAACTGGCAGACGAGATCCGCAAAAAAATGTTTGTGTTCGAGGATATCCTTTTACTGGACGACAAAGCAATTCAGCGTGTGCTGCGTGACGTGGACAACAATGATCTGGCAGTGGCACTGAAGGGTGCCAACGAGCAGGTGCAGAATGCGATCTTCAACAATCTGTCCAAGCGTCTGGTGGTTATGATCAAGGAAGATATGGAATTTATGGGCCCTGTACGTATGAAGGATGTAGAAGAAGCACAGCAGAAGATTGTCAATATTATCCGTAAGCTGGAGGATTCCGGTGAGATCATCATTTCCAGAGGCGGAGGTGACGAGATCGTTGTCTAGTAATCTTTTAAAAAAGGGATTTACAAAGCTTTCGGAAGACGATGCAAGAGTGATAGATACCAATGACTGGTAGCAAAACGTATCAGGGAGCTGTCTGCCAAAATGCAGAAAGGAAAGTAATACGGGGTTTGTGTCCGGCCTGGCAGCGGACAAAGTGGAAGCACCGGTGACAGATCCGGAGGAAGAGAAAACAGAATTCACTCCTTCCGGCAATGTGATCAAAGCAGGAGAAGATATTCAGAAGCTTAAGGAAGATGCGGAGGCGGAAGCACAGAAGATCGTAGAAGATGCCAGGGCACAGGCAGAAAGTATTTTGCAGGATCTCCAGATCACAGGCGGAAGCAGAGCGGGCAGACATACAGGAAGCGGCCAGAAGACAGGGACAACAGGAAGCACAGGCGGAAGCGGATCGCACAGAGGCTGCACGAGAAGCAGAATATCAGAAGAAAACGGCGGGACTGGAAGCAGAATACCAGAAGCGGCTGGACGAGCTGGAACCTGAATTTGTGGACACGATCACCGGAATTTATGAACATATTTTTCATGTAGACCTGCATTCCTACCGGGAGGTTCTGTGTTATCTGATCTCCACTACCATGCGGAAATCAGAGGATAACAGAAGCTTTCTGATTCATGTGTCCAAAGAAGATTACCCTTATGTCAGTATGCAGAAAAAGCAGATCTCTGCAGGTGCGGCTGCGCCGAATGCAACCGTGGAGATTGTGAAAGACATTACCCTCGGAAAGGGCGAGTGCCTGATCGAGACAGAGGGCGGTATTTTTGACTGCGGACTGGGAACGCAGCTGTCCGAACTGCGTCAGAAATTAAAATTATTATCCTACGAAGGCTGATAAATGGTCATTAAAAACATAGATTTTGAAAAATATAATAAATTAGCAGATAAGACCTTTTTACCGGAAACTGGGAAAAGTGGTAAATGTGGTAGGTCTGACGATTGAGTCGGCCGGTCCGGATTCCAAGTTGGGGGATCTGTGCAGAATCCTGCCGGAAACGGAAGGGGCAAAACCCATTATGGCTGAGGTTGTGGGATTTCGTGATAAGAAGACTCTTCTTATGCCCTACGATTCGGTAGATGGCATCGGTCTCGGCTGTGTGGTGGAAAATACGGGAGATCCCCTGACAGTTACGGTAAGTGAGAAGCTTTTGGGCAAGACGGTAAATGGACTGGGAATCCCCATTGATGGAGACACGATTACAGGCGTGGCATATCCGGTAGAGGCGGCACCGCCGGACCCTATGTCCAGAGCGATTATCGACCAGGTATTACCCCTGGGGGTAAAGGCAGTGGACGGTATGATCACTGTTGGTAAGGGGCAGAGAATCGGTATCTTCGCCGGTTCTGGTGTCGGAAAGTCTACGTTGATGGGTATGTTTGCCAGAAATACCAAGGCAGATATTAATGTCATTGCGCTGATCGGTGAGCGCGGCAGAGAGGTCCGGGAATTCATAGAGAGAGACTTAGGTGAGGAAGGTATGCGCAGATCGGTAGTAGTCGTGGCGACTTCCGACAGACCGGCATTGGAGCGGAACAAGGCTGCCAAGACGGCCACTGCTATTGCGGAATATTTCAGAGACCGGGGAAAGGATGTCCTGCTGATGATGGACTCATTGACCGTTTTTCCATGGCACAGCGAGAGATCGGACTGGCCAGCGGAGAACCTCCGGTGACCAGAGGTTATCCCCCAGCGTGTACTCGGAAATGCCTAAGCTGTTGGAGCGGGCGGGCAGAGCTGCGGTGGGATCCATTACGGGATTGTATACCGTCCTGGTAGATGGCGACGATTTCAACGAACCCATCACGGACACAGCGAGAAGTATTTTGGACGGTCATATTATGCTGGACAGAAAGCTGGGACACAAAAATCATTACCCTGCTATCGATATTTTACAGAGTATTTCCAGATGTATGAGCCAGATCGCAGCCAAAGAGCATAAGCAGGCGGCCAACAAACTCAAAAATGTACTGGCTACCTATAATGAAGCAGAAGATCTGATCAATATTGGCGCTTATAAAAAGGGCAGTAACCCGAACATTGACTATGCCATCTCGAAGATCGATGATGTGAACAGCTTCCTGTGTCAGGGCACGGAGGAGAAATTTACCTTTGAAGAGACGGTACAGATGTTGGAAGACCTGTTCGCAAATCAGGAGTGAGATAAATGGCAAAGTTCAGATATTCCCTGCAGAACATCCTGAATATCAAAGAAAAAATGGAAACACAGGCCAAACAGGAATTTGGTATGGCACAGACTGCATTGAATGTGGAAATCGAACATTTGGAACGCCTGAAGGCGCGAAAACGGGAATACGAAGAAGAATCCGGTGGTCTGTTGCAGGGGAAACTGGATCTGCGGGCCATTGAAGAGAACAAGGAAGCACTTTTGAAAATGGACAGTCTGGTGGCTGCGCAGTGCATCCGGGTGGATAAAGCAAAAGAAAATGTGGAGGCTGCCAGAGAACGAATGGCAGAAGCCATGAAAGAGAGAAAAATGCATGAAACCCTCAGAGAAAAAGCATTCGAGGCTTTTCTGCAGGAAGAAAATCATGCGGAAAGTAAAGCAATCGATGAACTGACCAGTTATACTTACGGACAAAAAAAGCCGGCAGGCGGATTGAGACAACGGGAGGACATAAATGGCAAGAGAAAAGACTCCGGAAGAGCAGACAACGGATAACGAGAGAAAACAGCTGGCGGAAGAAAAGAAAAAACTGAAGAAAGAACAGCAGGCACAGCGCAAGGAAGCAAAGCGCCGGGCAAAAGAAATCGCAAAACAGGAAGATGCTCTGGATGACGGGAGCGAAGGCAACAGCCTTCTGACCTTCGGAGCGACCATACTGATCGTGGTACTCTGGATGGCTGTAATCTGCGCGATCATCAAGCTGGATATCGGGGGATTCGGAAGCTCTGTGGTGACTCCCATTCTCAAGGATGTGCCTGTGCTGAACAAAATTCTCCCGGCTAACTCCATAACAGAGACTACGGATGGCAGTGCCTACGGTGGCTATACCAGTCTAGAGGATGCGGTGGATCAGATCAAGAGTCTGGAGCTGCAGTTGGAGCAGGCGCAGACGGCATCTGCAGCAAAGGAGGAAGAACTGGATCAGCTGAAGCTGAGGTGCTGAGACTTAAGGAATTCGAGAATCAGCAGGTGGAATTCCAGCGGATTCAGAAAGAATTTTATGATGAGGTAGTCTATTCCGATAAGGACCGGGTGCGGAAGAATATAAAAAATATTATGAATCCATGGATCCCGCTACTGCCGAATATATTTATAAGCAGGTAGTGACGCAGTTGGAAGAGAGTCAGGAGATACAGGATTATGCGGCAGCCTATTCTGCAATGAAACCGAAGCAGGCAGCGGCTATTTTTGAGCAGATGACTAATAATCTGGATCTGGCGGCCCGTATTCTGAAAGTGATGAGCGCGGAGGACAGGGGTAAGATCCTGGGTGCCATGAATTCTGAAGTGGCAGCAAAGATCACGAAAATTATGGACCTGAGTCTTAAGAAAAAAGCGGAAAGATCCGATAAAAGATTTGTAGTATCATTACAGGGTTAAGACTGCCATCCGGCAGCCAAAGGACCTGGGAAAGGAGGGAGAAAAGAACATGGCAGGCACAACGATTAAAGGTGTGGGCAACGACGGCAATGTACAGATTCGGGATATGGTCACAGCAGCGAAACAGAATGCCGGAACCGGTTTCCAGGCAGTGTGGAACAAGACCCAGAACAATGCGCAGACGACCGGAAACGGTGGACGCACGACTGACGGACGTAACGATGTCAGACGCGGTCAATCATTACGGGCCGGTGACAGACAGCGGGATCACCTCGCCGGAACACAGGAAAAGTCAGATGTTAAAGCAGAGGATGGTGACGCCAAAGATCTGGAAAAAGTCCAGGAAGTCCTGGGAACCATCGTACAGAACCTGATCGTACAGATCACAGATACCTTTTCGGTCAGTGAAGAAGAATTACAGGGCGTCATGGATGAACTGGGTATGACAGAGACAGACCTGATGGATCCTGTACAGCTGAACGAATTGTTGATGGCGGTCAGCGGAGCTGAGGATTCTTTTGCATTACTTACCAATGAAGAGCTGTATGGAAATGTAAAAGCATCCTGGATCTGCAGAAGGATCTGACGGGACAGGCACAGGAAGAACTGCAGCTGACACCGGAAAAATGGCAGGATGCAGTCACTAAAGTAGTGACAGAGGAACCTGTGATCACGGTGGAAGTGGAAGAGCATGCCACAGATGCGGCAGAGAGATCACAGAGTGATGTGGAACTTCCGACAGTGGAGCAGGAACGGAGGAGAAAATACAGGCACCGGTACAGAATACACAGGAAGAGAAAACAAAAGATTCGGGGAACAGACATGAGAGCCAGACAGCGGGACAGCAAGGCAATCTGTTGTTACAGAATCTGAAGGAAGAGAATTTCCTCTCCGGATTGCAGCAGGCATCACAGACAGAAGGAACACAAACGACGGATACACAGGATATCATGCGCCAGATCATGGATTACATGAAAGTCTCTGTAAAGGCGGACAGCTCCGATCTGGAAATGCAGCTTCATCCGCAAAGTCTGGGAACGCTTCACGTACAGGTTGCATCGAAGAACGGTGTGGTTACGGCGAACTTTATTACACAGAATGAAACCGTAAAAGCTGCACTGGAAAGCCAGATGGTTCAGCTGAAGGAAAGCTTCGCGGAACAGGGCGTAAAAGTAGAGGCTATTGAAGTGACGGTACAGACACATCCGTTTGAACAGAACCTGGAACAGGGTAGAGGCAATCAGAGTGATCAGGAGAGCGGAGCCGGGGTGAGCAGAAGACGCACCCGCAGAATCAACCTGAACACAGCATTCGCAGAGGATGAGCCTCAGACGGAAGAAGACCGGATCGCAGCGGATATAATGTCGGCGAACGGCAATACGGTGGATTTCACCGCATAAAAAATAACAGAAAGGAGAAAGAAAATGGCATTGGTTGCACCCGTGAAAAACGGTAAGATCGTAGAGACTGCATCACAGGCTTCTGTAAAAAAATCCACAAAATCAAGCAAAAGCGGGATGGACAAGGAAGCATTTTTACAGCTCCTGGTAGCGCAGATGAAGTATCAGGATCCTCTGGAACCCACATCCAACACCGAGTACATATCCCAGTACGCACAGTTCTCACAGGTAGAGCAGATGCAGAATATGTCCAGCAGCATGGATCTGCAGAGGGCAAGCGCACTGGTAGGCAAGGAGGTCTACATCAAGACAACTACATCCTCCGGAGAGACCAAGCTGATACAGGGAAAGGTGGATTATGTAGCATACGAGAACAATAAGGCGTATCTCTATATTAATGAACAGAAATATTCCATTGATGATCTGGATTCTATTGTGGATGCGAATTATCTGGATGCGTATAACAAGGCATATAACTTTACTGTAAAGCTGAACAAGCTTCCTAATGTAAACGGCATTGATTCTACGGATGGTGAGAGCATTGATGAGCTGGAGAAGGAATACAACAAGATGAGTGATTATGAGAAATCCTTCCTGGCCAAAGATACCGTAACCAGTCTGAATAAGTACATCGAGAGACTGAAGGAGATCCGTAAGTCGGAAGAAAAAGCCGAAGAAAAGGATTCCGAGAGTACGGAGAAGACAGAGGGTACCGAAGAAGCATAGAACAATAAGTAAGCGGCTGACACAGAGGGGTGTTTGAATATGGATATTCAGAAAAACAGTTTTCTGTCCATTGACCAGCTGGCAAATCAGTATTTAAACAACAGTCGTAAGACGTAAAAGCAGCACAGGAAAATCTGGTATCATTCCAGGAAATCTTACAGAGCAAAAGTAACGAGCAACTGAAATTTTCCAAACATGCTACGGTGCGGCTGGCAGACAGAGGCATTGAATTGACCGATGCACAGCTGGAACGCTTGAACGACGGAGCGCAAAAAGCGGGACAGAAGGGATCAGGGATTCTCTGGTGATCGTGGACGATCTGGCATTTATTGTGAATGTACCCAATAAGACCGTAGTCACTGCGATGGACAGCAGAGAAACCGAAGAAAATGTATTTACAAATATTAACGGAGCCGTAATTATGTAGACCGGACCTTAATGGAGGTTACCCTCTTTTGAATGACAGAGAAAGAGTACGGTTCCGAACACAGGAGGAACAAGCACTATGATGAGATCATTGTATTCTGGTGTAGCAGGACTGAAAACACACCAGATCAGAATGGACGTAATCGGTAATAATATTGCCAACGTCAACACAACAGCTTACAAATCCAGTTCCATGACTTTCAGTGACTGATGAGCCAGACCACACAGAAGGCCAGTGGTGCCAACGCTACCACTGGTGTTGGCGGTACCAATGCCAAGCAGATCGGTCTGGGCGTTAAGGCAGGAGCTATCAACACTGCCATTACCACACAGGTTCCGCACAGTCTACCGGCAACCCCTTTGATATCATGATCACCGGAGACAATTTCTTCGTAGTCAACAACGGCTCCGAGAATTTCTTCACCAGAGACGGCTCTTTCTATGTAGATGGTGCCGGTAACCTGGCAATGACCAGCACCGGTTACAATGTTATGGGTTGGGGCGTGGATAAGACCACAGGCAACATCAAGCAGGATACTGTAACTGCACTGCGTATTATGAGTTCTGCGAATATGACTTATCCCCCTGAGGCTACCACCAAAGCGAATATCTCCGGAATCCTGGATCAGAATGACAAGGATGTTACCAGCGCCAACGGCAAGACCGTCAACCTGAACTTCTTCGATGCAAGAGGTTACAGCTATACTGCAAAGTTCACCTTTAAGCAGTCCGGCGGTGATAAGACCAATGAGTACAGCATGGAATTGAATAAGATTCTGGATTCCACCGGAAAGGAAATAGATATTTCGGGTGTTACATTCGGAGAGCAGAATCTGGAACAGACTTTAAGTTCTAAGCTTTCATTAAATACGGATTCCTATAAATGGGATGATGCTACAAAGACGCTGCAGACAACAGCGACACCTCCGGAAACGGTAGCAGAACTTAATAAAATATTTAATAACGGTGCACTCATAACCGATAAGGACAAAGCAGAAGAAGTACAAAAGAATCTGGATGCCATTGCCAAGGCATATGGTTATGAAGGCTCTACGGATGAATTTTTAAAATTGTATACTACGGGAAAAGCCGGTCAGGTCACTGTGCAAAAAATGCTGGAAAATATGTCACAGAACATGACGGGTGATGATATTCTGCCGAAAACCAAGGATGAAGAGCTTACAATGACCGGTAGAAGTTTGACGGTGCGAAGGTAGTGTTCGATAAGGATAGTGGTAAATTACAAAGTATCAATAACAGCACGACAAATCTTTCCACGACATTGAATTTCCCGGCTACGATGGGCAACTTCTCCAATATTACCATCGACCTGTCCGAATGCACCAACTACGACAACAAGGGTACTTCCACCATCGGTGCCACCAGTGGTGACCTGGATGGTCTGGGAACCGGACGTCGTCTGGGAGATATGATCGGTGTATCCATCCAGAAGGATGGCATGATCTACGCAAGCTATGACAATGGTATGACTAAGCTGCTCGGACAGATCGCCACAGCAGCCTTTGCCAATGCTTCCGGCCTGGAGAAGGAGGGCGATAATCTCTACTCCGCAACACTGAACTCCGGTGAATTCGACGGTATCGGCGTAGATATCACTGCAGGCGGCGGATACATGTCCACCGGTCAGCTGGAGATGAGTAACGTAGATCTGTCGTCTGAGTTTACCGAGATGATCACCACACAGAGAGGATTCCAGGCGAATAGCCGTATCATTACCGTGTCCGATACACTGCTTGAGGAACTGACCAATCTGAAGCGTTAAGAAATCGTAAAAAATAATTTGACTGCATAAGGGGATAGGATAGAAGCCTGTCCCTTTTGTGTATATAAAACATCAAGGGAAAAAAAAGTACTACATCATTACAAATAATCCTGTTAAATCCGCAGGCAGAATAGGAGACGGTAATATGATCGAAGTCACGAAGATCAATGGAATCAAGGTATTGGTGAATCCGGACCTGATCGAACTGGTAGAAGAGACCCCGGATACAGTGCTGACACTGACCACCGGGAAAAAAATTATTGTAAAAGAAAGTAGACAAGAAATAAAAAAATCTTGTAATATTATACAGAAAGGATATTTTTGCAAGATAAGGCAGAATGTCAGGTGATTTAAGTGGATATAGCTTCTTTAGCCGGTATATTGCTGGCATTATTCATGTTGGTATTTGGTATCATAAGTTCCGCAGGTGTGGGAGGATTCAGGGAATATCTGGATCCGGCTTCTGCGATCATTACCTTTGGCGGAGCATTTTCCTGTACCCTCACGTCCGTGAGTTTGCAGAATTACATAGCTGGTTTGAAATCTTTCACACTGATCTTCAAAGCGCCCACACTGAATACTTCGGATATGATCGGTAAGATCATAGAGCTTTCCAATGTGGCACGTAAGGAAGGCCTGCTTTCGTTGGAAGAAGCAGCAACCGACCTGGATGACCCTTTTCTGAAGAAAGGAATTCTTCTGATCGTCGATGGAACCGATCCCGAATTGGTACGTGCGATTATGGAGACGGAACTGGTCAGCGTGGAGGGTAGACATAAGGATACGATTGGCTTCTGGGATACACTGGCGGCCATGGGTCCTGCCTGGGGTATGATCGGTACCCTGATCGGTCTGGTAGATATGCTGTATCATATGGATGATCCGTCCACACTGGGACCTGCCATGGCGGTTGCACTGATCACTACATTGTACGGATCCCTGTTGGCTAACTGGATCTGTACGCCGGTATCCAATAAATTAAAAGCGGATAATGCGATAGAGATGCAGCAGAAGGAAGTCATGATCGAGGGACTTTTGTCCATACAGGCAGGTGAAAATCCCCGTGTCATTGAGGAAAAATTAAAGTCATTCCTTCCTCCGAAGGACAGAACAAGTGCAGATGAAGAAGGAGAAGCGGGGGGTGAAGCTTAATGGCAAAACGTAAGCCTGAAGATCCACCTGCTGGTTCACCGGCATGGATGGCCACTTTCAGTGACCTGATGAATTTGCTTCTGTGCTTCTTTGTCATGCTGTTTTCCATGTCATCCATTGATGCAAATAAGTGGAATGCAATGGCGGCAGCAATGTCTAACAGTACATTCAGTATTTTTGATGCGGGTTCTACAGCAATCGGTGAAGGAATATTGATCAGCAACGGTGTCAGCCAGCTGAATGATCTGGATGAGTATATCAGTAATGCCGGAAGAAATGCGGACAGTGAAACGGATTCCGACAATTATGAGAAATATGACAGCACAGAGGCACTGCAGGAGGCACTGAATGAGAAAAATCTTCAAAGCAATGAAGAACTGTCCGAAATGGTACAGGAAGCTGTAAATGAGGACAGCCTGGCGGATCAGGTGGATGTATCTTTCACAGCGCAATATGTACAGCTTTCTATGAAGGGAGCTCTTTTATTTGATTCCGGAAGCGATTCCCTGAAGGAACAGTCCAAGACAGTATTGGACAAAGTGGGAGTGATCCTGGAACGATATGGCAGTGATTCTGTAATTGAAATTGAGGGGCATACGGATAATGTTCCGATACATAGTGCGAGGTTCGCTGATAACGAGGAACTGAGCAGTGCACGTGCACTATCTGTATTTTATTACCTTGTGGATAATACTTCACTGAATCCTGCAAATCTCCGGCATGCGGGAATGGGAGACCGCACCCCCGTGGCGGACAATTCCACAGAAGAGGGCAGAAGTAAGAATCGACGGGTAGAGATCAGAATATATAATCCTTCTGCGGCAAATTAAGGCAGACAGGGAAAGGAAGCAGAATAGTATGAAGAAAAATCTGATGACAGTGCTGATCCTGGCACTACTTATCGTGAATATTGCGTTGACCGGTGTTATGCTGGTAAGCATTGTGGGAACGAATAAGAAGACGGCACAGCTGGTGGATAATATCACGACTGCCATGAATCTGGAACTGACGGTTCCGGGAGCAGAGGGGACGACGAATGTTCCTCTTACGGATACAGAAGTATATAATATTGCGGATTCTATGACAATCCCGCTGAAGAGTGAGGCGGGAGCAAAGCAGGATTATATTATGTTTGATGTCTCGCTGTCTATCAATAAAAAGAGCAAGGATTATAAGACCTACGGAAGCAGTGAAACACTGTCCGGCTATGAAAATCTGATCAAGGATGCCATTACCGCTACGGTTTCCGCACATACGGAAGATGAGTGCAGAGAGGATATGGAAGGTTTGAAAGAGGAAATCCTGAAGTCTGTGCAGGATCTGTTCCAATCCGACTTCATCTATAAGGTTGCAATCAGTGGAGTGAAATTCGGCTGATGAACCACAAAAATAAGATGACAGGAGGTGAGGTCCTGTGAGTGATATACTTTCACAAAGCGAAATTGATAATCTCTTGAAACAATTGTCGGATGGAGATCTGGATGTGGATCAGATTCAGGGTGAGGATGAGAAGCAGGTTAAAAATTATGACTTCAGTCGTCCCACCAAATTCTCCAAAGAACACTTAAGAACATTGGAGATTATATTTGAACATTACAGCAGACTGGTATCGACAAACCTGCCGGTATATCTGCGTAAAAACGTACAGGTATCGGTTGCAAGTTCCGAGACGGTTACTTTCAGTGAATTCTCCAATGCACTATCAAATCCGTCGGTACTCGGCATTATTAATTTTGCACCACTTAACGGCAATATCATTATTGAGATAGCAACCAATCTGTGCTATGCCATGCTTGATCGTATGCTGGGAGGCAGCGGACAGCCTTTGGAAAAAAGCAGGGAATTTTCAGATATTGAATTGACAATATTACAGAAATTATTGGTAATGTTCACCCAATTGTTACGGGAACCCTGGAAAAATGTTGTTGATATCTCGCCGGTCTTAAGCGAGCTAGAGACGAATCCCCAGTTTGCGCAGGTGATCGCTCCCAGCGATATGATCGCCATTGTAACCCTGAACATGAAAATTGGGGATGTAGAAGGAATGTTAAATATCTGTCTTCCTTTCTTTACACTGGAAGATGTGATGGATAAACTGAACACCAAATATTGGTTCTCCACAATGCAGGAGAACATGATGAACACTACGAAGAGTACATTGAATCCATGATCCGCAGAGTGGATGTTCCCATTAAAGCGGTGTTGGGCAAGAGCACAATTTCCGTAAGCGATTTCCTGAATCTGCAGGTTGGAGATTGTATTCGACTGGATTCCAGAGTGGATACCGATATGGAAGTGTATGTGGGCAATATTAAGAAGTTCACAGCATTACCGGGTACAGAGAAAGATTCGTATGCTGTTCAGATCACATCGGCTTCCACACTTCTTTTGTGAGGCTTTCTGTATCATTATGAATCAGAACCGTTCCTTTTGTCAAATCATATCGGGCTTTCATCTCTGCCGCGGTATCCCGGAAATTGCAGAGCACAATCAGCTTTTTC
>ENA-OQCS01001479-OQCS01001479.1-human-gut-metagenome-genome-assembly--contig:-NODE-1479-length-12009-cov-1.869046_pt1 | contig 12009 bp, 17 predicted proteins | sample MGYA00242757_ERZ504575 | MGnify/ENA primary metagenome ERZ504575 (study PRJEB26092, sample SAMD00036297) | human gut metagenome | host: Homo sapiens | study: EMG produced TPA metagenomics assembly of...
CAAGATTATGGAAGAATTACATTTTTTATAATGGAGATAAAATTTTGCGGGAAATGTGGATAGATGAAAAGTTGGAATGCCAGATTTTCAGAAAGCAAGAAACTATAAAGGAATCAGTGGGAAAAGTTTTCGAATTCAGGCTTTTTTTGAACCGAATATGAAGGAACATATATATGGAATGGGACAGGAGCCTACGGGGTGTTTTGATTTGAAAGGATGTACAATTGATTTGTGTCAGAAAAATACAAAATGTACAATTCCTTTTTATATTTCAACGTTAGGGTATGGTTTCCTATGGAATAATCCATCTGTAGGAAAAGCAGAGCTTGTAAAGAATCGCTTTTTGTGGGAAGCGTATATGAGTACACAACTGGATTATGTTGTAATCGGTGGTGGGGAACCAGCACAGATTATGATGAATTATACAGAAATGACAGGAAGAGTACCAGATGTTCCGGAATGGATATTTGGTTTATGGCAGAGTAAATTGCGGTATAAGACACAGGACGAAATAGTAGAGATAGCAAAAGAGTATCACAAAAGAAATATTCCAGTTCCAGTCATTGTTTTAGATTATTTTCATTGGAAAAATCAGGGAGACTGGAAATTGGATGAACGATATTCCGGATCCTGAAAAAATGGTAAATGATCTAAAAAAAGAAGGAACGCGCCTTATGGTTTCAGTATGGCCGACGGTAGACCGTCGAAGTGAGAATTATATAAAGTTAGAAGAAATGGGAGGACTTTTAACAACAGAGCGAGGACCGAATGTTATGTTTGTGTGTAGAGGACCAGAAACCTATATTGACATGACAAATCCAAAAGCAGCACGTTTTTTGCTGAAAAGTTGAAAGAGAATTATGGAAAATATGGAATAAAAGCATTCTGGCTTGATGAAGCAGAACCAGAAATATATCCATATGATTATGATAATATACGCTTTTATAGAGGAAATGGACTGGAAATTGCAAATTATTATCCGTATGCTTATGCGAGAGGGATTCAAGACTATTTAATTGGGAAAGAACAAGACAGTATTATTTTAGTGAGAAGTGCATGGATTGGTACACAAAAAATAAAAGGCAGTGCTTTGGACAGGAGATGTACCGTCTACTTTGAAAGCTTTCAAAAACAAATTGTGGAAGGACTTCAAATTGCAATGTGCGGTATTCCATTATGGACGACAGATATTGGTGGATTTTATGGAGGAGATCCAAAGATGAAGAATTCCGAGAGCTGATGATAAGATGGTTTCAGTTCGGGACATTTTGCCCGATTTTAAGAATGCATGGATATCGTAAACCATATATAAAATCTGGATCTATAGATGATATGACAGGTGAATGTTATTCTGGAGGAGAAAATGAATTATGGAGTTATGGAGAAAAAGCATATGAAATTATGAAAGAATATGTAATAATCCGTGAAGATATGAAAGGATATTTGAAAACACAATTAAGAAAAGCGCAGGAAACAGGAATTCCGATTATGCGTCCAGTAGTATTTGATTATCCAAAGGATAAAAATGTTTATGAACTTGTGATGAATATTTATTTGGAGATAAAATACTTAGTTGCACCGGTGACTGAGTATAAAAAAAGAAAAGCGTGAAGTCTATTTACCAATGGGAAAATGGAAAGAATGTAAATATGAAAGAATATATGAAGGTCAACAAAGGATAGAAGTGGAAGCCGCGTTGGAATATATGCCTGTATTTGAAAAAATATCATAGGGAAAATATCCAGTGATAATTACTTGAAAATGCGATGAGAAGAAGTTATAATCGTTGAATAATATTACAGTATATCTGTAAGTCAGAGAGGAAAGATAAATGCAATATATTATTCCGGATTACTACAAAGAGTTCACCTGCATTGCAGACAAATGCGAGGATACCTGCTGTGCGGATGGCAGATTGTAATTGACAAGAAATCATTGAACAAATATAAGCATGTAAAAGGGAAATTCCGTTTTACAATGCTGAAATCGATAGACTGGATCCGCGGGATTTTCAGACAGGACAAGGAGAAGCGATGTGCATTTTTAAATGACTGCAATCTGTGTGAAATGTATGCAAATCTCGGAGAGAAAAGTCTGTGTAAAACCTGCCGTCTGTACCCGAGACATGTTGAGGAGTTTGAGGATGTCCGTGAGATCACCCTGTCTGTATCCTGTCCGGAGGTGGCAAGGATCCTGATGGAGAAGAAGGAGGCGGTACGTTTTCTTACTTATGAAAAAGAAGGAGAAGAGGAGTACGAGGAATTTGATCCGTTTCTGTATTCCATGCTGGTAGATGCGCGGGATGCAATGCTGGAAATCCTGCAGGATCGGGAGCATTCCTTAAAAGTAAGAGCAGGGCTGATCCTTGGGATGGCGCATGACCTGCAGGGCAGATTTAACCAGGAGCAGTTATTTTCCTGCGAGGAAATTATTGACCGTTATCTGACAAAGAGTGCCAGAAAGTTTGTCCGGAAGCTGTGGAAGGAAGAAAAGCCGTCCGCACAGGAGAGATGGGAGCTGGCGCATAAGATGTTCCGGGAGCTTTATGAGCTGGAGCTTCTGCGCGAGGACTGGGACATGCTTCTGATGGAGAGTGAAGAAATTTTGTATTCGCACGGAGCGGATGCATATAAAAAAATCTCGTCTGATTTTAAGAAGTGGGTGAAGGAAGAAAGTGATATCCAGATTCAGGCAGAGCAGCTTCTGGTGTATTTTATTTTCACTTATTTCTGCGGCGCGGTTTATGATGGAAGGATTTATGCGAAGGTGCAGATGGCAGTGATAAGTACTTTCCATATTTATGAGCTGTGGAAAGCACGGTGGATAAAAAATGAAGGAGAGCTTACACAGGAAGAGATCGTAGAGCTGGTGTACCGGTATTCGCGGGAGATTGAGCATTCGGATAAGAATCTGGAGCGGATGGAAAAGATGATGCTGCGGGACAGGCTGCCGTGGTATAGGGGATAATGACCAGGTAAACAAGAGAATGAAAATAAAGGAGCTGTTCTTTTACAGCCCCTTTATTAGTTGAAAGCATTTTTGTAATCTTACAATTCATGAAAGTTTTTTACACTACCACCTCTACAATTTTCTTATTATTTACTTCAATTTCTTTTAATCCGGTCTTCTTGTTCTTATTGAAGTTAAAACTCAACAAATATCCTTTTTTCAAATGATAGTATTCCAGATATTCCGCCAGTTGCTTTTCGCCCTTTTGTTATATTCATCACCTCGCCAGATTTTCAATTCTATGACATACTGCCTGCCTGCATAATCTACAATCACATCAGTTCTGGTCTGATCCCTGGTCTGCGCTTCTATATAATAATTTCCCGTACCATTGATGATTGGCTTTAAGTATAATAAAAATAAACGCCGCCCATTTTCTTCCACGAATTGCGCTGTGTTCTTCCATAAATATCATGGAAATGGATCATAAATTTTTCAAGTACTAATTCCATATTTAATATGCCATCTTTAATAAACTGATTTTTATCACGTTCACCCGATTGATATATGACACTATTCGTTAATTCCTCCGATAAAAATAAATTGTATAATCGTGTTTCAAATATGCGATTGGAGATAACTGCCTGCCCGTCTTTTCCTTAATGAATCCGAACATTGTTCCGATATCTATCACAAAGTTATCTGGATTGTATGGATACGATTCTCCCTGAAACAATATAGCATATAACATCGACTTCAATTCCGGATAATCTGTGATTTTCTTTCGCAAATCATCAAATAATGTATTTGCCTCTTTTAGAAGAATTTTTACTGCGTCTAGTACGCCTTGCTTTGTCCAGTTCTGATTACATCTTTCGTCAATCAACTTGCATATTTTCGAAACCAAATATGGATAACCAGAAGTGTATTCATAAATTAATTCTGCAATCTCGTTCGATGCGATTGTACAGGTATGTTCTTTCTTGTACTCATTCAGCATGCCTGCAATATCTTCTTTAGTGAAACTCATGTCTACACTAAAATCAGCGGCGATATTCCAAGGGCTGTTCATCTGGTGATCATGATCTTCTCTTATGCGATGTTTCAAATTCTTTATATCATACACGCCGGCTAATATTACGGATTGAAGGTTGGTCTTGTACTACGTTTTAAAAATTTACTTCTAAGCATTCCCAGAAAATCTATAAAAACTTTATGATTACTTGCCTGGTCTACTTCATCGATCATTAAAACAACTGGGACTTCTGCAGTTCTGCAAATATTAGATATAAAATTGGAGAGACTTAACATATCTTCGGCTTTATTCTGTTTTACATCATCGATGATAATCTGTTTTACTGTATCATCAATGGTTGGAACTTCTTCATAGATTACCGTATCATATAGTAATTCACAAATGGTACTGCAAAATGCAGACTCACTTTCAAAGGCAGTTTCTCCAAGTCCTTCGAAGCTGATAAAGAAGACCGTATATTTATCTGCGAGATAGTTGACCAGCATATTTAATGTTGTTGTTTTACCATATTGCCTTGCCCGATTTATCACAAAGTATTTTTTCTCATCTACCAGTTGTTTGATTGCTGCTAATTTGGAATCTATATTTACCATGTAATGCTCATCCGGATAACAAATGCCGTTTACATTAAATGTTTTACTCATAATACTCACCAACTTTCTTTTAAGGTATAGCCGTTCTTATCTCTTAGTATACAGAAAAAAAGTGTTGGACGACAACCGAAATAACAGTTTGGGTTATTTATTAAGAAAAGTTAATATATAACTGGCGTTGATAAATGAATACAAAAAGATTCTGATTGAGATACAGGGATGAGATATACCCTGAAGCTAATCAGAATCTTTTTTACATTAGAGATACAAAACTTGTTGAGAAGCAGTAACTCTCTTTTATATTGCCAGAGCATCTGAGAAAGATGCCCTGACACATTTTGAAGATTTAATCTCTATGCATAGAGAACTTATCCATATCGTAATTCTTCAGGTTATCAAGAATTCCACGGTCATCAGCCTGAGAGATCAAGCATCACGGTTCTTCTTGGAAGCCATCTGGTCATTGAATGAACTTGGACCGCCGACACATCCGCCGTCACATGCCATGCCTTCGATGAAGTCTTCCGGAAGACGTCCAACCTTCATGAGAAGGAGGGCTTTCTTACATTCCTGAGAACCATTTGCACGACAGACTTTCGCATCGATGCAGTTGTCAGATTCTTTCAGACTTTCCAGAACGGCTGCTGTTACACCGCCGGAATTTGCAAAGCGTTTTCCGAAGGTAGAAGCGGTCTGGTTGTCGTTCGGACAGGCCTCGAGTTCAACGTCTTTTGCTTTCATGATCGCACGGATCTCGCTGTATGTAAGAACATAATCTGCATTTCCTTCGATCTGCTGATCGACAACTTCGGATTTCTTAGCAAGGCAAGGTCCGATAAATACAGTGATCGCTTCCGGATCCTGTGCTTTGATCATACGGGAAATTGCACACATCGGAGAAACAGTTGTTGAGATATTGTCAGCAAGCTGTGGGTAATGCAGGCGAACCATATTTACAAATGCAGGGCAGCAGGAAGTTACTTTTTTCTGCCCTTCTTTGTAAGCTTCAGCCCATTCTTCAGCTTCATAAGCAGCAGTCATATCTCCACCAAGTCCTACATCGTAGAAATCTACGAATCCGAGCTCTTTCATTGCTTTGCGCCAGCTTCCATGGTAATGTCAGCACCAAACTGACTTCTGTGGCAGGAGCAGCCATTGCGTAGATGTGTTTTCCTTCTCTTAAAGCATTGATTACCGGAACAATAAATGTTTTGGAAGCAATTGCACCGAATGGACAGCTGTGGATACATTTACCGCAGCGGATACATTTGTTTTTGTCGATTATGGAAATGCCATGCTCGTCGTAGGTGATCGCATCGACCGGACAACTGAATTTACACGGACGTTTTAAATGTGCAATGGCATTGTACGGACAGGCTTTGGCACACTGACCACATTCTTTACATTTGGATGCGTCAATGTGGGAACGGTAATGTCCCGGTTCAATTGCCCCAAACTTACAGGCATTGATACATGCCTTTCCAAGACAGTTCTGACAGTTCTCTGTTACTGTGTAGCTGGAGATCGGACAGTCTTCGCAGGCAGAAGAAATAACCTGGATGATATTGCCATCATCTTCCGGTCCCGGAGCTTTGCCTTCTGCGAGGCGGATTCTCTGGCGGATGATCTCACGCTCTTTGTAGATACAGCAGCGGAACTGCGGGGTCGGTCCCGGAATAAGCTTCAGCGGGAGGTGATCACGCTGTTCTTCAAGTTCACCTGCAAAAGCAAGCTTTGCTATTTCGAACAGTACGTCATGTTTGATTTTGATTACGTTTCCATCAGCATTCATAATTAACCCTCTCTTCTCTAATTGTTAAAAAATTCACTCTTCCTTTATTATAATTGAAACTACTATAAATGGAAAGAAGATTTCATGTTTTTAATGAGAAACATAGCGTAGAAGTTTGATGAGAAGTATGTTATGATGAATGTGCTATGTTGGGAAATATAGTGTGCCGCATATTTGGGGAAATAAGAGGCACCGGTATGAAAGAGAGGAAAGAAAATTGAAAGAGAAGAACAAAGACAAAAACATATTGAAAGAGTATGCAACGATCACGGTAGGAATGTTTATTGTATCGGCATCAGTGTATTATCTGATGATGCCGAATTCCTTTGTTGTGGGAAGTATTTCGGGACTTGTCATGGTTCTGGCAAATTTTATTCCGCTGAAGGTTTCGACGATGACGATGATTCTAAATGTAGCACTTCTGATCATAGGGATTGTGTTTGTCGGAAAAGAATTCGGAGGTAAGACGGTCATTACATCTTTAATGCTCCCGGTTTATCTGCGTATTTTTGAAACAGTGACACCAGATGTTCCGCCGCTCACGATGATATGTTTATCAATATGCTGTGCCATATTCTGGTGATCAGCATTGGACAGGCGATTTTGTTTAATGTCAATGCATCTTCTGGTGGGCTTGATGTTGTTGCAAAAGTTTTAAATAAATATTTGCATTTTGAAATTGGAAAGAGTCTTACGATCGCAGGATTTGTGACCGCTGCGACGTCTATCCTTGTCTACGACAGAAAGACACTGGTAGTGAGCCTTCTGGGAACTTATCTTTATGGGATTGTTCTGGATAATTTTATCGATGGTTTCAGTATCCGTAAGAGGGTGTGTATCCTGTCAAAGAAATATCCGGAGATCCAGCAGTTTGTTGTACATGAGCTGCACAGAGGGGCGACTCTTTATCCGGCAGTCGGAGGACTGGGCAATCAGGAACAGACAGAAGTGGTTACAATTCTGGAAAAGAGTGAATATGCAAAGCTTCTTGCATTTATCCATGAGACAGACCAGAGTGCGTTTGTTACGGTATCAACTGTCAGTGAGGTAATCGGAGAGTGGAATAAACATAAAAAGAACCGTTTGAGAAAAGCGGAGTAGTCGAGGAAATTTATGAGAGAAACAGTATTATTATTTAATATAAAAGATAAGAAGCGTGCGCAGGAGCTACAGATGATCTGTATGTCACTCAGGATTCGGGTGCGACTGATAAAAAAAGAAGAGTATTTTCAGACGGTTGGTGTACTTGCCGGAATGAAAGAAGCGTCAGAGATAGACAGGATTTATGCGGGTGAAGAGCTGGCAGATGAGATGATGGTATTTGCCGGAGTGACAGGCAGCCATCTGGATCAGATTTTATTTATGATGCGAAAGAAGGGTATGAAACGTATTGATTATAAAGCGGTTCTGACAGACACAAACAGTCAGTGGACTGTGCCGGAACTTTTTAAAGAACTGGAAAAGGAGCATGCGGCGATGCATCAGCTTTAATTTCACAATTCCGGTTATGTAAGCAGTGCACAGGATCTGGATGAAAATTACGTGATCGACAGTGGATTTGCAGGAGTCTTTGCAGAGTATGATGCAGCCATAACTTGCTGGCATCTTATACGATGGACGTGGAAAAATTTATCTACAGAGTATATAAATATTCTTTTGACGGGTATTATTTTGAGTAGCGAAAGCATTTGAAGAAAGCTGTCTGTGATAGAAAATGCAGGCAGTAAAAAGGAGCTGGAACAGGCATGTTGGTTTGCCGAAGTCAGCTCCTTTTCTTAGGTTGCTTTTCAAAAGTTTACGGGTTATAATGGTCAGAGAATGGAAAATTAAAGGAGGTTTTTAAAATGTCTACAATACCGGAAAGACTTGAAAATTGCGTGCAAAAATGCAGGAAAAGGGAATAGATATTTATATTATTCCGACTGCAGATTTTCATCAGAGCGAATATGTGGGGGAGCATTTTAAAGCAAGAGAGTATATTACCGGATTTACGGGATCTGCAGGAACAGCAGTGGTTTCAAAGACAGAAGCACGCCTGTGGACAGACGGAAGATACTTATCCAAGCGGCAAAGCAGCTGGAGGGAACAACAGTAGAACTGATGAAGATGGGACAGCCGGGCGTTCCGAAAATTGGGGAATATTTGGAAACAGCTCTGGCAGAAGGCGAAAATGTAGGATTTGATGGACGTGTTGTTTCTGTAACAGAAGGAGAAGAATACGAGAAGATCGCATCTGAGAAGAACGGAAAGGTCGTATATGCATATGATCTGATCGATGAAGTATGGGAAGACCGTCCGATTCTTTCAGAAGAGCCGGTATTTGAACTGGAACAGAAATACACAGGAGAGACTGTGGAGAGCAAGCTTGCACGTACACGTGCAGCAATGAAAGAAGCAGGTGCGACAGCACACGTTCTTACCACACTGGATGACATCTGCTGGACATTGAACATTCGTGGAAATGACGTAGAATATTTTCCGTTGGTTCTGACCTATGCAGTGATCAGAATGGACAAGGTGGATCTTTTGTAAATGAGAAAAATTAAGCGATGAGTCAAGACACATCTTGCAGCAGACGGGGTTATTCTGCACCCATACAATGATATTTATGAGGACATCAAAAAGGTTGCAGCAGAAGAAGTCCTGATGGTAGATCCGGGAAGACTGAACTTGCACTTTATAAGAACATTCCGGAGAATGTGAAGAAAGTGGAAGAGAGAAATCCGGCGATCTTATTCAAATGTGTAAAGAATCCGACAGAGGTCGAAAATATCCGTATCGCTGAGATCAAGGATAGCGTGCTCATGTCAGATTTATGAAATGGCTGAAAGAAAATGTTGGCAAAGAGACGATCACAGAGATGAGCGCTTCTGACAATTGGATGAGTTCCGTGCGAGATGGTGGATTTATCCGTCCAAGCTTCGGACCGATCTCTGCATTCGGGGAGCACAGTGCGATCGTACACTATTCTTCTTCACCGGAGACCGATGTAGAGCTTCATGAGGGAAGTTTCCTGATGACGGATACAGGAGCAGGATTCTACGAAGGATCTACTGATATCACCAGAACATATGCTTTTGGAGAAGTTTCACAGATCATGAAAGATCATTTTACACTGGTTGCGATCAGTAACCTGAATCTTGCAAGTCCGATCTTCAAGAAAGGCTGCTGCGGAATGAACTTTGATTATCTGGCAAGAAAGCCGTTTTGGGACAGAGGACTGGACTTTAATCACGGAACAGGACATGGGGTTGGATACCTTCTGAACATCCACGAGGGACCGGCAGGCTTCCGTTATACTTACAGAGCCGGTGAGTCTGATGCATTCCAGCCAGGTATGGTCATTACGGATGAACCGGGAATCTACATCGAAGGATCTCACGGTGTGCGTCTGGAAAATGAATTGCTTGTCTGTGAAGGAGAGAAGAATGAGTATGGAGAATTCCTGTATTTTGAACCGATTACTTATGTGCCATTTGACCTGGATGCGATCAATCCGGATATCATGAATGCAGAAGACAAGGAACGTCTGAATACTTATCATGCAACTGTATATGAGAAGGTGTCTCCTTATCTGAATGATGAAGAGAAAGAATGGCTGAAGAAGTATACGAGAGCGATCTAATAAATATGGTAATAGGAACACATATGTCGATTGCGAAAGGGATTGTGAAGACTGCAGAGAGTGTGGTGAAGATGAATGCAGATACGATGCAGATTTTCAGCAGGAATCCGCGGGGATCGAATTATAAGGATCCGACGGTGAAGGAAGCGGAGGAGTTTCAGAGGATCAGGAGAGAGGCCGGTTTTGGAGCGATTCTGGCGCATGCACCTTATACGATGAATCTGGCGAGTGCGAAGCGGAGGTGTATGAATTCGCCTGCACGGTGATCCGGGAAGATGTGACGCGGATGGACAGACTGGGGATTGAGAATCTGGTGTTTCATCCGGGAAGCCATACCGGAATTGGCGCAGAAGCAGGAATTCAAAATATCATTGCGGGGCTTGACCAGGCGATTACCGGAAAAGAGAATATTACGGTTCTGCTTGAGACAATGAGCGGAAAAGGGACAGAGATTGGCTGGAGATTTGAAGAGCTGAAAGCAATCCGCGACGGGGTATCACATCCGGAGCGGATCGGAATCTGTCTGGATACCTGTCATGTGTTTGCAGCAGGATATGATATTGTAAATAATCTGGACGGGGTGCTGGAAGAGTTTGACAAAGTACTTGGACTTGAGCTTTTGAGAGCGATTCATTTAAATGACAGTATGATGCCATTTGGTTCAAGAAAAGACCGGCATGCGGTGATCGGCGACGGAGAGATCGGGATAGAGGCGCTTTTAAATGTCATGCGTCACCCGAAATTAAAAGATCTGCCGTTTTATCTGGAAACGCCACTGGATGATGCGGGGCATAAAGAAGAAATTGCAAGGCTTCGGGATCTTGCCTAGGTGGTCAGACAGATGGAAAAGAGTTGTTAAGGCGGTATCTGCAGGCTATAGATTGTACAGAAGATAAGTTTTATCACAGATACAGCGCGAGAAATCAAAACAGGAGGTATGATTTAATATGAGTCATACCCTCCTGTTTTAAGAACAGCTTCTTTTGCTGTAATGTATATCGCAAAAGAACGGCGTATATACCTATGATTCCAGTGCATCCGGATCGGCAGAAAGATCGGCAGATGCAATCCGGCGGACCGGGTTGGACTTATCAATATCTTCTGCAAATTTCTGCGCTTTTAACAGCATTTCTGATATCTCTTCCTCTTCCTCAGGAACAAAGCATCTTGCACTTTCATCCGGAAACAGATGATTTTTAATTTGAAAGCCATCAAAAAGGCTTCCAGTTCCTGATTGAGTGCATCTTTGTAAAATTCAAAATAAAAACGAATTTCAGTTTTCTCAAAATCGGTACATATGCATCCGCACTGGGTTCCGCGTGTACGGCTTGTCCGGCGGAAATATTCGGGATCTCCGGTCACCATGTAAAAAATCTGGACCAGAAGATTTTCCTCGATATCTGTCTCATATGTAAACCAGTGCTTGCTGAGCTTGTCTTTTTGTAATGCTTTTTCATCAATATCATACTTCTTCAGAAGCTTATGATACATTTTGATGGCGGCCTCTTTCTCGCCACCTTCTCCCCGTTCGGCAAGCGCTTTAATCTTCAGCAGTTTTGCTTCTAATTTGTTGTCATCCAATTTCTTAATCCCCTTATGATTATAACACTTTTTTACATACTGAATTATTATAGCACATTTGCTATATAATGGAAGTAGAAAAATGGAAGTTAGCTAAGAGTTTTTTATAGCGGTGAATGTTAAGATTTGTTTACATTTTCGGATGAACTGTTGAAATTTGCTGACAATATCGGTAAAATAAATTTATAGAAAAACAGTAATTGATAAGAAAAGGGGGATTTACTATGACAGAAGATTTGATCAAAAAATTAAAAGATGTCAAGCAGGCACTGGTCAGCAAAGATATGACCGGCGAAGAGTGGGAAGAACGTGAAGAAATTCTGGAAAAACTGGAAGACGTAACCACGTATTTAAAAGATGCCCTCGGAAAGGGAATTGAATTCTGATGAAGGTAGAAGCACTGGTATTTGATATGGACGGACTGCTCCTTGAT
>ENA-OQCS01001480-OQCS01001480.1-human-gut-metagenome-genome-assembly--contig:-NODE-1480-length-12005-cov-2.639417_pt1 | contig 12005 bp, 16 predicted proteins | sample MGYA00242757_ERZ504575 | MGnify/ENA primary metagenome ERZ504575 (study PRJEB26092, sample SAMD00036297) | human gut metagenome | host: Homo sapiens | study: EMG produced TPA metagenomics assembly of...
ATGATCATCATAAACGGTGTAGCAATTTGCTAATGCGTTATTGTGACAGCTATGAACCAAATCTCAGGTTAGCCAGATACATTGGTGATCGAAATTAAGCCATTATGGCTGCCAATCGAAATCAAGAATTATGATTGACAAAATTGCATAAATAGAGTAAAGTTTAGTTAGTTAAAACTAACTAAAAGGCGAAGAAGATTATTATTTTGAGGAAACGATTTGCTTTTTGGAAAATGTTTAAGGAGAAATCAAAGAGACTATGTCAGAAGAAATGCTTGTAAGTTATTGCTCGCCCACTTTATCGGGGCTTAAAACAGGAAGTCTTTTTTCGTGTCCATGTGATTCTAAAAAAAAGATGTCCGGAGAAATAAGTAATTTTAATCAGAAGTTGTCAAAAAAAGGAATCCGAATTCTTCCGGTACGCATATCAGGCAGGAGAGCTTTGATTTATGTTTATCGTCCGGAAAAATTAAAGCAGGATTTTTTTGATGAGAAAGTGCAGACGATTTTAGCACATAAAGGGTATGACTGCACAAACCAAAATCGTTGTGTCTGCAGATTGGTTGAAAAACTGCGGAAGGATTCAGAATTTCCACATGAGATTGGTTTATTTTTAGGATATCCGGCGGAAGATGTCAAAGGATTTATAGAAAATAAGGCGGCTAGCAGCAAGTGCTCGGGATGTTGGAAAGTATATGGGGATGAACAAACAGCAATGAATCTCTTTGAAGAATACAGGAAGTGTACAGAAATCTGCTATAGAAAATGGAAAAACGGCGCAGATGTTGAACAGCTTACGGTTTCTATATAATCATGAATTCAGAAGAGCCGATAGAGAATGAAAAATCCGCTTTAATAAGTTGAAAAAATTCATATGGATTTCATATGGAAAATATGTAATAATTTGCTTATTAATTGAAAAAACAAAAAGAAAGGGGAAAAGTATGATTATTACGACAACACCTTCTATTGAGGGAAGAAGAATTGTAGATTACAGAGGAATTGTTTTTGGCGAGGTTGTCTCAGGTGTGGATTTTGTCAGAGATCTGGCGGCGTCTTTCACGAATTTTTTTGGCGGAAGATCAGGCGGATACGAGGAAGAACTTGTGACGGCAAGACAGAATGCGCTTAACGAGATGGCTCAGCGGGCGCATCGGCAGGAGCGAATGCTGTTGTGGGAGTTGACGTTGATTATGAAGTTCTCGGGGCTGACGGAAATATGCTGATGGTGACAGTGAGCGGAACGGCAGTGGTTGTAGAGTAAATCAATTTTTACAAGGCAGCAGGGTCAGAAAAAGATCAGGAATAGGATTTGGGAAAAGGATCATGGAGAAGCGTCTGCATGGTCTTTTTTGCTTTCCGCTAAGAAATATAAAATCCCGGATATACAGAAGAGAGAATATGATGTAATATAGTATGGATATAGACTAAAGAAAAAGATAAAGGTGATTTTGTGAGAATCGGTAAAAAAAGTTCAAAAAGAGAGAAAAAGGCAATGTCTGTTTCGCTGTATGCGAACTTGATGTTTGTCGTAGTGGAGCTTGTAATGGCGATAGTGACAGGTTCACAGGCTGTTTTGCTGGATGGTGTATATGACGGAATCGAATTCGTTATGCTTCTTCCGTCTATCTTTTTAATACCGCTTTTATATAAGCCGAGTAACGAGAAATATCCGTTTGGGCATATGCAGATGGAGACTGTGTTTATCGTTGTAAAAGGAATAACAATGATCACTGTTACAGTCGGTTTGATCACGAACAGTATCAATATATTATTTCACGGCGGGCGGACAGTTGATTTTGGAGTTGTAGCGTGGTTTGAGCTGTTTGCTTGTGTTCTTGGCATAATAGTGACATTTTATCTGAAGAGGAAAAACAAAGCGATGAATTCCCCTCTTATTACAGTAGAGATGCAGGGGTGGAAGATGGATAGTATGCTTTCCCTCGGAATGACAGCCGTATTTTTCCTTCCGGTTTTCCTTCCGTTTAAAGGAGTAGGTCAATTAACTCCGTATTTGGACCCGTTTATCACGATCGTGCTGTCTATGATCATGCTTCCGATCCCGGTTAAAACGGTGTTTACCGGAATTAGGGATCTGTTGTTGATCTCTCCCGAGGAGGAAACAGTATCAGAGATCAAGCAGACGGTGGAACCGATCATACAGGAAAGTAATTGTGTGGATATTTATTATGACATTGTCAGAACGGGAAGAAAATTATGGATCAGCGCGTATATTAAATTGAACAAGGATGAGCTTTCCGTAAGGAAGTTTAAGATGCTGCAGAGAGATGCATTGCCGCCTTAAGTGAAAAATATACGGATTTTTATTTTGAGCTTCTTCCTGAAATCGAGCTTGATATGGAAGAACTGGAAGAACTGCAGGAAAAGCAGGAAAAACAACAAATGGAAAATAAAAACGGGCGGGAGGATAAATAATTGAAGAAAAAGAGAGGAATTCTATTCGGAGTCGTTTTTATTTGCGTATTGTTTTTTGTAATCGTATTTTTTGTGAGGAACAAAGAATCTGCCGAACCCGTCAGCAAAAGTGATTTTAAATTGAATACTGTTGTGACTGTTACAATTTATGATTTAGAAGAAAAAGAGAAAAAGCCGGATGACAAAGATAAAAGAAATGAAAAGGGAATACATAGAGAAGAAAAGGATGCGGAAGAGATTATAGATAAAGCGTTAAAGCTTTGTGACAAATATGAAAAGATATTCAGCCGTACGCTCCTGAAAGTGAGATTTATGCGTTGAATCACGGAACGCTTCCGATGGAAGACGGATATTATCTTTTATCCGAAGAGTGCGCGGCGTTGATCGAAAAGGGGTTGTATTATAGTGAACTTTCCGGTGGAGCGTTTGATATTACGATCGAACCTGTTTCTTCTTTATGGGATTTTACTTCAGGGGAAAAGATCGTGCCGGATGCAGAGACAATCGCGGAAAAGCAGGCATGTGTAGGCTATGAAGATGTGGAGCTTAAAGGAAATAAACTACGTTTTAAAAAAGAGGGAATGGGAATTGAGCTTGGAGCTGTCGCAAAAGGATATATTGCAGATAAAGTGAAAGAATATCTTGTATCGGAAGGTGTGAAAAGCGCAGTTATCGATCTTGGAGGAAATGTGTTATGTGTCGGAGAAAAACCGGATGGGAAGCCGTTTAAAATCGGAATCCAGAAGCCGTTTGCCGATCGGAGCGAAACAGTGTCAGCCGTAGAAATTGCAGGTACGTCTGTTGTTTCCTCAGGCATATATGAAAGATATTTTGAAAAAGACGGGAAACTGTATCACCATATATTAGATCCGGCAACCGGATATCCGTATGAAAACGGACTCGTGTCCGTAACTGTTTTATCTGAAGAGTCGGCGGACGGTGACGGATTAAGTACGGCATGTTTTGCGCTAGGATTAGAAAAAGGATTAGAACTGATCGAACAGACACCGGATACAGAAGCGATGTTTATAACAGAGGATGGAGAAATGCATTTTAGCAAAGGTTTTGTTTATTGTGGCTAACGCTACTGTTTCACTTATAACCGGGCGCTCATCTCATACAGATGTCCGCTGCATAAAAGAAAAAGAGATATGAAGGAGAGAAAAAAATGAGTATATGTGATTTAAGTCTTATGAAATTGTACAAAGCAGAGATTTATCTGATCTGAGTTCAAAAGGAACGCTTCTGCGTCATAAGAAGAGCGGAGCAAGAGTTCTTCTTATGGAAAATGATGATGAAAATAAAGTGTTTGCCATCGGTTTTCGTACACCGCCGTCAGACAGTACAGGAGTACCTCATATTATGGAGCATTCTGTATTGTGCGGATCAAGAGAGTTTCCGGTAAAAGATCCTTTTGTAGAGCTTGTAAAAGGATCGCTTAATACATTTTTAAATGCGATGACTTATCCTGACAAGACAGTTTATCCTGTAGCAAGCTGCAATGATAAAGACTTTCAGAATCTTATGCATGTCTACATGGACGCGGTATTTTATCCGAATATTTACGAGCAGGATAAAACGTTTCGTCAGGAAGGATGGAGTTATAAACTGGATGCACCGGATGAGGAATTGAAGTTGTCGGGAGTTGTATACAATGAGATGAAAGGTGCGTTTTCTTCACCTGAAGGGGTGCTTGACCGGGTGATTTTGAATTCTCTGTTTCCGGATACATCGTATGCAAATGAATCCGGCGGCGATCCGGAAGTGATCCCTGATCTGACGTATGAACAGTTTCTTGATTTCCACAGGAAATATTATCATCCGTCAAACAGCTATATTTATCTGTATGGCGATATGGATATGGAAGAAAAACTGAACTGGCTTGATGAAAAGTATTTGTCTGATTTTGATGAGATTGAGGTTGATTCGGAGATTAAGTATCAGAAGCCGTTTTCACAAATGCAGGAGATTGTTCAGGAATATTCTATAGCAAGCGATGAAAGCGAAGCGGATAACACTTATCTTTCTTATAATAAAGTGATCGGAACTTCCTTAGATGAAAAGCTCTATCTTGCATTTCAGATTTTAGATTATGCGCTTTTGTCTGCTCCGGGAGCGCCGCTGAAAAAAAGCGCTTCTTGATGCGGGAATCGGAAAAGATATTATGGGATCATATGATAATGGAGTTTATCAGCCGATTTTTTCTGTTATTTCTAAAAATGCAAATATGGAGCAGAAGGAAGCGTTTGTGGAAGTGATTGAAAATACGCTGCGAAATATTGCAGAAGGCGGAATTGATAAAAAAGCATTGCAGGCTGGACTGAATTATTATGAGTTCCGTTTCAGAGAGGCGGACTTCGGAAGTTATCCGAGAGGATTGATGTACGGACTTCAGTTGTTCGATAGCTGGCTTTATGATGAAGAAAAACCGTTTATCCATATGGAGGCGATTCCGACATTTGAGTTTTTGAAAAGTCAGATCGAAACAGGTTATTTTGAGCAGTTGATCCGAGATTATCTTTTGGAGAATCCGCACGGGGCGATCGTAATCATCCGACCGGAGAAGGGAAGGACTGCGAGAATGGATCGGGAGCTTGCAGAGAAACTGCAGGCGTATAAAGAAAGTCTGTCCGAAGAAGAGATTGAGAAACTTGTGCAGGATACAAAAGATCTGGAAGCGTATCAGGAAGAAGAATCTGCGCCGGAAGATCTGGCGAAGATTCCGGTGCTTAGAAGAGAAGATATTTCCCCGGAAATCGCGCCTGTCTATAATACAGAGATGGAGATCGACTCAGTGAAAACGATCTATCATAATGTTGAGACAAACGGAATCGGGTATGTAACGCTTCTGTTCGATCTTTCTGCGGTCAAGGAAGAAGATCTTCCGTATGTCGGCATTTTGCAAAGTGTCCTCGGCATTATCGATACAGAGAATTACGAGTATGGAGAGTTGTTTAATGAGATCAATATCCATACAGGCGGAATCGGAACGTCGCTTGAATTATATGCAGATGCGCAGAAAGTAAAGGAAAAGGAATTCAAAGCGACATTTGAAATGAAAGGAAAATCACTGTATCCGAAGATGGACGTTCTTTTCTCTATGATGCGGGAAATACTGACTTGTTCTAAGCTTGACGATGAGAAACGCTTAAAAGAGATTCTTGCGATGCTCAAATCACGCCTTAGTATGTCGTTCTTGTCATCGGGACATACAACTGCCGCTTTGCGTGCGTTGTCATATACATCGCCTCTTGCAAAATTTAAAGACGATACAGACGGAATCGAATTTTACGAAGTAGTAAAAGAAATCGAAGAAAACTTGACGACCATAAAGAAGAATTGATCTGTCGGTTAAAAGCAATTTCAAAACAGATCTTTGCGCAGATAATATGATGGTCAGCTATACTTCGGCAAAAGAAGGACTTGCCTATATGGAAAATGCATTTGCGGCTGTATCAAAACAGCTAAACGACGCAGATGTGGTACAAACAGAAGCGAAAGAAAACAGATGCATCATTCATTGTAAAAAAAGAAACGAAGGATTTAAAACATCTTCAAAAGTACAGTACGTTGCAAGAGTCGGCAATTTCATTGACGGCGGAGAAGAATATACAGGAGCGCTTCAGATCTTGAAAGTGATTTTAAGCTACGATTATTTGTGGCAGAATGTCCGTGTGAAAGGCGGAGCTTATGGATGTATGAGTAATTTTAACCGGATCGGAGAAGGTTATCTGATCTCGTACCGCGATCCGAATCTTGAGAAAACGATGGAGATTTACGAAGGCGTTGTAGATTATCTTGAAAACTTTAATGTAGACGACAGAGATATGAATAAATTTATTATCGGAACGATCAGTAATATCGACCGCCCGATGAATCCTGCCGCAAAAGGAAGCCGTTCTATGAATTTGTATATGAGCCGCGTGACAGAGGGAATGATCCGCCGGGAAAGAGAGCAGATTCTTTCGGCTGATCAAAAAGATATCCGCGCGCTTGCAAAAATATTAAAAGCGGTGCTTGACGCAGATCAAATCTGCGTGATCGGAAGCGAGGAAAAGATCGAAGAACAAAAAGAGATGTTCATGGAGATCAGAACATTAAGCTAAGAAGTATGACAGAACAGCGAAAAAGAGAATGATGAAGCGGTCGGATGACCGGATAAAGGAAATACAAGGAAAACGAAGAAGATAAGATTAAAAACAATAAGGAAGATAAAGAGAAGCGCAGAAGGCTTGCAGTGAGAATAAAAAGACAGGATGAGAAAGAGTAAGCGCGGGAAAGGATATTGATATGAGAGAAGATTTTAAATCAGGGTTTGTAACTTTGATCGGAAGACCGAACGTAGGAAAGTCAACATTAATGAATCATTTGATCGGACAAAAGATCGCGATTACATCGAATAAACCGCAGACGACGAGAAATCGTATCCAGACGGTTTTAACGACAGAGGAAGGCCAGATTGTTTTTGTGGATACTCCGGGTATCCACAAAGCAAAAAATAAGCTTGGAGAATATATGGTAAATATTGCAGAGCGTTCTTTGAACGAAGTTGACGTTGTGCTTTGGCTTGTCGAGCCGTCTGCTTTATCGGGGCGGGAGACCGTCATATTATCGAACAGCTTAAGAAGTGAAAACTCCGGTTGTTCTCGTTATTAATAAGATCGATATGGTGAAAAAAGAAGAGATACTGACATTTATCGACGCATACAGAAAAGAATATGATTTTGCAGAGATCGTGCCTGTATCGGCAAGATCCGGAGATAATACAGATGAGCTTATAAAAGTGATTTTAAAATATCTTCCGTACGGACCGCAGTTTTACGATGAAGATACTGTCACAGATCAGCCGGAGCGTCAGATCGTGGCAGAACTGATCAGGGAAAAAGCGCTTCACTGTCTGAATGAAGAAATTCCTCACGGAATAGCGGTGGCGATCGATCGGATGAAGGCAGAACGAAGAGTAATGCATATCGACGCGACGATCATATGTGAAAGAGATTCCCACAAAGGAATTATTATCGGAAAACAGGGAAGTATGCTGAAAAAGATTGGAAGTACCGCGCGTTACGAGATCGAGAGACTGCTCGGATGTAAAGTGAATTTGAAACTGTGGGTAAAAGTACAGAAAAACTGGCGCGACAGCGATTATCTTATGAAAAATTTCGGATACAGAGAGGACGAGTAATATCAACGCAGCGGTGATCGCATCGAAAAATTTTCTATAATAAAAATGGTATTTTTTATACAGTATGACCTTCTTTTCTGTCGGGGAAACTATTCTTAAAGATCACGGAAGAAGAGGTGGAACAGATGAAAGAAGAATACTGGGAATTATTTATGACATCAGGAAAGATTGATGATTATTTGAATTATAAAAACAGCCGGAAAGCAGATGGAAGCTCCGGCAGAAAGGAACGGCGTGAATCAGATTATACTGACAGGGATAGTACTCTCTACGATGCCGGTCGGCGAGTATGACCGGCGTGTTGTAATACTTACAAAAGAACAGGGAAAGATCTCGGCGTTTGCACGGGGGGCAAGACGCCCGAACAGTCCGCTTGTCGGTGCGCTCAACCCGTTTTCTTTCGGAACGTTTACGATGTATGAGGGGAGGACGTCTTACACGATACAGTCGGCAAGTATTTCTAATTATTTTGCCGAGCTGAGAGGCGACATTATCGGAGCATATTACGGTTTTTATTTTCTGGAATTTACAGATTACTATACGAAAGAATTCAATGATGAGCGGGAAATGTTAAAACTTCTTTATCAGACGCTTCGGGCGCTGACAAATCCGCATATTCCAAACATGCTTATCCGTTACATATTTGAATTGAAAGCGTTGACGATCAACGGACAGGCGCCGCAGGTATTTCAGTGTATGACTTGCGGAAATAAAGAAAGACATGCCGTGTTCAGCGCGGTGAAAGGCGGACTTGTGTGCAGCGAATGTATGAAAGACGTGCGGGACGGGATGAGTCTGGATCCTTCGACTTTGTATAGTATGCAATATATAGAAACAAGTACGATTGAGAAATTATATACGTTTAATGTGACAGAAAAAGTATTGACAGAACTTGGAAATGTGATGAGCAGGATGACGGATATATATGTCGGAAAGCATTTTAAATCACTGGAAATATTAGAGACTCTTATTTGATGTGGTGTATTTCAGGACAGGGATTGTGCTTAGATTTCAGAAGTCTGAGACAAAAACGTGAAAGAAAATAATAAAGGAAGAGAAGAAAGCGTAAGGTCAAATGAGAATAGCGATATGTGAAGATGAAGAATTTATACAAAATTCGATTGAAAAAAATGTAGAGAAGTGTTTAGAAATAACAGGGATGGCAGGAAAATGTGAATGCTTCGTGTCTGCCGAAGAATTGCTTGAGAAAGGAAATATGCCATATGCACTGTATATTCTTGACGTTGAGATGAAGAAGCTGAGCGGACTGGAATTGGCAGAACATATCCGAACAGAGGATAGAAATGCAGTGATCATTTTTATGACAAATCATAGTGAGATGATGCAGAAAGCATTCGACGTGCAGGCGTTTCAGTATCTGGTGAAACCGATCGATTCTGATACTGCGCACAATGTGATTATGCGCGCTCTGCGGATCATCCGGGAAAAAAGAAATTATATCCGCTTTACAAACAAATTGAAAGATATGATTTTTTATTATGATGAGGTTGAGTGCATCGAAAGCCGCAGAAGAAAAATCATCGTACATACAGAAAAAAGAGATTATGAGTTTTACGGAAGTTTGAGTCAGATTGAAGAAGATATAAAAGGATCTATGTTTGTGAGAGTACATAATTCATATCTTGTTAATTTGGAAAAATTAAGGGAAGTGGAGCGTGAATCAGTTCCCCTTCGTTCGGGATTGAAAGTGCCGATTACAAGGACTTATAAGCAGGAGTTCAACAAAGCATATCAAAAATTTATTCTGATGAGCAAAGGGGGAAGAGAATAGATGATGGAATATGTATGGAGTACAATCGATTTTTTAGTAATGTATTTGTTTGCTTTGTGCTTTTTCAAACCGAGGAGACGGATAGGAAAGCGAATTGATTTCATAATATTAATTGTAGTGGCGGTAATGGCATCTTTTATCAATGATTATTTTGCCAATTCGGATATTAATTTAGTGGTGACAATTATTTTTATCGTAGTTGTACTTGGATTTTTTGAAGGAAATTGGAAGAGGAAATTATTTGTAGGAAGTTCTTTTTTTGCATTTATAATTACGATTGAAGGAATTGTTGCATTGAGTATAGGATATTTTTTTCATATTGAGGCATCCGAAATGCCGAATTGGACAGTGATATTACGCAGTTTTTCCAACGCTTTCTTACAGAACTGCGACTGATCCTCGTGCTTGTCCTATATTTTTTCAGCAGCGCAAGAAAAATGCGCCGGAGAGAAAGGTACAGAAAAGCTTTTTGATTATTCCGATATTAAGCGCTGTTTTGATTATTTATCTTCATGAGGCGCAGATTATGAGGAATTCGATTGATCTGATTTTTAGTTGGATAGTGACAATTATCGTCATCGTGATCAATATTATCACTTATATTCTTTTCCGAAAACAGGAGCAATATCATATCGCAGAAGGGGAGATGAAAAATCAGTTAAAAGAATATGAATATCAAAAGCTTCATTACGAACAGGTCGAGCAGCATCAGCAGGAAATCCGAAAGATTCGGCATGATATGAAAAATCAGATCGCAGGAATATACGGATATCTTGAAAAAGGAGAAATTGAAGAGGGAAAGCGGGAAGTTTGCAGTATCTTGAATCAATTAGAAAAGGCAGAGCAGAAATTATTTACTGCGAACGCAGTTGTGAACGGAATCTTGAATATGAAGTATGTAGAGATTGAAGCAAAGCAGATTGAAGCAAAGTTAGATGTAAAATTGCCGGAGATACTGGGAATTACAGGAACGGATTTAGGAGTGTTGTTCGGAAATATATTGGATAATGCAATCGAAGCATGCGAGTCTTGCAAAAAAGAAAAAATGGATCGACTTGTTTTGCAGTATACGAAAATCATGGAATTGTCATTTGTTGTAAAAATTCATGCAGTGAAACAGTAATGGATCTTCACACGAGAAAATCTGATAAGCGTAATCATGGCTTTGGTCTGTCTAGCGTAAAACAAATTGTAGAAAAATACGATGGAGACGTCTGGTGGGAGTCAGAAAAAGAAGTTTTACATTGAATATAAATTTATGGGAAAAAATTGAAAAATAGTATATACGAGAAATACAGCAGTATCCTAAGAGGGTATTTGCTGTATTTTTGTATAGGTGACGATACAAGTCTGGAGGTGTCAAAGACCTTAACGGTTGTGTACAATTCTGAAATGTGCCTTTTGCGCTTTCAGTGATCTGGCTTGTGATGAATTTTTATAAAATTTAGAATGACTGTTTTTTAAGTTGTTTTTTGCCGATCGGATCAAAACGAAAGAAATATAGAAACAAATATCATGTTAAAGTGCGAGTTGTTACAATAAACTATGCATTTTGTTACATGTTGGAAAAATTCAAAGAAAAATAGTGTATAATCAGAAACATAAAAAATCAGTCAAACAAAAGAGGGAAGAGGGGAAATGATGTGGAAAATGATTCATAAAAGATGGTTAAGCCTTTTGGTATTTGGCGCGGATATGGTTACAAGATTTGCTGCAAGTAACAAGTGTATATGGTATCTTTATCAAGAAGAAATTCCGAAAGATGCAGTGAAATTGAAAAAATGAAAAACAAAAGAGAAGATCGGTTTGAAGCAATCGTCGATCAGTTTGTAAAAAATGATCTGATTGCACAAGAGGAGTATTCTTATTATTTATATGGGGTGAAACATTTAGAAGTTTTAATCATGACAACAGGCGGAGTATTATTGAGTGGCATATTGTTAAAGGAGATATTGTTTACAGTCGTATTTCTAATTACATTTTCACTATTAAGAATCGGATGGCAAGGGATACATGCGAAAACGAAAATAAGATGTTTCTGTTATTCGTTACTGTTATTTTTAAGTGGAATCTATGTAAAAAACAGGTAGTTCGTTCGATTGATCTTTTAGTCAGGCAGTGTTTATGGGAAGTATGTTGATAATTTTGCTTTTGACTGCATTGTGGAAGTATAAAATCGACGGGAAATTAAATGAGTTAAAAAGATGTTTTTGGATATTAGGCGGTGTCAGTTTAGCGATAGTGCTTGACATTTTTGTAAAAAGTGAGGCTGTTATGTGTGGGATTGGATATTCTTGTTTCGCAATGATTTTGCTTTGGTTTATTAGTATGGTGAGGACAAAGGAATGAAAAAGAGAAGAATTATAATAGCAGTTATAAGTATTATTGTAGTTGCGGCGATGGTGTTATTCGATATGTTGTATATGAAAAAGGATAAAAAAGAGGAATTGCCACAAGAAGAAAAGAAGTCTAACTATTAAAAGTCAAGGTTAAAATGAAGATTTTTTGAGTAAATTGCAGAAATGCTTTTCAGATATATTTGAACCTTGAAAACTGCATGACAATAAGAGCATCTTTGCAGGTGCTCTAAAA
>ENA-OQCS01001481-OQCS01001481.1-human-gut-metagenome-genome-assembly--contig:-NODE-1481-length-11995-cov-5.788086_pt1 | contig 11995 bp, 12 predicted proteins | sample MGYA00242757_ERZ504575 | MGnify/ENA primary metagenome ERZ504575 (study PRJEB26092, sample SAMD00036297) | human gut metagenome | host: Homo sapiens | study: EMG produced TPA metagenomics assembly of...
ATATTCCATCATAAAAGTAAATTTGTTTAAAGCTTCATCTTTATTCATAACAACATCATCCTTTCAAAAATAAAGACAAAACTATGATAGAATAAGAAACAAGAGAAGAACTAGGCTATATAAAAAAGCCCACACTCGTTAGAGTGTGTTAGTTCAATGGCTAATAAAGCAAACTCTTTAGCACATACAAAATGGATGTGTAAGTATCACATCATTTTTGCAATGGTATTTTCAATCACACATCGCTGTGTGAATTTCATCAAGCAAGCTGTTACTCCATTTAACGATACCTTTTGAGAAAAAGCCAAAGACCAACTTACCGAGCGACAATCTCAAGTACTACCGTCAGCGGAAACAGATGACAACAAGGCAGTTGGCGGAAAAGCTGGATATTGTGCCAGCGACTGTTGTAATGTATGAAAACGGAAAGCATCCCATCCCTTACGATGTAGCTGTCAAACTGGCGGATGTTCTGGAAATCGAAGCGTCCTTGCTTTATGATGATTTTTCTCGCTTCCTTGCCGTACCCTATACCGAAGTGCTAAAGAGCGTTAGAACGGCTCTGAAGCTGTCACAGAAGGCTTTTGCAGAACAGGTAGGGATTGTACCAAGCTACTACTATAAAATCGAAGAAGGTAATCGCAGACCGTCACGAAAAATTTATCAGAAGATATGTGCTGCACTCGAAGCAACCGGTCTACAAACTTCACTTTTGTGGGAACATCCATTACAATGAAGGTGAAAGAAAAAAACGGATTGGAGGAGTGACTATGGTACAGAATTTGACTTATACTCGTTGCGGCGATTATCTTATCCCTAATATTCAGTTGAGCAACACAAGTGATAAACCGCTTGGAAAATATGGCAAGATGCGCAGGGCGTTTCTTGCGGAAAATAATCCAATACTCTTAGATGACATGATTCTAACAGAGACATTATTTCCGCATTTATGGGAAATTGACGAAACTGCTCACCGTAGAGTGGAACAGATAATGACTGAACTTCTGGAGAAAAATCCGGCTCCGGATAAGTCAACCCAACAGCTTGCTTGGGTACAGCACATGAGTAGTCTAAAAGCACAGGCGGAGGAAGTCGTTAATGCAGAACTGATTTTTTGCTAACAGAATATAGAATTTTTACTTAGGGCTGACTGTAACAGGTCAGCCTTATTTCTTTGATGGGACAATTCTTGAATTGTGTTTATGCAGTCTCAGAATTGTGCTTTTGACAATTCAAGAACTGTTAAAAGCACAATGTAACAATACTGATAATAACTATACTGATTATAGTGATACTGATCTTATCCTTTCCTATCCGGAATGGAACAGGAATGATAAGATGTAATATAACTAATGTTGAGGTCTGCCTTTATTGTAGAAAATTTTTTTGCCATCTCATATAAAAGTGTGATTGATAAGCATTAAAATTTAATAATTTTGTGATTTCGATTGTAATTTTCATAGATTTCGCATATAATAAAAGTGTGATTATAAAGCATAAAACTCCAATAAAAATGTGAGGAGTGATTCTATGGAACGATTTATCTTAAAAAAGTTGCTGGATTGGAAGAATTCTCCCTACCGCAAGCCTTTAATCTTGAAGGGCGTACGTCAGGTGGGTAAGACTTGGATTCTGAAAGAGTTCGGCAGACGCTGTTATGAAAATACAGCCTACTTTAACTTCGACGAAAACGAAGAATATAAACAATTTTTTGAAACAACCAAGGATGTGGACCGGATTCTACAAAACCTTATGCTGGCAAGTGGTCAAAAGATATTGCCAGAAAAGACCCTCATCATCTTTGACGAGGTACAGGACTGCCCGAAAGTCATTAACTCCATGAAATATTTCTGCGAGAACGCACCGCAGTACCATGTTGCCTGCGCCGGTTCTCTGTTAGGTATCGCCTTGGCGAAGCTTCCTCTTTTCCAGTAGGCAAGGTCAACTTCATGCAGATTGACCCAATGACATTCGCTGAGTTTCTACTTGCCAACGGTGATGAAAATTTGGCGCAGTATCTGGAACAGGTGGATACCCTTGAGCCTATCCCTGACGCCTTCTTTAATCCGCTGTATGAGAAGCTGAAGATGTACTATGTCACCGGTGGTATGCCGGAGCCGGTATTGATGTGGACGGAGGCACGGGATGTTTCTGCCATGCAGGAAGCATTGTCCGGAATCATTGGAGCCTATGAGCGTGATTTTGCCAAGCATCCTAATCTCAGCGAGTTCCCGAAAATCTCAATGATTTGGAAGTCTGTTCCTTCTCAACTGGCAAGGGAGAACAAGAAGTTTATCTATAAGGTGGTCAAGGAAGGCGCACGAGCCCGTGAGTACGAGGATGCTTTGCAATGGCTGGTAGATGCCCGTTTGGTGCATAAAATTTATCGCAGCTCAGCTCCCGGCCTGCCGATTGCAGCTTACGATGACTTGTCTGCTTTCAAGATTTATTTGGTAGATGTGGGACTGCTCCGCCGTCTGGCACAGTTGGCCCCCACTGCCTTTGGCGAAGGGAACCGCCTATTTACTGAATTCAAAGGCGCATTAACCGAAAACTTTGTGTTGCAGACTTTAATTACTCAGTTTGAAGTCATGCCCCGTTATTGGAGCCAGAACAACCCACCTTACGAGGTGGATTTCCTCATTCAGCGGGAGAACGACATCTTCCCCGTGGAGGTCAAATCCGAAGCCAACACAACCAGCAAGAGTATGAAGAAGTTCAAGGAACTGTTCCCTGATAAGGTCAAGCTTCGCATCCGTTTCTCATTGGACAATCTGAAACTGGACGATGATGTGCTGAATATTCCGCTGTTTATGGCTGACCAGACGGATCGATTGATTGGGTTGGCATTGGAACAGAGCAACGCACAGTAATAGAAGTATGGAGAATACAGATATGGCTATTAGTAAAAAACTTGAAATTATATATCACAATGGTCAGCCAGACGGTATCCGCTCCATTCGCCGCCATTTATCTACTATGACCACTTATGTCATTCCTCGTCCACTACTTTCAGAAGCTAAAAAATTAACTGGAATCAACCGCCCTGGTATTTACTACCTAATTAGCGAGAATGACGATAACAAGATTGCTCAAATATATATAGGTCAGACGAGAAATGGTGTTAGCCGTCTGGATGATCACAATCGTTCCAAAGACTTTTGGAACAAGGCAATCATGTTTTTGGCAGACAGCAAAACTTTTTCATTGGATATGATCAGCGGCCTTGAAGCTTATGCCATAAATAAGGCTACTGAATCCAAACGGTATAAGGTAGAAAACACAGTCAATCCCAAATACGAAATCGATGAATATGATTTGCCGTTGATCGAAGAAGTGTATGAGGAAATCAAATTTATTATGGCCACACAGGGATATAAAATGGACAACTCCAAGTCAACGCTAAGTGAGGCCAACACCCTGCATACAACCAGAAACGGTGTCCAAGCATTTGGTGTTTACGACGGTGAAAAATTTGAAGTGTTAGAAGGATCGGAGATTGATATGAGCCGTAAGTGCCATTCCGATAATATTGAAAAGCAGCGGCAAACCGCAATTAAAAACGGCAATATTGTTGATATTGGTGGCAAATACAAGCTGAACGTTTCTGTATCCTTTACATCCCCCAGCTCTGCTGCCATGTTTGTTCTTGGCGGTAGCACAAATGGTTGGGTCGAATGGAAGAACAAGAACGGAAAAACACTGGACGAATTGTTCCGCAAATAATAACATGTGTATATTTATTCGAATAACGGAGGACATAAAATGGATCGTACACTAATTAAAAAATATATAGATAATCAACCGCAAAAGATTGTCACAAAGATGGACTTAGATAAAAATAAAATCGAATATCAGGGCATACGCCAAGGTCAAATTGTCAACGAAATTAAGGGCGATGAAGAAATGTCTCGATCCTTTATTTTAACTCGTTTGGTAAATGAGCTAGGGTATTCCCCTGATCGGATTGAAATTGAACATGAGTATACCGCCGGGCGTCCACATACCAATACAAGTCGGATTGACATTGTTGTTCGAGATGCTGAGGGAAATGCATTTTTATTTATTGAATGTAAATCTCCTGATGCCTATGCTTCAGATGATAGAGACCAGATTATTGAGGAACAGCTGTACAAAGTTGCTGGAATGGAGCGAACCGAGGGTAATTCTGTTCGCTATCTGGTACTGTATACCACAGCGGAAACAATTGATAAAGTATTGGACGAATGTATCATCATTGATACAGAAAAGTTTCCTACCTTTGCTGATTGGGAAGTGTCCAGAGACTTTTCCAATACGCTTCCTGCCAGATATGGTAAGGCCCAGAAGACTCCGTATATCAAAGCATCCGCAAAAGACTTAGAAACGGATTTCTCTAACGAAATGCTAAATCAGTTGCAAACCGACCTTCATAATGTTCTTTGGGGTGGTGGCGGAACAGACGATAACGAAGTGTTCGCTTCCTTAACAAACTTGATTCTCGCAAAAATTCAGGACGAAGACGAGAAAGAAGATGGGGACACATACGATTTCCAGTCCATGACTTTTGCCAAAGATGGCGACGAGGAATTCGAGACAAACGAGCAACTCTTCGAGCGCATCAATGCGCTTTATCGTCGTGCACTCAAGTCCAAACTCTATATTCTTGACGAAAATGAACTTCAAAAATCGTATGTCATTGACAGCAAGAAGTTTTCCTTGTCTAAGCTGAAATATGCTGTTCAACGAATGGAAGGTCTTTCCTTTGTTGACGGCAAGAACAGCCTGAGTGGAAAAGACATTCTTGGTGACTTTTTTGAGGGTATCATTCGCAACGGTTTCAAGCAGAGTAAGGGTCAGTTCTTTACTCATATCAACATTGTCAGATTTATGCTTTACGCCATGCAGACTGATAAGCTGGCAATTAAACGAATCAAGGAAGATAAAGAACTTCCTTACATGATCGATCCTTCTGCCGGTAGCGGTACATTTTTGATTGAATATATGAAATTCATCACAAAAAACATGAAATATCGTAATCGCAATGCAGATGGATATAATGCCCTGCTGGGCACAGCAAGAGCCGTTAAAGACAAAGTTCTCTCTGATTGGTTCTATCCTAACCACCGTGAAAACAAGTGGGCTCAAACCTATATTTATGGCTCAGAGATCAATTTCAATCTGGGAACCGCAGCTAAGGTTAATATGATTCTACATGGTGATGGTTCAACTAATATTTTTGTCAAAGATGGTCTTCTGCCTTTTTCGAAATATGAAAAAGAGACTGCTCCCAACGCTTTGCATGGAAGCGACAAAAACGAGTTGTATCAGAACCGGGAGGTGAATGGACAGTTTGATCTGATTCTGACAAATCCTCCGTTTAGCGTGGAACTCGATAATGATACCAAAAAGAGTGTAAAACATGATTTCATGTTTGGCGAGAAAAAGAACTCCGAAAACCTTTTTGTTGAGCGTTGGTATCAGTTGCTGAGAGAAAATGGTCGTCTTGCTGCTGTTCTTCCTGAGAGTGTTTTTGACACAACCGAAAACAAGTATATTCGACTTTTCTTATATAAATACTTTACCATCAAGGCAGTTGTTTCCTTGCCTCAAATTTCTTTTGAGCCCTATACTTCGACAAAAACCAGTATTCTTTTTGCACAAAAGAAAACTGCTGCTGAAGTTAAAGCATGGAACGATGCTTGGGATAGCGCAAGCAAGGAGTATAGCCATCTTGTAACGCAAGCAAAAAATTTGATTGCTGTTGCTAATGGCACAAAGCAAAAAGCAAAATTGCCGTCAATCAAAAATCTGACAGCGGAACAAGAACGAAAAGTTTTGGCACGGATGTTGAAAAATTACTTGACAGAACTCGATAACGAATTGGATGCAGATGCACTGATCAATAAATACAGCGAAGAGTTGGAAGACCTTTGTACCATCGACAAAGATACAAAGGATACTTTTGGTTTTGTTAATACTTGGTGGGTTTTCGGTGAAGTAGCCTCCGAACTGGACTAGGCTGTATTTATGGCAGAGGCCGACAATATCGGATACAAGAGGAGCAAAAGGGGAGAACGTCCAATGCCGAATGATCTGTACAGGACGGATTTAAATGGGGATATTCTATTTGATGACGGTATCGAAACAACAATTTTGGATGCCATGCGAAAAATAGACTGGAATTGAGGTGCCGTATGAAATTGACAAGCAACTCATTACAATCTATTTCTAACTCCAACAATTTACGCATGGGATTGTCTTATGCAAAAGAAAGCCATGCTCTGTTCTTTGAACGATTTTCCTCACATTGCGCAGAGCGGATAAAGGATGTTTTTTTTTGTTGAAAAAGGGACGAGCATAACCGAAGCACAAACAGAGGACGGCGATATTCCTGTTGTTGCTGGTGGAAAAGACATGGCATACTTCCATAATGTTAGCAACAGGCCCAAAGGATGTATCACAATTAGTGCTTCTGGCGCAAACTCTGGTTATGTAAATTATTGGGATATTCCCATTTGGGCATCTGACTGCATCACTCTCAGATCGAAGAACGAGAAAAAATATTCCACAAAGTTTCTTTATCACATTTTTGCGTATTATACAAGACGACGTATATCTATTGCAAAAAGGTTCTGACCAGCCTCATGTTTATGGAAGCGATGTAAAGTATATAAAAATTCCTCCTATAAGCACGGAACAGCAAACACGGATTCTAATTGACATCCGGACTTTAGAGGAAAAAATTTTCACTTTACATGCCGAAATAAAAAGCGAATCATCCATTATAGATTCAGTTTTTTCAAGAGAATTTGGCTGGAATTATAATGGCTTCAATGCTCAGCGAAGCAAAAAGAACTACTGGTAAAACCTTCGAATTTTTCAAGCAATATCGATTTACGTTTCAGCGCAAAGTTCCATCGCAATTCTGGAGCTTTTGTAATGGATGAGCTAAAGAAGACAACAACGAAAAAAATCAAGCACTTTTTATCTGAGCCAATTGTCCTGGGAGCCAGTGTGTCGCCAAGCGATTATGATGACGAAGGGAATTATCGTTATATTTCTATGGCTACAATAAAGAACTGGAAATTTGACTTTGATAGTGCAAATGTTGTGTCCGATGTTTATTCTGAAGTCAAATCTGCAAAAAGCGTAAAAAAGAACGACATTATTTTAGCTCGTTCTGGTGAAGGTACTATCGGAAAAGTAGCCCTAATCCAGGATGATAATCTTAAAGGTATCTTTGCGGACTTTACAATGCGAATTAGGTTAAAAGATTACAATCCAGAATTTGCCTACTATTATTTCAGGACGACCTATTTTCAGTATTTAATTGAAATATACAAGAAGGGGCTTGGTAATAATACCAACATTTTCCCGATTGTTGTTCGAGAGTTTCCACTTATTGACATTCCGGTTTATGAGCAAGAACGAATTGTTGCTGAAATACACGCTGAAATCGACAAACAAGAAAAACTGAAGGCCGGTATTTCTGATATACAACAACAAATTGATCAAATTATTGAGGGTTGTATTTCTAAATAATTTGACCTATCCTAAATTCGAATTAAAAGGAGGGAACAAGCATGAAAGCAGACCAATTGATGGTTCCAGTATACATTAACGAAAAAATAGTTCTGGATATGCTTGCCATTATTGAAGATGGTTTTTCTACGGTAAGTCAGGTAAGCTATACTGAACACAAAGACAATAGCAATTCTCAAAAGCTTGAAGCAGGAGTTTCTACCTCTGCAACACTCTTGAGCAAATTGCTCAAAATTGATCTAAAAGGCGAACTGTCCCATTCTGGCAATAGTGGAGAAAACGAAAGCGTTGCCAAGGAGAAAGTGCATACTAATGTATCTTTGCTCTCCAAGTTTCGGACATTTCTCGTAGATGAGAAAATCCTGAAGTCTGGATTTGATGTTACAAATATGAAAATTGGCGATTTTATCGAAATAGAGGGCGAACTACAAAAGAATCCGTTGATCAACTATATGGATATTTTTGTAGATCTGTTTCGTATGGCTGATATTTTTTCCGAAAAGCCTCAACTGGGTGGTAAAACACAGGCTAAAGCTCAAAAACAACAGGAAAATGAGACTGTTAAACAAATCAAGTCCTTTGCTGACGAGCTCAAGCATAGCGGTACCATAGACTTTATCTTGTCTGATGCTGCTGGTACAGTCGTTCTGTCCGCTCAAGAACAGTATTTGTCAAACGATAACATTTCTGAAATCATCGGTGGTCATTTTAAAATTCTTGGAAAAGTTATCGCAATTTGCAAGGACGAAACAGAAAACATTGACCTTTTGAGAAAGACTACTCTGTCTATTCTTCCGATTGATCTGCTGACAGAACTGTTCTCTGGATTTCAGAATGACGATACAAAACAATTTAATCTCCCAGAATTGAAGACTCAGATTTCTGGTCCTGCTGTGATCGTTATTCCTGTAGCTATTTACGCATGACTTTATAATACCGCCTGTCGATCCGATGACCGACGGGCGGTATTAATATATGCTCGGGGATCCGATTTTACCCAAAATCTCCTATGCAAAACGACTATAAAATCGTGTGGCCAATATTGCAGACAGTGTTCAAAGGGTATCAGAGAGATTTCCTTGGTAGGCCATTTTGCAAATTAAGCCGAAGGAGAAAATGCAAAATGAGAAAAGTGCCATAAGTTTGTCCTGCTTGCCGGTTTTTTCACACAATATAACTTGTGCCCAAGTTGGGAACAAGTGCGGATTAACTTCTGCTCTAATTGGCAGAAGTCGGAATCGGAACTTTCTCCCAATTTGTGCGAAGATGTATCAGTTTTTATTCCCAACTTGGGAATAATTTTGCCCGTATATAATAGGCGTTACAAATTGGCAAGCAGTGTAAACCTGTACAGGTTCACTTATTTACGAAGATTCCCCCAGAGGAGAAATTTTCAAATTGCTTGTTGAAGCATCCCCAATCCCCTTTGAACGCCACCTGCGGTGTCGGCTACGCATTCATTCTGAATACTTTTACTTACTGACTTCTGCGCAATTTGCATAGAAGTTCAATTTTCCATAAACGAAAAAATGAAACATGGGAGAAGTTGTCCCTGATTATTTATTTGATGTGTGGCAATCCACTTCCCAACAAATTGTCGGGAAGGCTTGTGGGCAATTCGCCCACAAGTAACGAAAGTGGCAATGCTCGGATACAACTTCATCCCAAGTTGGGTGAAAAACTTCGTGCCAACTTGGCACAAAGTTAAAAATGTAGGAAACAGAAAAATGAAAAGTACTTCGACATAATTTGTGTAGAAGTTGAAGGACTGAGCTTTATGCTTGTGAACGAATTGGACACAAGACAGTGCTTCTATTTTCTGAAAATCAACTTCGTCCCAAGTTGGGATGAAGTGCTACGGTGTAACTTGCACCAAAGTAAGGCGTAGAGATTTTGTATTGTAAATTCTTGATGAGGTGTCTGGAATTTTATAAATGTCAAAATGACTTCTGGACAATTTGTCCAGAGGTATCATTAAGCTTCGATTAGAAAATCAAAAATATCCTTACTGCAACTTACGGCAAAATGAAAAGCTGCTATTAGATGCCTGTTCTCAACTTTGGGGTATGCTCTTTGGCTGAACTTGACAAGATTGCTTGTTTCGACATTTCATGCTATGATAGTTACAGATGAAAATTAAATACTGCTTCATACAAGATTTTATTGATGGGAAAGCCCCATATTTATACAAACATATTTTTAGTCAGTCCGAACTGTCGAAGCTGTTACATGGAAGCATCAAGTCAGATACAGAATCTTTTGTGTCTGTTATTGTTGCATCTGTGTAGCAGCTTTTTCATTATCTGACTTTGAACCAAGTGTCCGAGGTCGGAACCACAGACAGAAACGGAGGAAACTATTTGATTGCAATAATTCACAGAGGACAAAAATTCAAAGAAACTATGGAAGCCTTTCAGCAGAAACGAGCGGAATTTATCGCACAGGAAATCAGAAATTTTGATACAGAAACCTTGTATGTGTTTCTGGAATGGATTCGTGGCAACGGCCACAAACTTGATAGAATAACTGGGATGGCGGTATGATATGAGCGGAGGTGACTACCCATGAAGAAACAGAGAAAAATTGAAAAAGATAACCGTGGTGTTGCGATATACGCTCGTAAATCCCGAATCACCAACAAGGGTGACAGTATCGGTGTTCAGTTCAAACAATGTGCGGATTACGCCAAAAAGGAATTGGGATTGGATGAGGAGTACGAATTCTTACAATACGAGGACAAAGGACTCAGTGGATATTTTTCAGATAGACCGGATTTTCAGAGAATGCTGCATGATGTGCAGGACGGAAAAATCAAAGCAATTGTATGTTACAAGCTGGATCGTGTCGGCAGAAAAACAGCCGACCTAATCCGTTTGATGGATTTCTTGGAAATGTACCATGTTAATCTCTTGATTTGCTCCAATGGTATCAACACTGCCAGCGGACTATATAAAATCTTTATTCAGATATTCGCTGTCATTGCAGAATTTGAAAGAGATACTCTGACAGAAAGAATTGTAGACAATATGATGGAACTTGCAAAGGACGGACGATGGCTCGGCGGCAATACACCGATGGGATTTACTGTCCGTCGTGTAGCAACCGGAAGCGGAAAGGGAAAATCAGCATACAGCTACTTAGAAGTCTGCCAGAAGAAAAATGTATGGTTCAGCGTTTGTATGAAATTTTTCGAACCACTCGCAGTATCCAGACCACTGCAAAGCAGATGAATGAGGAAGGATTTCACACTCCTTCCGGTGCTGCATTTAACGCATCCACCACAAGACTGGTTTTGAGAAATCCTATCTATTGTACTGCTGATAAACGCAGCTATGATTATTTCATCGACCATGACGGCAATGTGTTTGGAGATATGATAGAGTTTGACGGAACTCACGGATTGTTGGCATACAATAAAACTGATCAGGAAAAGTATGAAGGCAGTGACAGCACATTTATCTCTCCAGAATATGTTCAGACCATCGAAAGCAAGCCTGTTAGCGAGTGGATTATTGCGGTCGGAAGGCATGAAGGCTTTATTTCAAGTGAACAATGGATTGAAGTGCAGGAACTTCTGGATGCTATTGCAGAGAAATACAATCGACCTCATAGAAAGACCAACGCACTGTTGGCGGGGCTGGCGCATTGTCCTCACTGTGGCAGACGATTGAGTGTAATTTCCGAGTCCGACCGTTGGACGAATGGAAAGCCTCGATTTAAATATGTTTGTCCCGGTTATCGTAAAAAGGAATGTAATTTCAAGGCAGTGGATGGCGTTCTTCTGGATGAATTTGTCGTACAGCAGCTATCTGAACTGTCGGATGAAACAGCGAGCGTTTCAGAAGGATTCTGGAAATTAAAATCGAGGAGGTTCTGGAACAGTCACAGACGGTACAGGAACATAACATCATTAAAAAGAAATGTGATAAGCTGAAAGTGGATATTGCAGCACAGACAAGAAATCTGCGTGAAGCAGATGGCAGTATCAAGTAATTTATTCAAGAGGATTTGCAAAATCTGGCTGAAGAACTGAGGGAAACGGAGCGGCAGCTTCCAAACTGGATGAGGGCAGAAAGAACAATATGATTGCCATCCGTGACTTGGAAATGACAAAAGAAAGACTGCTATCCTTTGCAGAGTATGCAAAAGATGCACAGCCGGAGGTTCTGGTCACTTTGATCCAGACGATTGTAGAAAGAATTTATATTGTGGATAAGGATGACGAGCGTTACTGCCACATCTTTATCAAGGGCTGTTCCGGAGAAGATTACACCGGCTTCTTCCAGACAGCCGGTTACATAGAGCAAAAAACTACCCCTGTGTGTGATTCAGAACAGCATTGCATTCACTCCAAAGTATAGACGAAAAGTGATATACAATCAATATCGAAAAGATTTAGGTGAAATATTGAGAGAATTATGTAGATACAAGCATGTAGAAATAATAGAAGGACATTTGATGAGGGACCATG
>ENA-OQCS01001482-OQCS01001482.1-human-gut-metagenome-genome-assembly--contig:-NODE-1482-length-11995-cov-2.121082_pt1 | contig 11995 bp, 12 predicted proteins | sample MGYA00242757_ERZ504575 | MGnify/ENA primary metagenome ERZ504575 (study PRJEB26092, sample SAMD00036297) | human gut metagenome | host: Homo sapiens | study: EMG produced TPA metagenomics assembly of...
ACGATCACCGGCATCCAAATCCGAAATTTCCAGATCGAATACAGATTCCGAAGAGTATCTTCCAGACCATGCTGCAACATAGTCTTCTGTTTTCAGCAAAGAATACGGAGAATTTTTGATTACATCTTCTGCATAAGAAAAAGCTTTATCCCAATCTCTTTTATATAGATTGACACGTGCCAGTAAACCTTTTACGGCCCAACTGTTGAAACGTCCGTCTTTTTACTTCCGTCCCGATACATTTCAACGCTTCCTCCAAGTCGTTGATGACCATATCATACCCTTCTGCAACAGTTGAGCGACTGGGAAGATCATCTGCGCTCAAAACATTTTTTACCAATACTACACCCGGAGTAGCTCCATTTTCTACAAAATAAGGCTTTCCGTATGTAATCAGAAGGTTGAAGTGACATAAAGCACGAAGAGCTAAGGCTTCTCCTTTTGCATTATTAAGTTCATCGCCTGCAGGAAGGTCTCCTGTTTCAATTGCATTCAGCAATACATTCGCACGGTTGATAACGGCATACGGATAACTCCATAAATTTTCCGGCGAGTTATTCTGACGGTGTATGAAACGATAATAAGTATCGGTTCTTAATCCCCCGGAAGAGATTGTCTGTACGTCTTCACCCCCCACTTCGGCGCGTGATACAAAATCACAACCATAATAGTTGGCACTCTTTAAACTGTAGTATGTTCCGTTAAGTGCTGTTTCCACATCTTGTAAGTCGTGATAGCATCTGTGCTGACCAATGAATCTGAAGGGAAAGTTTCCAGATATCCATCACAAGATGTAAATGTCACTGAAGCTATTGCTACAGCAGCAAATATAGATTTTATATTTAGTCTATTCATCATTGTTATTATTTATAGTAAAACGAATTCCGGATTACAATCCGATTTCAATACCAAATGTTACTGATTTCAAGTTCGGTAATGCCCAAGTGGCCACACCATTGACCGGCTGTTCCGGATCAATATTCTTATAGGCGGCCCATGTCAGCAGGTTGTTACCGGAAGCGAAGATTCTGACATTTCTCATTCCAGCAGCTGCATCCATTTTGACGGCAAATTATAAGATAATGTTACAGTCTTCAGGCGGAGATGGTTTGAACTCTTCATATGACGGGAACTTCCGTAACGAGCATATTGATAGCTATTGATACGTCTCGGAACATCTGTAATGTCACCCGGTTTTTGCCATCTGTCCAACTGCTGGATACCAATGGATTGATATGCAGTTTCACCATCTGTATCTGTGTACAGCAGCGCAGGATCATCCATGATATGTCCACCTAAAGAGAATGAAAATAAGGCGCTTAAATCCAAGCCTTCCAAGAAAGGTTATTTCTCCATCCTCCGGTTACTTTAGGATCCGGTTTTCCGATAATAACACGTTGAGCCTGTGACGGATCTTTAGTCAATCCACGATTGATGGTTCCATCTTCGTTTTCAGTGTTCAATACCCACTGTTCTTCACCCGTTTGAGGATCACGCCAGCCCATTCACGGCTCCACCAAGAATAATAAGATTCACCTTCTCTCAAGATGGAAGTTCCGCTAATGATGTCTTTTCCTCCATACAGTTTGCTGATCTTGTTTTGTTATGAGATAGAACTATACCTGTAGACCATTTTACTGCTGTTTCATTGAATACGTCATAGTTCATATCCAATTCAATACCACGGTTATTCATGGCTCCTACGTTTTTCAATGTATTATTGAAACCAGTAGTCATTGAGACCGGAACATCTTGCAACAAGTCTTTTGTTTCACGATTATAGAAATCGAATGCTACACTTAAACGGCCGAACAGTCTGGCATCGAAACCGATATTGAAGTTCTCATTCTTTTCCCATCCCAGATCCGGATTAGGAATAGTCGTAGGAGCAGATCCCGGTTGATCCTGATAGTTAAAGCCATAACCGAACAAACTCAAATGTGAATAGAACTTAGAGGGTAAAGTACCATTTATACCATAAGAAACTCTTAGCTTCAAGTCATCAACATAAGTCAAATTTTTCATGAAAGCTTCCTGGCTCAATCTCCAAGCAGCAGAAACAGACCAGAAGTTACCCCAACGTGTGTTTGCTCCTAATCTTGAGCTACCATCACGGCGGTAATTTGCAGAAATGTAATATTTGTCGTCATAATCGTAATTTATACGAGAAAGCAAAGATAACAGATGATCTTCGCTATATCCGGATGAGGCTGTCATCGGTTCCGACGTATTACCAAGTTCTGGTAATTTATCGTGCGGATAGTTGGCGCCGACTGCTTGGACAAATTGTTCTTTTCTGTCGTCAACATCCCATCCGAGCAAAACATCCAGATTGTGCTTGTCGGCAAATGTGTTGGTATAATTCAATACCGTTGATGAATAGATGTTGTGGTGCTGATATGGATATTTGATCATCAAACCATTGTAAGCCTCACCGTTATTCGAATTCATCGGCCAGTAAGTTGTTGACTGGTTGTCGATAAAGTCATAGCTTATTGTTTCCTTGATTGTCAGCCCTTCGATTATTTTATAAGAAGCCCATAAGGAGTTGGTACTTCTAAGCACTTCGGATGTATTTTTATCCAATCCTTGATCTTAATGGGTTAGGCACATTTAATTGATCCAAGGGAAAACCTTCATAAAATGAACCGTCCTCATTATAAATAGGAAGGTTAGGGATTGCATACCAGTTTTTAACGAAATAGGCATTGGCATAAGCCGTTCCTTCCGAAGCCATTTCTGATTTTTGTTTTGAGAATGAGATATTAGCTCCCATCTGCATTTTCCCATCTTTTGATTTATGGGTTACGTTTACTCTACCGGTAAATCCTTCCATACCGGTGGTATTAATCATACCGTCTTCCGTTTTGTAGTTCAATGAAGCGAAGAAATTTGTCAGTTCACTACCTCCCTGTGCTGAAAACTCATAATTCTGGTTGAATGCACTTTTCTTGAATAATGCATCTTCCCAGTTTGAATAGTGATCTCTTAAAGGAGCGAAAGTATCTGCACCTTCTTGTGCGTAAGCTCTTGCTTCTTCTTCTGACATATCTTTGTATAAAATACCTTCATTGTAATATGCTTCATAGGTAAGTTCGTGCTGCTGTTCCCCTGAAACAGTTTCCCTGTTTTTAACAGCCCAGTCGGAAAAACCCCAGTTCGCTTTAAAATTGATCTGAGTTTTGCCTTCCTTACCTCTTTTCGTTGTAATAAGAATTACACCATTTGCAGCACGTGAACCATACAAAGAAGCAGCCGCAGCATCTTTCAAAACCGTGATATTTTCAATGTCGCTCGGATTGATTGAAGACATGATATTGAAAGCTTTTGAGTCATTGCTTACTCCAGATACGGCAATATCTCCGGAAATAACCGGTACACCATCGATTACATAAAGAGGTTCATTTGTGGCGTTCATAGAACCTGTTCCACGAATACGAATGCTTAAACCTGCACCAGGCTGTCCACTGCTCGAATTTACGGTCAGACCAGTTGTTGCGCCTTGCAAGGCTTGTTCAAAAGATGTAACAGGTACATCTTTTAATACTTTTTCCGCATTTACTGATGAAGCGGCTCCGGTAAAAGATGATTTCTTAGCAGTACCATACGCAACAACCATCACTTCGTCAAGCATTTGGTTATCTGCTGCCAACACAACATGTAATGTCGGTTTGATGCCGATTTCCTGAGATTTCATACCCACAAAAGAAACTACCAGAGTCTTTGCAGAACTTGGTACATCCAGAGAAAATGCACCGTTAAAATCTGTTACTGTACCTATAGTCGTACCTTTAACAACTATAGATGCACCAATGATGGGCTCGTTGTCTTCCGCCGAAATAACAGTACCTGTTACTTTCGTCGTCTGAGCGTTGGCCATCCCAATACCTAATAATAGGCAGAATAAAAGGAAAGTTAACCTTTTCATAGACACACTTTTTTGTTTAACTTATAAATAACTAATTTGCACTATCTGTTTTTATACATATAAGCAATGTATAAAATATTCCTAAGAGATGGCAAATGTAATAATAAATTTATTATAACAACTAAAAAACTAATAGGATTTTACAAAAATGGGGATGATAATTAACAAAAGATCATGTAAAATCGATATTTTAGATTGATCTCTCATGAAATCTCCTTGATTTCGCCTCCTTTAAAATTATCTATTTTTAACCTCTCGCCTAAGTACCGTTTTTGGACAATTCTGAAGGGTGAAAAAAACGCTTCGGGTCTACAAGGGTAGAAAATAATTAAAGACTGTAGACACATTACCCGGAATCAGCCTGCTCTCTTAGGATAACTGATCCGTAACATAGCATAAACTATTCCGAAGTCATAGTAAACTAATTCAAGACATACATCATATTATTCGTATGTAGTACTACCTATCGCAAATACATAGTACTACATACGCCCATAGGTAGTACTACGTATAGGTAATAAGTAGTAACTACTAACAGATACTTTGTTATATGTTATCATTTAGTTCTTGGGGTGTTTTGACTTAGTTGATGGCATGAAACGACTTAGTTTACCAGTTGTCAAAGGAGCGATTTCAGATAGTGTCGGTATCTTTTGCATTGTTCTATATAAAATTCATATTCCACAAAGCTTGAACCGTAAATGATGATTTACAGGTAGTTTACATTTTCTTATATACATGAATAAATGGCTATTTATTCCACGAAACAAGTAGAAAATAAGTCATACTCTATTTTGTAAAAGAATTCTCGCTAATGTCTAAAAAAACAATATGTAGCTAATATATAAGACATTAACAAGATAACAATTTGATAGTCCTTCCACAACCAGTCTTTAAAAGACAATAAATAACATGTTGATAATCACCCAATTGATAGATTATCAAGTTCTGCAAAGACTCTGGTTATTTCCTTCGTGGGGATGAAGTCTCAGGAGGTTGGAATCAAGCCAAAAGTAAATGTAGTATTGGAGGGGGACAATCAGATGCTTGACGAAGTAATGGTTGTCGCTTACGGTACCGCTAAAAAAAGTTCTTTTACGGGATCAGCCTCTACGATCAGTAATGAAAATTAGAACTCCGTCCTATTACGAACTTAACAAAAGGGTTAGAAGGACAGGCAACAGGATTGTTGACAACTTCAGGATCCGGACAGCCTGGCGAAGATGCTTCCATTGTAATCCGTGGTTATGGTTCAATTAATGCATCACAAGATCCTTTGTATGTTGTCGATGGTATTCCTTTCGATGGTTCTTTAAGTTCCATCAATCCGTCTGATATCGAGTCTATGACTGTATTGAAGGACGCTTCTGCTGGTGCTTTGTATGGTGCGCGTGGTGCGAACGGTGTCGTTATGATCACAACTAAACAAGGTAAAGAAGGAAAAGCTCAAGTAACATGGCGTTCAACTGTAGGATGGGCATCACGTGCTATCCAACCGTATGATATGGTCGATCAGAAAGAATTTGTGCAATTAACTTATGAAGCTCTTCGTAATGGTTACGTATTCAACTCTGGTTATTCATGGGAACAAGCACAACAGATGCAAGAGCCGGTTTAAGTGCCAATTTAGGTGGTGAACTATACAACCCGTTTAAGAATTACACATGGGACAATTTGATCAATCCTGAAACAGGAATGGTACAAGCTGATGCTGTTTCAGCCTGGAATGAACGATGGATGGATGCAGTTCAACGAGATAATGCATTCAGGCAAGAACACCAATTATCTGTAAACGGCGGTTCTGAAAAAACAAAATATATGTTTTCTCTCGGTTATCTGAATGAAGATGGCATTCTTATCAATACAGGCTTTCAGCGTTATAATGCTCGTGTAAACGTTAATTCTAATATTACAGATTGGTTTAAGGCCACATGAATGCCTCCTTGTCTAATTCAGTGCAGGATTACAGTGACTATGACGGATCTTCCACATCAAATGTATGGTATTCAGCACAGTTCGTTTCACCGTTATTTCCCGTCTATGTGAAGGGATTGGATGGAAAGAATGTATTGGATGAAGATGGAAAACCTCAATTGGATTATGGAGAAAACGGACGTCCGGGAAGCTATACGGATTACAATCCAGTCGGCGGTTTGACTGACGACAAATCAAATAAAAAGAATGATGTGGCAAGCCTTCGCACTGGAGTGACTTTTGGTTCAGATAAAGATAATTTCGGTGTTTTCAAGGGAATTAAACTGAATGTGAATTTCGGTCTTGATTACCGCAACCAATCACGGATGAGCTATATGAATATGTATCATGGAAATCAGGCTACAGCAGGTGGTTTATTGACCAAATATAACACACGTATGCAAAGTTATACTTTCAACCAACTGTTGTCATGGAACCGTTCTTTCGGATTACATTCTTTTGATGTTTTGGCTGGACATGAATTTTATGCTTACAGCTACGAATATTTGAAGGCTGGAAAAACAAACCTGGTAGACGGTATCCTTGAACTGCGTCCGGGAACGACTTTGTATGCAGCCGATTCTTATACGGACAAATATCGTATCGAATCGTGGTTAGGACGTTTCAACTATAATTATGATGAAAAGTATTATTTCTCTGCATCTTTGCGTACCGATGGATCTTCTCGTTTTCATAAAGATCATCGTTGGGGAACATTCTGTCTATCGGTGGTAACTGGCGCATTTCCAAAGAAGCGTTCATGGAAGATGTTAAATGGATTGATAATCTGTCTTTGAAATTAAGCTATGGACAACAAGGTAATGATAATATCCTGAATTCAGATAAGACAAGCAATTATTACTTATGGCAAAGCTTGTATGATTTAGATTGGCCGAATTCGAACCAAATCGGAGGTATGGTTTCTTCATTGGAAAATCAGGTAGTGTCTTGGGAAAAGAATGGAACTTGAATGTTGGTGTCGAAGCGACCTTCCTTGGAAGTCGTCTATCCGTCAATGCCGAATATTACAATCGTAAGACTGTCGATATGTTGTTAAGTTACCCGATGGCAACTTCTACCGGATTCAATGGCTACAATGCCAATGTCGGAGACATGAGAAACTCGGGTTTCGAATTTGAAATAAGAGGTACCGCTATCAGAACGGATGATTTCGTCTGGAATATAAGTTGGATGGGATCAACTGTAAAAAATAAAGTCTTGAAGCTGACTAATACAGCACCCGAAATCATCAAGGGAGTTTACAGTATCAAAGAGGGCATGCCTATCAATACGTTCTATATGGCTAAATCAGCAGGAGTAGATCCAGCTACAGGCGCTCAACTCTATTGGGTATACGACAAGGATGAAAATGGAAACATCATCAACGAACGTATCAGCGATGACTATTCAAAAGCATCAACCAGTAAATATTATCAAGGCAACCGTATTCCGGATCTTTACGGAAGTATTGGAACAGACTTTTCTTACAAAGGCTTCGATTTGTCAGTCCTAACCTCCTATTCGATTGGCGGTAAAATATATGACAGTCTGTATACAGGTTCCATGAACGCCCAATATGCGACGAACACCTGGAATAAACATCAGCTACGCCGTTGGCAGAAACCAGGCGATATTACAGATGTGCCTCGTGTGGAAATCAACGGTGCTTATACAACGACAGATCGTTTCTTAATCAGTGCATCTTATTTTGCAATCAAAAATATCACATTAGGCTATTCCTTGCCTAAAAAACTGGATGAGAAAAGCAAAACTGGGAAATGTCCGTGTATTCGGTTCCATTGATAACCTGGCGTTATTTTCTCATTTGAAAGGTATGGACTCAATACAATTTTAAGGGTGAAACCGATTATTCGTATACACCAAACAAAACATACTCTTTGGTGTAGAAATTAACTTCTAATGTTAAATCATTATTTTATAAGATACAAGATGAAAAAGATATTCAAATATATGATTGTCGGTCTGGTGGCTTGTACGACTCTATCGTCATGCTTGGAAAGTTCTCTTGATACCAATCCGACTGATTCAATGTCCGGAAGCGGACTATTAGCAAATGCCAATGCGGCTTTAGTTCCACTGAACGGTCTTTACCGTTCCATGTATTCAGCATGGTCTCCAACAGATAATACACACCAATGCTTCGGTATCAGTGCTTACAATCTGATGGCCGATGTGATGGGAGAAGATATGATCATGGCTGCAATGGGCAGCGGCTGGTTCTGGTATGATTGCTTATATAACGTAAAAAGCAGATATACTGCTACTACTTGGCGCTCATATGATTTATGGAATTGCTATTATACTTGGATTTCCAATGCTAATTATATACTTGATGCAGAGGAAACTATGGCAGGGACAGAAACGGAAGTCAACTATATCATGGGGCAGGCCTATGCAATACGGGCTTACTCCTATTTCATGCTAGCGCAAAGTTTTGCCCGGACCTATAAAGGACATGAGGGTGAACCTTGTTGCCCTATATATGTCGAGCCGACAGTCGCCGGTACAGAAGGAAAACCACGTTCTACAGTGCAAGAGACATATGCTCAGATTATGAATGACATCAATAAAGCTGTCGAACGGTTAAACGGTACAACCCGCAAACACATTTCACATATCGACTATGCCACAGCATTAGGCTTGCAGGCTCGTATCGCATTAGTGATGGAGGACTGGGCTACCGCTAAAAAATCATCGGAAGAAGCTATTGCAGTAAGCAAATGCACGATTGCAAAAGTTTCAGAATTTAAAGGTTTGAACAGCGTAAGCGCACCAAATGTTATGTGGGGGGCAGAAATCATATCTGACCAAAGCGGTATGTATGCAGGTTTGTTCACACACATGGATGCAGATGCCGATAAATACGGAGCAAAAGCCCGCAAACAGATCAACAAAGATTTGTATGGAAAATGGGAACGGAAGACGAACGGTTGGTCTGGTGGAACCCGAAAGATGCCAACAATAAAGATGGTGGTTATCAGCAGGAAAAATTTAAGTTTTCCGATATCCAAACTTGGATGGGAGATTATGTTTGGATGCGTATAGAAGAAATGTACCTGATTGCTGCTGAAGCAGAATGTCGTTTAGGAAATGATGCTGGTGCACGCGAATACTTAATGGATTTGATGAGTAAGCGTGACGCGTCTTACAGCTGTGCTCAAAAGTCCGGTACATCTATGGGAAAATTGACTTCTGATTATACAGGTTCATTATTGGAAGAAATCATTATACAGCGTCGTATCGAACTTTGGGGCGAATTTGGTCGTATCTACGACATTCGTCGTTTGAAACAGGGATTCAAACGAACTGCAGAAATGGGTTGGCCGACTGACGCTTTGCTTGTTAATCGCAATGCAAATGACCCGGAAAGCTATATGTGGGTATTGACAATTCCTCAAACTGAATTTGATGGAAATTCCAGTCTGGACCAGACCAAAGACCAAAATCCGGTCGGTGATACTAAATAAATTTATTCATTGATTAAAAGATAAAAGCGATGAAATATATTTCAAAATTATCAACATTAACCACTCTTCTATCAATTATCTTGGGCTTTGCAGCCTGTGATAATGAACAAGAATGTGCTCTATATAATACAGATGCAGCAAATAGAGCTGTTTTTGTAAATGCTTCTTTAGCTAATATCACGGTTTCACCAGCTGATCCGACCTTTACAGTAGATCTAGTACGTGCAAATGCCGAACAGCGAATCAAGTGGGACCATTGTTTGACTGCTACGGTCGATGAAGTCCCCTTAGCCGGTTGTACTGTTTCCGATTATACTTTTGCTGCTGGTGAAAATATGACAAAAGTCACAGTCAACGTATCTCCTTTGGAAATTGGCAAAGAATTGAATATCACACTAACATTGGATAATACAAATGAACCTGTAAGTGGCAGTAACACAGTTTCAGTTACGGTTAATAAAGACTATAACTGGGTATCTTTGGGAACAGGTACATTTGCTGACGTTTTGGCTTTTACAGAAAAGCCTTACAATGTAGAAATTCAAAAAGCGGATGGCTTTGACCGTTATCGTGTAATGAAACCATATGAACAAGGTTTGAAAAATGATGATGGCGGATGGGGAAACGCTGTAGCCTCAACTTCATGCGATTATATCGAATTTTGGATTAAGGATGGCATTATTTATTATAATAAATTCTTTATCGGAATCAATTATGACGGAAGTGCCTCAAATGCAATTTATGCCCACCACCCAAGTGATTTTGCAGGAATCAGTTTGGCAAATAATAAACAGCTAGATGACAAGACTTTCCAATTAGCTCCTTACTATTACATAGAAGCTTTGCAAGGAGGTTTTGATTACACAGGAGAAGGTGGTTCTATTCTTATTACGCTTCCATAAAAAGAAATTGCCTATTATTATAGTGGTGTATCAAAAAAGGATTACAGCTCTTTTGATACACCACCATTTCTTTTCTTTCTATCCAACCTTATTGCTGAGCAAGCCTGACATCCATCCCCTTATCCTCTTTTGCCTTAATAGCCAAGACCCGGCCTCGTACTTTTACCTTTCCGGTTATAAATTCCGGGATATTGAAAGATTTCATAAAGGACTGATAGAAACCGGCATCTTTCTGAGGCAACAGGAAGGGCTTGCCAACTTTGCCGTCTTCATCGACATAAGCAATATATGGGCGTGTATATAAACCGTCTATCCTCCTGCTACTGAATACGAACCAACGACTGTTGCTACTCCAGGAATGATAGCTTTCCACATCGTCGCTATTCACTTCCACCAACGGACGCTCGTGCCTGTCTGAAGGTCCGCCATATATAAATCAGCATCTTTATGCCAGATCGAAAAGTTTCCATAACCGGATAATGTATACAAAAGGTAACGTCCGTCAGGCGAAACGCGCGGAAAAGAAGCACTCATCCCACCGCTCTTCGCATTGTAAAGCGTATCGACCTGCGCCCCGAAAGCACGTGTCACCGGATCAAAAGAGACGGAACATAAATTATATTTGACTTCCGAGTACTCCTGCGGAATAGGTCGAGCCTCTGCTGTACAGAAATAGAGTGTCTTTCCGTCGGGAGAGAAGTCGGAAATGTTTCAAAAGCATCTTTCGAAAAGATATTTGAAGCCGTCACGATCTCGTGTTTTCCACATCGTACACCACTACATCGGAAGTCTCGTCATATACTTCCACCCTATTCCTGTCATTCAGATGAAATGCCTGCTTGGTTGTATTCACAGAGAAAGCCACATATTTGCCCGAAGGATGCCAGGAAGGGTAAACCAAAGGAGAAATCGTTTCCTTCGTCTTGGTATTCAGCTTTTCAATCTTATCGCCATCGACCAGGATCGTCCCCGGAAAAGTCTCGCGCATATGAAATAGCATCTTATTCGGATCCTGCATGCAAAACGAATGGCAATTCACACAGTTGTTTCCACTCATCTTATTTTCAATAATAGGAATTTGCGTATAACTCTCCAAATCCCTTTGATAGATTCCCATCTTGTTCCACAACTCATATCCCGGATCGATCAGACGATAAGCCAAATAAGAGTCTACCTTTTCTGGAGCAACCCGGATAGTAAAAGGAGAATAGGCCACCCATTCATTGCCTTGTTTCAACTTCTCTGTTCGGAATGGGAAGAGGTGGGACACCGCCGCAATAACCGCCTAATATTCGTTCGCCTGCGACAATTAGTAATTCTTAATTATTAATTATTAATTCGTCAAGCGTATAAGTTAGACAAATTGATCAGCAAAAACTGTTGTTAAACTTCAACAACTGAAAGCACGACTACTTAAGAAGAAAGTCTCGGGCAATTAGTACTGCTCGGCTTTGACGTCACCGTCTTTACACCTGCAGCCTATCTACGTCTCGTCTACAACGACCCTCAATGGAGTTCTCATCTTGCGGATGGCTTCGCACTTAGATGCTTTCAGCGCTTATCCTAACCAGACTCGGATACCCAGCGGTGCGCCTGGCGGCACAACTGGTAAACCGGAGGTCTGTCCATCACGGTCCTCTCGTACTAGTGACGGCACCACTCAAAACTCCCACGCCCACGATAGATAGAGACCGAACTGTCTC
>ENA-OQCS01001483-OQCS01001483.1-human-gut-metagenome-genome-assembly--contig:-NODE-1483-length-11987-cov-1.947808_pt1 | contig 11987 bp, 21 predicted proteins | sample MGYA00242757_ERZ504575 | MGnify/ENA primary metagenome ERZ504575 (study PRJEB26092, sample SAMD00036297) | human gut metagenome | host: Homo sapiens | study: EMG produced TPA metagenomics assembly of...
TCTTCTTCTGTCATTTTATTGTTCCTTCCATTCCTTTTAATACAAAAAACAGTTTCTTTCGTATGCGGTGCAATTTCACTTTTATATTAGATGCAGTCAATTCCGGTGATCGTCGCCACTTCGTCGATCGTTTTTTTCTTTCATTATAAAAGAGCAGGATGATCGCCCGGCTCATCGGGTGGCAATTGGGCGAGGGCGGCATCGAGCATCTGTATCTGGTCGGAGCTGTCTGTCCTGTCTAGTGCTTCGGCTACTTCTTGTTCCGATACATTATTAATAACCGATTCCTCGATCGCCAGAAACTCGTGTCTCTTTTTCCGTGTTTCCGAGATGGCTGTATTGTAGGCGATCCGGTAGATCCACGTGGAGAAACTGCATTCCCCTTTGAACGACGAGAGGTGCTTGAACACCTTCATAAACACATCCTGTGCCAGTTCCTCCGCATCTTCCCGGTTTCTGACCACCTTTAGGATTAACGAATGAACAGGACGGCTGTATTTATCCAGAAGGCAGGCAAAGCATGCCGTATCTCCCGCTTGTATCCTTTGTATATAATATGTGTCGGTATACAACTCCATCGTATTATAATGGACGCAAGCCGGGCGAATAGGTTACAACTTGCATCGGCAAAAATACAATATATTTTTTCCCCCGATCTGTAACCTTTCGGAAAGAGATGCGTCAAAAGTAGCAAAGAAATTAAGTAATCATTTAAAACAATACAGTTATGATGGATTTTATTACAGCTCCGCTGGTTGTCGGATTCATTTGTTTAGGTATTTACGCTTTGTTTGAACTGTTCGTTCGTCGTAAAGAACGTTTGTTGATCATTGAGAAGATCAGTGAAAGAATGGATATTGCTGATTTGGGAAAAAGGCTGAGCCTCCCTTCGTATAGTTTGCCTCGTTTTTCGTTTAGCTCTTTAAAAACGGGATGTCTGTTGATGGGAATCGGCTTAGGGATACTTGTAGGCTTTTTCTGTAATTTAATTGTTGCTGCTAATAGTCATTCTTTGGATTTTCGTAATGAATATGAAGCTATCAGTTCAGCTTATGGCGCCTCCGTCCTTTTGTTTGGAGGTTTGGGATTGATTGTCGCATTCGTTATCGAGACGAATATGAAGAAAAAAGAGGATAAATGATAAAGTTTTCACTTTTTTCTCAAGGTGAAAGTTTATTTTTACTTGCAGGAGAATAAATTTTCATCAGCAAGCAACAAAAGTTTCATCGGCGGGAAACAAAAGTTCCAAGCCGATGAAACTTTTTGTTTATCGGGAGGAAAGAGTCGGTTGGTCAGAGCGTTTCCACTCGTTGATCAGCTCGCTTATCGTTTCTTTCACCGACATGATGCGGGTTGTCCGCCAGGCATTGCTTCCTGCGAAAGCGTAGCCGTTCTCGAAGTTCCCTTTGAAGGCATTGTACAGGGCTGTTACGATACAGTAGGGCTTCGCGAGATATCGCACGTCTTGATGCAGTTGAAAGGACAGACCTTCGGCTGTTTCATCCCGGCTTTTACCTTTTCGAGAAAATGACTGTGGATTGCTCTGCCCGGCATTCCGACCGGACTTTTGATGATCTCGATATCCTTCTCCTGTGCCTTGACGTAGCTTTCCTTGAAAGCATCGGAAGCGTCGCACTCGGTAGTGGTGACGAAACGGGTTCCTAACTGAACGCCCGATGCTCCCAGGTCCATCACGCGTTTGATGTCTTCACCCGTGTAAATGCCTCCTGCTGCAATTACCGGGATTCTCTTGTTATATTTTTCTTCGAAGTGGGAAACTTCTTCCACTACCTGAGGCAGCAGTTCTTCGAGTGAAAAATGCTCGTCTTCCAGCTGGTTCTCCTTGTATCCTAAGTGACCGCCGGCTTTGGCCCTTCCAGCACAACGGCATCGGAAGGTAGTCGTAGTTGTTTTTCCATTTTTCGCAGATGATGCGGACGGCACGTGCACTGGAAACGATGGGGACGAGCTTCGTCACGCTGTCTTTCTTCAGGAAAGACGGCAGGTCCAAAGGTAGTCCGGCACCGCTGAAAATGATGTCTACCTTTTCCGCAATACTGGTTTTCACCAGTTCGGCGAAGTCTGAAAGGGCGACCATCACGTTCACGCCGATAATGCCTTTGGCCTTCTCGCGGGCTTTCCGGATCTCGCTGCAAGGCCCAGATTGCCGGCTTCGGTGTAGTTGGGAGAAAGTTTCTTATATAAGAGACCGAGACCGGCGGCGGAGATAACGCCAATCCCACCTTCATTTGCAACGGCTGAGGCTAAGCCGGAGAGAGAGATTCCTACGCCCATTCCACCCTGGATGATTGGAATGCGGGCTTTCAGATCCCCAATTGTTAATGTCTTCATGTAAGTAAAATGTGTAAATAAAAAATATATATGTGGCAAAGGTAGCACAATAAACCAAAGAATGTGCAAAATCAACCGATATTATGCACAAATAAATAATGACTGTGCATTCCCTCTTGTCCCCGCGCTTGACGCGGGGCCGCAAAAAAGCCGGCCATATACATCTGATTGATATGGCCGGCTTTAACGCGATCCCGCGTCAAGCGTGGGAGCTATATGGTTTTTGACTTATTTTACCGGGATATAACCGACTTGTTTAACCGTTGCTTGTCCTTCAGCCGATAAGATATAATCGATAAAGGGTTTCACTTTGCCTTCATTCTTTACATCGTAGTAATAGAACAACGGACGGACGATCGGATATGCCTTGTTTTTGCATTCTCGAAGGATGGCTCGGTGAATGTTTTGCCTGCATCGTAAGAGACATGAATCGGTTTTACTTCTTTGTTTATGTAAGCCAAACCGACATAGCCGATGGCTCCTTTTGTCTGGCTGACAGACTGAATGATGGCTCCTGTTGCGGGCATGCTAAGGATGCCGTTCATATAGTTCTTGTTCTTCAGGACACTTTCCTTAAAGATTCGTATGTTCCGGAAGACGTTTCGCGCGAATAGGCTACGATCTTCATGTCGGCACCGCCCACTTCTTTCCAGTTCTTGATCTTTCCTGTGAAAATGCCTTCCAGCTGTTCACGCGTCAGGTTGGACACTTTATTGGACGGGTGTACGACTACTGCCAGTGCGTCGTAAGCGATCACCACTTCTTTGGTGCTTTTCTTCGCTTCCTGCAATTTAACTTTTTCATCGAATTTCATCTTACGGGAAGACATGGCGATATCGGTTGTCCCTTCCATCAGGGCTGAGATACCAACGCCGGAGCCGCCGCCCGTCACGGTTATCTTTGCGATTTATTTTTGTTGATGAAGTTTTCTGCTTCCGTCTGGCTTAAGGGAAGGCAAGTGTCGCTCCCTTTAATTCTCTGTGCAAACACGTTCGATACAAACATACAGGCGGCTACTGCGGCCATAACAATTGTCTTTTCTCATTACTCTGTTTTGAATTAAATTTCTGTATGCAAAGTAAATACAGGAGTGTTGCAAGCGTGTGAAACAGATGTTACGTTTGTATTAAAACTTATATTGCAGACGCAAGGTGAATACGTCGTCTTCCCTGTCCTTTTCATATCCCTTTACGAAATCGCTCTTTTCATTGAAGTTGAACTCGTAATAGGCTTGCACGCGGATATGCTTGTTGAAACGGTACAAAGCGCCGATGCGAGTGTGCTCTGGGCGAGGTCGGTCTTGGAGGTCAAGCTGTTTTCAACGCCGATCTCATTCCCTTTCAACTTGGTGTTGGATCATAAACGTCGTATTTCAGGACGGCAGAGAAAGGAGTGGTTCCGATGTCGTGCACCAAATAGAAAAAGTAGCCGATGAAAGGACGCTTGAACAGGGAGTTCTCCGGTTCATTGCCCGGGCGTGTCCCTGTGTTGGGGCTTTTGCTGCTGCCGGCGATACCCGGTTGTGTACCTAACAGTCCTTCACCGCGCAAGCTTGTCGTTCCCCAACTGTTTTTGAATGAGAACTGAGCGTCCAAGCCGATGTACTCACGTTTCATGTATGTACCGGTTTCTCCTTTGTCGACTGCGATGAATTTTTTATCCTGGAGTTCGTAGGCGGTTGTCGTCGGGTTGTAAACTCCGCCGTTGTAGTAGGAGACGCCTGCTCCCCATTTTCCCCAGTTGCCGATTTTCTTTTCGGCTCCCAAGCGGCCGATGAAGTCTTTGCGGCTGTCTGTTTCCCGATTGATGCTGTTACCGGCGAACAGTCCGGCATCGAGACGGAGAAAACCGATCGGGCTTGTCTCTTTAGCCGGAGTGTCAGCATGGCGCCTAAATCGCGTTCGTCGGGGAAGAAGTATTGGATGATGGTGGCACGTTCGGGAGATTCTAATCCGCTAGTCGAGTAGCCGATTTCGTGACCGAAAGGGCGGTTGAAACACCCGCCATCAGTTGGCAGCGTTTTGTCCAGGGATCTTTTATACCGATGTAAAGGTCACGGAAACTGACACCCTTGTCGTTGGCTTCGATCTGTACAGCACCGGTTCCGATACCGTCATTATATTCGAATTTCAACCGTCCGCGGCGGATGCCGAAACGGTTGAAACCTTTGTCTTCATGTTCGTTCTTGTCACCGACTTTCAGGGTGGCATCTTCCTGACCATATTGGAATTGTCCTTGGATATAAGCGGATACTTTGAATTTGCTGAGTTTCCGGACGATTTTATCCAGGGTTGTCGTCTCCTGCGAAAGTGAATCGATACGAGCATTCAGCTTTTCTATTTCCTGAGCTTCCTGTGCCTTCATCGCAATTGGAAGCAGCGCCAACAGGCCAAGCGCAATAATCTTTCCTGATTTCATTCCTAACTTTTTGGACTCTATGATTTTATTTACAAAGGAACGAGAAAACTGTTTCGCATTTACGACATATATGTTACATTTATGTTACAAGTTGCCGACGACATGGCGAGTGTTATCCGCCCGCTTTTCAAGTTCTTTGATTGTCAATGTTATAACTTTGCCAATCGGCTTGTTGTCCCGATAAGTGACAATACGTAACCAAGTCGCATTCTTGGGTATTCGGAGCGGAGCTTCATATTTCGGAGTGAAGTTTGTCGGGGTCCGTATTGTCGAAATGTATAGTAGATGTCAAGATTGCCCGGTTCGCTATCCAGTTTGATTTCCAAAACACCATCTTTAGTATAGTAAGGAGTGACGATGGCATTGTACATGCTGCGTGCATAGTTGATCTGTGCCTGGTCCGCACGAACGAAATGTCGTTCGACACGTGGCCAGAACCGGTCCCAATCCGTCTTGGAAGGTCCGGTCCAAAGGACTTCGGCAAGTGCCCATCCACGTGGCCAGGTCATATATTCGGCATGCCGGAAAGTGGGGACGGATTCAGCCCAGAGATTGCCTTGTCCTCCTAGTATCATTTCGGCCGGCACGCTGTCGGGAACTGGGTTGAAACTGTAGGAATCTTTCAGGCGGCACATGGAGTAGGTGTCCGGTTCGACAGATGGTTCTCCTTGCCAGAGGTCGATGTAGCAATGTTCGGTCGGTGTCATGATCACATGATGACCGGCTTTTGCTGATTTGATTCCGCCTCCATACCGCGCCAGCTCATAACGGTAGCATCGGGAGCCAGCCCGCCGTCGATAATCTCGTCCCAGCCGATCAGTTTTTTCCCTTTTTCTTTCAAGATGCTTTCCATACGGTGGATAAAGTAACTCTGTAGTTCGTTTTCGTTCTTCAGGTTTTCCGCTTTCATGCGAGCTTGACAACGCGGACATTTGTGCCAAAAACCTTTGAAACATTCGTCTCCTCCGATATGGATGTATTCATCCGGAAACAAGGCAGCAACTTCTGTCAAGACCTTGTCCATAAACTCGAAAGTGGCATCTTTGCCGACACAAAGTGTGTTTTCGTCTTCGCCGTAAAACTTGTTGCCGACCCCGACAGCCGATGGTGCTTTCATACACGCCAGATCAGGATAGGCGACGAGTGCTGCCAGGCTATGTCCCGGCACGTCTATTTCAGGAATGACGCGTACGTAGCGTTCTGCAGCGTATGCCAATACTTCCTTCACATCTTCCTGTGTGTAGAAGCTCCGTAGGTCGTTTCTTCTCCAGGTTGCTGTGGTGCGCGTTGCCACCATTGCCCGACGCGCGGACGCGCCAGGCGCCAACCTCTGTCAGGCGTGGCAGGATTTTATTTCCAGACGCCATCCTTGATCGTCGGTCAAATGCCAGTGGAATACATTCATTTTGTATTCTGCCAGTTCGTCGATGTATTTCTTTACTTCCTCTTTAGTGAACCAGTGGCGGCTGACCGTCAAGGTCATAAGTCCGCGCCAGGCAAACTGGGGTTGTCGGTGATGTCGGTACAGGGAACCGTCCAGTCGATGCCTTTTTGTTTCTGGCTGTTTTTTATTTCGGGGGGAAGCATCTGCAATAAAGTCTGTATCCCGTAGAAGATCCCGGCCGGTTGATGGGCGGTGATGATGATATCGCCATGTTTTACCTGCAAGCGATATCCTTCTGCACCGAAAGCGGTATTGTCGGTCAGCTTAAATTCAATGTTGCCGTGCTTTTCAACCGGAATTTCAAAACCTGTTGCGGGGGCAACTTTATTGTTGAAGTACCGAGCTATCCCTATTAACTGAGGATTGGATGTGTCGAGTGTGATAGCTGCCCGGCGAGTCAGTTTGAAATGATCCGTCCCGACTTTCATTTCTTGGGGTTGTGGGATCAATGCAAGTGCATTATCTGGAGTGTCTTTGTGGGAACAAGAGCTAAATCCCTGTATAAGACCTGCTGTAAAGAAGATAAATAGCAACTTTTTCATGAATCAGTGTACTTGTTTATTGTTTAGGTCGCGAAGATAGGGATTAATACGGAAGACGCAATAATAAGAATCCGTGATTTATAATGTCGGGCAGCATAAAAACGATAAGCATTCGAATGTTCTTCGAAGCTATCCGTTTCAAAATGGATGCCTGTCGGATTTTATACCGGCAAGCGGATATTTCAGAATCTCCAACCGAGGTTGATCTGCAGGACGCCATTGCGGGATTTCTCCCCATCCCAATTCATGGAGTTGCCATTTAATGTGATGTCGCCATCGGATAAGGTATTGGTGAATCCTATATTATAGTTCATTGAAACCAGCAAGCCTAAATCGAATTGATAGCCGACGCCGATTCCTAGTGCGAAATCAAATGTTTTGAATGCATCTTCGAATTGACCGAAATGTCAGTACCGTTATAAGAGGCGCTTGCTTTAGAACGGGCTAAGAAACCGAATTGTGGTCCCGCAAATGCATAAAAGCCATTGTATAGATAGGCTTTTGCTAGATAGGAATGTTTATGTAATCGTTTTTGATTTTGCCGGAGATTCCGCCTTCTGATTCTTTCACTCCTTGCATGGAATAATAGATTCCCGGCTCGACGGAAAATTGCGGATTGATAGGAAACTCGGCGGCAACCCCGACGTTCAACCCAGGCTTCATACTTCCGTCACTATTTGTCATATTGGCAAGGTTCAATCCGATCTTCGGTAAGAAATGGAAATCCTGTGCACTGACCTGAAACGCCACGAACATCAACAATAATAAAGCAATCTTTTTCATAATGGATAATATTTAAATGAGTAATAGATAAACCTTTCATAAATAAAAGAAGTTGCGCTATATTATTATAACGCAACTTCCTATCCAAATATTATTTCTTATGCTCTTCTATCCACTTCCGTGCGTTCACGAAACCTTCGATCCATGGAGTGACTTCGTCACTGTTGCGTCGGTCTTCAGGATAGTAACCGCATTGCCATGGGAACATCGCACGTTCCAAGTGAGGCATCATTGCCAGATGGCGTCCGTCGTGAGAGCAGACACCGGCAACCGACCAGGGCGAACCGTTCGGGTTGGCGGGATAGCCTTCATAGTTGTATTTAAGTGCGATATGGTATTCTTTTTCTTCATACGGGAAAGAGAACTTGCCTTCGCCGTGAGCCACCCAGATTCCTAATTTGGAACCGCTTAAGGAACCGAACATGACAGAATGGTTTTTCGGGATCTCGACCGAGATGAAGTTCGATTCGAACTTGTGCGAATCATTGTGCAACATCTTATGTTTCTTCTCATGTTCCGGATAAACAACCCCTAACTCGGCCATCAGCTGGCAACCGTTGCAGATACCCAGACTCAAGGTGTCGGGACGTGCATAGAAGTTATCCAGCGCCTTCTTGGCTTTCTCGTTGAATAAGAAACCTCCGGCCCATCCTTTGGCAGAGCCTAAAACGTCGGAGTTGGAGAAACCGCCGCAGAATACAATCATGTTTACGTCTTCCAATGTTTCGCGTCCGGAAGCTAAGTCGGTCATGTGAACGTCTTTCACATCGAAACCTGCCAGATACAGTGCATAAGACGTTTCACGTTCGCACTGGCAACCCTTTTCACGGATTACGGCGGCACGGATTCCGCTCTTTCCTTTGCGATCGGCAGTCAGACCGTAAGAAGACAGCTTGCCGGTAAAGCTCTTCGGATACTTGAATTCCAGTGGCTGCATCTTGTAGTTCTCGAAACGATTGCCTGCACATACGCTACCACTCTGCTTGATATCCAGTTTATAAGATGATTCGTACCATACGTCGCGCATGTAGTCGATGCCGAAATGGTATTGGACGCCTTCTTTGGAAACCAGAATGTGGCGTTCGGAAGTCGGCTTGGCGATAATGGCAAAACCTACTCCTGCATCTTCCATCAACTTTTCGAATGCTTTCTTGTCTTTCACCTGGACCAGGATACCCGGGTTTTCGGCAAACAGAATCTTGACAATGTCCTGTTCCGACAACTTGTCGAGGTTCACTTCCAGACCGCCTTCCACGTTGGCGAAACACATTTCGAGCAATGCCGTGATCATACCACCGGCAGAAATGTCGTGTCCGGCGAGAACCAACCCTTTTTGGATGGCATCTTGTACGGCGTTGAATGCGTCGGCAAAATATTCGCTGTCTTTTATCGTCGGGACTTCGTTACCCAATTTGTTCAGAACTTGTGCAAGAGCGGAACCGCCCAACTTCATCGTGTCGAACGAGAAGTCAATATAATATATGTAAGAATTCTTTCGTGGGCCAATACCGGAGATACGATCTTGCGAATGTCGCTGACTTCTGCACCGGCAGAAATAATCACCGTACCCGGAGCAATCACTTTGTCGTCGCCATATTTCTGTGTCATGGACAGAGAGTCTTTACCGGTCGGGATATTGATGCCCAGTGCACAAGCGAAGTCCGAAGCAGCCTGGACCGCTTTGTACAGGCGGGCATCCTCGCCTTCGTTACGGCATGGCCACATCCAGTTGGCACTCAAAGATACACCTGATAGCTTGTCGGACAGTGGAGCGAAAACGATATTTGTCAATGATTCGGCAATCGCATGACAGAACCGGCAGCCGGTCGATCATCGCTACCTGCGGAGCATGCCCGATAGATGTGGCGATACCCGCTTTTCCACGGTAATCCAGTGCTACAGCACCCAAGTCGCTCAGCGGCAACTGCAATTCGCCTTGGCACTGCTGGCGTGCGACCTTGCCTGTCACCGAACGGTCCACCTTGTTGGTCAGCCAGTCTTTACATGCAACAGCTTCCAACTGAAGTACATTTTCGAGGTAATGATGCAGTTTGGATTCTTTATAAACGACTGGAGCGTATGTTTCTTCGACCGTATGATCCTTCATGATCGTTCTTGGCGGTTTACCGAACATATATTCCAGTTTGATGTCGATTGGTTTCACGCCGTCGGCCTGTTCGAATACGAACTTCATGTCGTTGGTCGTTTCACCTACCACATACATCGGAGAACGTTCGCGGTCGGCAATGCGCTGTACACGGGCAACATCTTCTTCCTTCATCAGCAAACCCATACGTTCCTGGCTTTCGTTACCTACGATTTCTTTTGCGGAAAGTGTCGGGTCACCGACAGGCAACTGGCTCATGTCGATATGTCCGCCGGTTGCTTCCACCAATTCGGAGAGACAGTTCAAATGACCTCCTGCGCCGTGGTCATGGATGGAGATAACCGGGTTGTTGTCCGATTCGGCAATCGCACGGATCACGTTGAAACGCGTTTCTGCATTTCCGGGTTGGCGCGCTGTACGGCGTTCAACTCAATACCGCTGGTATATTGGCCCGTGTTTACGGAAGAGACAGCGCCTCCGCCCATACCGATGCGGTAGTTGTCACCACCTAACAGGACAACTTTTTCGCCCGGTGCGGGATCGCCCTTTAACGCGTCGCGCATATTAGCATAACCGACACCGCCGGCCAACATGATCACTTTGTCGTAAGCATATTTCTTCTTGTTCTCTTCGTGTTCGAATGTCAGGACCGAACCGCAGATCAGCGGCTGTCCGAACTTGTTACCGAAATCGGATGCACCGTTGGAGGCCTTGATCAGGATTTGTTCCGGAGTCTGGTACAACCAAGGGCGCGGATCGAGGATCTTTTCCCATTCGCGTGCACCTTCCGTACGCGGATAAGATGTCATATAAACGGCTGTTCCGGCAATCGGCAGGATGATTTTCCACCGCCCAGACGGTCACGGATTTCACCACCCGATCCGGTAGCCGCACCGTTGAACGGTTCGACTGTTGTCGGGAAGTTGTGGGTTTCAGCTTTCAGTGAGATAACCGATTTGATTTCTTTCACTTCGTAGAATCCGGTTTGTCGCCGCTGGCCGGAGCAAATTGTTCGATCACCGGACCTTCGTTGAAAGCCACATTATCTTTATAGGCGGAAACCAATTTGTTCGGGTTCTCCGCCGATGTTTTCTTGATCAGGTTAAAGAGAGAACTTTCTTTCTCTTCTCCGTCGATAATAAATGTACCGCCGAAGATTTTGTGACGGCAGTGCTCCGAGTTCACCTGTGCAAACCGTACACTTCGCTGTCGGTCAGCCGGCGTTCCAGTTTTTGGCTTACTTCGTTGAGGTAAGCTACTTCTTCATCGCTCAATGCCAGTCCTTCCTGTTTGTTGTAGGCTTCGATATCTTCAATATAAACAATCGGGTCCGGTTGTTTACTGATCGTGAAGATATCCTGGTTCAGACCGTCATAGATACGCTGTAACATCGGGTCATGCTCTGCTTCGCCGGAAGAAACGGGGAAGTATTCCTCGATGCGTGATATACCGGTGAGTCCCATGTTCTGGGTGATTTCCACGGCATTCGTACTCCACGGGGTAATCATTTCCCGGCGTGGACCAACATACCAGCTTCCAATGTTTCAGCCTGGAGAGGTTTTGCCTCGCTAAAAGCCCAAACTAATTTTTCTACATCTTCAGGAGAGAAAGCGTGTGCAGCCTCCACAGCTAACACCGTCTTTGTTGGAGATTGAAAGAATAGAATCATATCGTCGATTTATTAATGGTATTCCGTTCATACGGGGGATAATATAAGGATACCCCTCGCTTACAAAGTGCAAAGATAGTGCTTACTAACCGAATTTCCCTTAAATCTGTTGAAGAAAATAAATTTGTTCCAACAAAAGGCCTTTTTTCGGTTAAAAACGGAGCCTCGCAGATGGTGCCCGATAGGGAAACTGGCGGGATTGCGCAAAATGTCAAAAACTAATGGCCGGACGAACTGTCGATCAGACAGATCAGTATGGCAAGAATATCGAGGCGAACCAAGTGGTTGCGTATCTCGCTTAATGCTTTGGAGATATCCCAACCGGACAGCTCTGGAGCCGGGTGTCCGGCTTCTTCCGGAAGTATTGAAAAAAGCAGGCTACCAGACTTGCCATATAGGAAAATGGCATGTGACAGAAAATCCATTGCAGAACGGTATGGATATTAATATCGCTGGGAATCATATCGGACATCCTAAAAGTTACTTTTCTCCTTACGGAATGGAAATCTGGAAAAATGGTCCGGAAGGAGAGTTTTTGATGATCGGTTACTTCTTTCGAGTCGGTTGCTTCTGGCACAAGAATTTCCAAATATTGTGTTATTCTTGGTGGATGATATGGGAGTAATGGATACCTTTTTGCCTTTTTTTGACGGATAAGGGAAGTAATCTGGT
>ENA-OQCS01001484-OQCS01001484.1-human-gut-metagenome-genome-assembly--contig:-NODE-1484-length-11986-cov-4.906485_pt1 | contig 11986 bp, 18 predicted proteins | sample MGYA00242757_ERZ504575 | MGnify/ENA primary metagenome ERZ504575 (study PRJEB26092, sample SAMD00036297) | human gut metagenome | host: Homo sapiens | study: EMG produced TPA metagenomics assembly of...
CATTCTGATAATATGCACCTCTAGCTCAGTTGGTAGAGCAACTGACTCTTAATCAGTGGGCCCAGGGTTCGAGTCCCTGGAGGTGCACCAGATATTGAACGTCAAATCGTAAGATTTGGCGTTCTTTCTTTATGTAGGAAAGCGGCTGCACACTTTCTGCACACCGTTTGCACATTTGCCCAAATCAGGGGCTTTTCTGCGCAAGGTTTGCATAGCCTGCTTTCCTTTGCATAAAAAGAAGAAATTTTAGGCGAACAAGGCTCTCGTCAATTCTCTGCGTTCGTCTGCGTCCATCAGCCGGATGGCTTCAAGGATCTCCCTGCCGGAGATTTTTGTTGCCGCCGGCTTTTCATTTTGCCGGGGCTGGGATGCTGCCGAGGTCAGGTCTTGGGAATAGAAGTTCGCTTCGATCTTCTCGGTCAGTTCCAGCCGGGGCTTGTCCTGCGTGTGGGCGTAGGTGTCCATCAGGACAGATGCGGTAGCGTGACCTGTATTGCCCTGCACCGACTTGAAGTCGCCGTCCGACTGCAAGAGCTGATAGGTGGCACTGGAGTGCCGCAGACCATGGAACACGATCTGTTCAAACTCCGGGTGCTCCGCTCTCCACAGACGGTACCATTTCGTCAGCAGCTCCGGTGCGATGGGCAGACCGTCCGGGAGCCGGAACAGTTGCCCGCAGTTGCTGTACTTTTCCGGGGCGTTCTGCTCGTCCTGCTTCAGCTTTTCCAACCATGCCAGAAGTTCTTCCTTCAAGGGCTTCGTCATATACAGGACGCGGTTGGACTTCTTGGTCTTAGGCTTTTTCAGGATGAGAGAGGATTTGCTTCCCTCACGCCTGTCCGGGAAGGTGTGATACACCTGATTGGGGTCGAGCTTTTCCAGAGCGTCCTTGTTGGCTCGCTGCATGGTTTTGCTGACCGAGATGGTACCACGACCATCGGCGGCATCGAAATCCAGATCACTCGGCTGCAAGCCGAGAATTCGCCCTCACGGAGCGAAAGGATCATGCTCATGTGCACCGCCAGATGCAGGGCGGGGTTCTCGATGGTCTGCAAGGCTGCCAGCATGGTTTTCTCGTCCCAGATGGTGCGTTCCTCGATATTGACCTTGGGGGCATCACGGGGCAGGGGAATCTTGTGGATCAAGTCCCATTCCACCGCATAGGAAAAGGCGGTTTTCAGCAGGGTGTGGACTTCGTGAATAGAGGTGCTGGACAGCAACCGCTTCTTCTGCTTTTCGGTCAGGGGCTGCTTTACGCCGTGGACGTACTGCCCGCAGGGAGTCTTGGCAAGGGTAGCATAGAACTTCTCGATGTCGTAGGTTCGCAGTTCCTGCACCTTCCGTTTCCCGATATACGGCACGATAAGATTCTGCACCATCGCCACAGATTGGGTGTAGGTCTTGGGAGACCATTTGTGTTTGGTGGACTGGATCGGGATCCATTTGTACAGCATCTCCTCCACCGTCATGGTGTCGGGGACAAGGAATGTGCCGTCCAGCAATTCTTTCTCGACCGTGATCTTCCGCTCCTGCGCCTCCTTCCTGGTCTTGAAACTCTCCCATCCCTCGCAGGGCTTGCCGGAATGGTCTTTGTACTTATAACGGACGGAGTAGGAATCTCCGCGCTTCATAATAGATGCCATAGATTACCTCCCTCAGACCGCCGCAAACCAGTTGTCGAAACTCTGCTTGTTCACCCGGATGCTGGTGCCGATGCGCAGCACCCGGAAATCCTTCGTGGTGTTGCACAGGTTGTACGCCGCACGGGGAGAAATCGCCAAAAATTGGGCAATCTCCTCCACCCGGTAAACAAGAGGTTCGTGCTTGGCTGCTTTGGTCTGGTCAGAAGATTCAATGGCAGGGGATTTGGACACTTCCATTGTAGCGGGATTCGAGTCCTTTTGCAAGAAGTTATTCGTATAATCTTCAGATTTCATAGAGCTGGTATTGCTGGGGATAGGGAAAGTGCGGTCATTCATCATAGGCAAGTCTCCTTTTTTTACATCCAGATAACATTAAAGGTCGGCGTTCTACTGGCGGCTGGCTTTGGACGGTGCATCTGCCGTCCGCTCCGGCTTCCGTGCAAGAAGATTCTCAAAAAAATTGCGCACACGCTCCGGGGCGTGGCGCATAGCGTCCAGATAGGGTTGGACATCATTCCGCAGGTCACGGTAACGGGTTTGCCATTCGGCGCAATCCCGTTTGGCAGCCGCTAACTGCTGTTTCAGTTGGCGGTTCTCAACATCTACGACATAGCCGTGTGCTGCCTGCTTTTTCAGGGAGGATAATTCATCTTCGGTCAGGGAATAATTACCCAGCAGGGTACGCTTGCCCAAGGATTCCACATCCTGCGCATGGATGAGAGCATCTTTTGTGATAACAGTTTTCTTCTGAACGATGGCAAGCTCTTTCTCCTTTTTTGAAAGGGCTTTACTGGTCTGGGTGAGATGTTGCTCTTTCTGGTCGATCTGGGCGGATAGCTGCCCAGACGCTCCTGCTCCCGTTGGACTTTGAACTGGGTGACGGTCAGGTGTTCTTCGGTGCTGCCACGTTCGCCGCGCTCTATATCGGTGTACCCGGCAGCGCGCATAAAATTGAAGAAGTTGTCCTGCAAGACGCTGTACGACTTCTTCAGGACAGGCTTGCCGTTCTTTTGCAAAACAGGCTTTCCCGATTCGTCCAGCAGAGGTTTGGATGCCCACTTCTTGCTCCGGCTGACCTGCATGACGGTCTCCTTGACTGTGCCGATCAGCGCCTTGTCCTTGCAGCGTTTCGACCAGAAGATCTGCTTTTCCACCACAGGCACATAGACCACATGGAGGTGGTAGTGGTAGACCTCCCGGCTCAGAGCTTCGGTCATGGCACGGTTGATCTCATCCGCGTGCATGACGGCGGAGAGGATATACTGCTCACCGCCAACGATCTGGACAGCAGCTTTGTAGGCATCCTCATAGAACTGCTTGGCGAACTCATAGCCGCCGTGATTGTCGAAATAGGCAGAGTTAACATCGAAAATAAGCTCGCAGTAGTGGGTGGCATCCGGCTTCAGGCCGCGCGTGGAAATGGTTCCAGCGGCTTCCAGTTGGGCAAATAGGTCGGTGTAGCTGGCGGTTGGCTTTTTGAAGTGGACGTTCCATGCAGCGCGCTGGGGGATAATGTCGGGGTTTCGATAGCTGTCCTTTTCGCGTTCGTTGTGCTGCTGGGTGTTGCCAACAGCCTTGTCCGAAACGGCGAGATTCCGGACACTGGTGCGGTCGATGCATCGTTTCTTGCCAGAGGGCATCCCTCCTTTCAGGATTCAGAGGAAGGTGACGGGGGACGGAGGTGCACTTCTTCGGAAGTGTAATAACCCACTATAACACTTTCATCCCTATGGGCTGCAAAGTGTAGTGGGCTCTCCGAGGGGGAACGTCTCCTGCGGGAGAATTAAGACACCGTTCTTGCCGTTGGAACGGTGTCGGCTCCGTATACGGCGAAAAAGTTGTGTACGGAGAAAAAAGTGCCGTACGAGGTGTACGCTGTACGCAGAAAACAAAACATGACGATGAATCGAAAGATTGCAAGACTTTGCCGTACGGCGTACAGTACGTACAGACCGTACGGCATTATTTTGCAAAAATCGCTTTTATGCTGCCGGGTAGACAAGAGCTTCGATGCCCACGAATCCGCGTACCCTTCGGCCACCGCAGATAGATGTTGTTGGTTGGTTCGAGATTCAGCCGGACAGCGTTCTGGCTGACCTCTGAACTAAGCCGTGCTGCCGATACCGGGTGACAGGCATTATCCTCACACCACAGCTTGTAGATCTCGTAGAGGTCTTTGGAACTGATGGAGAAATCTGCCTTATAGCGAAAGTAGCCCTCCGAGTCCAGAAAATCAAGGACGTTGTTGCTGTTCCTTTTGATGGTCTCCAGATTGGCGGCAGCTTTGGGACTGACCGTGAACTTGTAGCTGTTCCGCAGCAATCGCTGCAAGCCATCCAGACACCACAGCAGGATGCCTTCCAATTCTGCGGACAGGGCTTCTACAATGAACGGGTTATCTTCCCGGTTTGCTGGGCGGTCTTTGGTGGTCAGGACGAGCTGCCGCCGCCAGAAGCCGTCCGAATGGTCGTACAAGGCGGTCAGCGCACCATTGCCAAAGCAGAGAAACCGGGCGTAGATGTCGCTCTGGTAGCTCTGGATGCCCTTGCGTTCAACGTCCATCTTGGCTTCTGCGGTCACGATGGATTTGATATAGTTGGTCTTGGGCAGGGCGTTCATGTTCAGATCATCATCCACCATGAGCAGACGGTTCTCAAGGTCAGCACGAGCAAAGCGGCTGGTTTCAACTTTCTGGATGCTGCCATTGCTGACCGCATCGCCCATCAAGTTCTTCAGCACCAGACCGATGCGGGATTTGCCTTCACCGCCTTTGCCGAGCAGGAACATCATCTTCTGACCTTTGGTGCAGGGGATAAGGCAGTAGCGAGGTATTCCTGCAAGGTAGGAATGTCCTCTGGCTCCAGCAGCTCATTCAGAAAGGCCAGCCAGCGTTCTGGCTTGGCAGCTTTCGGGTTATAGGATACAGGCAGGCGGTTTCGGCAGAACAGGCGGCTTTCCTGAAACGTACCGTCTGCAAGGTGATAGATGCCATTTTTGAGGTGGATGCAATCCACCTCAATGTCCAGCGGAGCTGAATAAGCAATGATACGCAGACTTTCCAGCAGATTGGCCACCTTCTTGGAAAGCCCATGAATGATAAATGCCTGAATCTCTTTCAGGATGAGCTGCTTCAGCTCGGCTTCATCTTCCACCGGGCCGTCCGGGGTAAAGAAGCGGTTCTCGATGCACTTCATAGGGTGATTGCGGATAAGTTCGTGACAAAACGTCACTTCGTCGATTTTTTCGCCGTCAAACCAGTCCGGCCACAGCGGATTACGAGGAGAACTTTTTCCCATAGGCATACCGTCCTTTCGGTTGCGTTACAGTTATTCAAGTGGTCAATTTGACCACTTGAATAACTGTAACAGGTTGATGAACTTCCGGTATCTCTCATCCATGAAGGGGAGAGAACTTTATTTGGTGGATACGTTACACTTATCCAAGTGCTCATTTTGAGCACTTGCAGCATCTGTAACACGTCTTCGATAGTCTTTTTGCCGACAGGCATTGCTGCAATAGCGGGCATCTGCACGTTTGGGCGTGAATTTCTCGCCGCAGCACTGACAGACCAAATCCTGACGGTGTATTTGGCGGTACTCTCGCTGCCGCCGATTGTTGGCCTGATTGCCGCACCAGTAGCTATGACAGTATTTCTTGGTGTAGATCGTGGTGTAGAACACCCGACCGCAGCCGCCGCAGATGAGTTTGAGGATAGCGTATCCTCCGGTGGTAAAACCCGTTTCCTCATGCGATTCTTTCAAATAATCCTGATTGTTCTGCTCCCATTCTTCGTTTGTCATATACATGGAGATACCCCTCCTTTCACTGGTGTTACAGAAAAACAATGTGGTCAATTTGACCACATTGTTTTCTGGTAACTGAGAAATCAACGTTTAGCCGTTCTTCCTGCATGGATTTCCTGCCCCCTTCCGGCGGCGTTTTCCGGCTCGCTCTTGCGAGGTCATCGCCGGGTATCCCATGCAGACGGTCATGCGGTTTTCAAGGTGCAGTTCTGATTTGGCAATAAAAATCGCCACACAACAACCTGAACCTGACTATCCCTTCTGGGATGGCCTTGGTTCGGGTTTGCTATGTAGCGATAAGAAAGTTAAAAACTTGCTCCGGCTCCTTCGGGAGCCGAGCTGGAACTCTAAGATAAATATGTTATATTAAATTGTTGAGATAGATTACCACAAAAATCGCAGTGTGTCAACAAAAAACTTTGAAGATGTGCTGATTTCGGCAGCTTGCAAGAAAAAACGAGGGAAACTTTGGCAAAAAGAGAGAGGGCTGGACGGTGCCAGCCCTCTTGACAGGAGCGGATACGCAGGTTTCTGTTTTATGCCCGCACATCCTCCCGGCGTAAAAGCAGCCATGCCAGAAGGAACATCGTCCCCAGCCAGAAGATGCAGCTGAAGGCAAACAGCCCGTAGCTGCCCGCCAGAGCATCCGCACTTCTGTTGGAGTTCATACCGAGCTGCATCAGGGAATAGGGCCACAACAGCCCATGACCCTTGGAGCTGATAAAGATGCCGGTAATGCCGCCCAGCAGCCCCAGAAAAATGGGCACGGCAAAGCTGCGGATGACCATGGCCAGCACCAGCTGTGCGGCAATGACAGCCAGCGCACCCAGCAGTCCCCGCAGTAAAAACAGAGGTAAGGTGACCGGCGGCAGCCCGGGCAGATGGGCAAATACCTTGCCACAGAACATGAACAGCGCAAATACAAAGCCGTGGGTCAGCAGCGAAAGCTTTGTCACCACCGCAAACTTTGCGGCAAACAGGTCCAGCGGCGGTACAGGGCTTGCCATGATAAGGTTCCAGTTGTGCCCCAGATGTTCCAGCCGCCACAAGTAGGCAGCATAGGTGGCTACCATGGCAGGGAAGAAAAGCATGGAATAAAACAGGGTGTGCTGGGTCCACAGGCTATACCAGCCGTCGGTGAGGATCTCAAGATTTTGTAAATAATTGAAGGTGCCGTAGGTGGCTGAAAGAATGGGCAGCACAAAGAACATTGCCCAGATGGGGGATGCGTGGAGTTTGCGGTTCTCCGCAAGAATACAGCGTTTCAGCATGGTTTTATACCTCCTCGTCCTGTACCTTGCGCCACGCAAGGGCAAACAGCACTGCGCCCAGCGCAAGGGTAAAGGCCAGCAGCCCCCAGTTGAAGGGGCGGGTGCCGTAGGTGACGGTGTGGGTGGCCTTGTCCCAGTTCGCCACTTCGTAGGCGCTCAGAGGGATGTAGTACCCAAAGGCACAAAATAACTGGCAAGCGGCGGCATAAAAGCAGAGAACAGACCCACCAGCGCCCCGACAATGCCACGCAGAGCGCCGGCAGGGGATTGCCCACCCACAGCATCAGCAGAAATTCTCCAAAGAAGAGCATTGTGTCCACAGTCAGCGTGCAGACGAACAGATAGACCAGCTGCCCAGTGGGAAAGGCTTCGGTATAACCATGGACACACCCCAGCACCGGAACACAGGCCAGCTCCAGCACCGTGACCAACAGAACTTCCAGCACCCCAAAGACCGCCTTGCCTGCAAACAGGCTTCGGCGGCTTTGCAGGGTGTAGAGCAGCTTGGCAGTGTTGCCTTTGATCTCCATATCCCACAGCCGGGAGGCCAGCACTGCATCATCACCGGCATCAGAATGGCTTCAATGACGGGCAGGCTGTAAAGCAGGGCGCTGTAACCGTTGGCAAGCTCCTCCGGGTCTGCCGGGGCAAGGCCGCCCACCCATAGCACGACAATGCCGGGAATGAGCAGGCAGAGAGCAAGGTCGTGCCGACGGTGGGCTTTTTGCAGTTCTGCACGGAAAGCTGCCATCTTACGCCACCTCCCCGCTGGTCTGGGTCAGGCTAAGGAAGATATCCTCAAGGCTTTTTGTCTGGGCCGTCAGGCAACCACACCCACGCCGCTTTCGGCAAGGTACAGACCAGTGCCGCCAACGCGGCATCGTCCTCCGGCGGCAGCAGAACGACGTCCGGCTCCTCCGTCCGGGCTGCTGCTGCATCCCCTGCTCGTTCAGCACGGCAAGGGCCTTTGACACATCCAGCACCCGCAGCAGAATGCCGCCCCGGCTGTGTTTTTGCAGCTGCTGCAAAGAACCCTCGAACAGCAGTTTGCCGTGGTTCAGGATGCCCACCTGATTCACCATCTGCTCGATCTCGCCCAGCAGGTGGCTGGAGATCAGCACGGTGGCTCCGGTGGTCTGGGGCATGGAAGCGATCAGACTGCGCATCTCCTGAATACCCGCCGGGTCCAGACCGTTGGTGGGTTCATCTAAAATTAGCAGTTTGGGGCTGCCCAGCAGCGCCATGGCAATGCCCAGCCGCTGCTTCATGCCAAGGGAATACTGCCCCACCTTCCGGTCAGCGTCTTTGGTCAGGTGCACGATCTCCAGCACCCGGCTGATGTCCTTCCGGTCCACGTCTTTCAAGTCAGCCACGATGGAAAGGTTTTCCCGGGCAGTCAGGTGCAGGTAACCGGAGGGAGATTCGATCAGGCTGCCGGTCTGGCGCAGCAGGGCAATGCGGTTTGCTTCGTTCAGGGTGTGCCCCAGCAGTTCCACACTGCCGCCGGTGGGGTGTACAAGCCCCAGCAGCATCTTCATGGTGGTGGATTTGCCCGCACCGTTGGGGCCTAAAAATCCGTAAACACAGCCCTCCGGGACAGTCAGGTTCAAATGATCCACCACCGGACGGCCATGGTAGCTTTTGCAAAGGGCATGGGTCTCGATCACAGGTTTCATAAATGGTCTCCTTTCGCATTCATGGATTTCGGAACGATGCCAGAATACACCCGCTGCCTTAAACTGACCGGAAGGCCAGATTAAATTCCCCTTAAATTTGCAGGTGTTTTCCGCTGTGGCGCAAAAAGTGTGGTATAGTAAAGGCAGGAAAGGAGAACTGCCCTTATGGATACCGTTTATGATGCAAAGCTCCTGCTTGTGGACGACAACGCCGAACTGCTGGCACTGCTGTATGAACAGCTGCGGGGCGCAGGATATGGCCATATCAGAACTGCCCAAAGCTGCACCGCTGCCGCGCCTGTTTTGCGGCAGAGCAACCGGAGCTGATGATTCTGGATATCAACCTGCCGGATGGGGATGGATTTTCGCTGTTCCGGGCGATGCGGGCAAAAGCGGATGTCCCGGCGCTGTTCCTCTCCGCACGGGATGCGGATGCCGACCGTCTGTTCGGGCTGGGGCTTGGCGCAGATGACTACCTGACCAAGCCTTTTCTGATGCAGGAGCTGCTGCTGCGGGTGCAGCATATTTTGCAGCGGGCGTACCGGGCAGAGCTGTCCCGTACAAAACCGGCACCTTTGCAGCTGGGGGAGCGGTGCGTAGACCTGAATGATGCCATTGTTACCCTGCCAAAGGGCAAAACACTGGCGCTGACTGCTACCGAGCTGGCGCTGCTGCGGAAATTGGCAGAGAACCGGGGACACATCGTTACCTACGATGCCCTTTGTGCGGCGGTCTGGGGCGCAGATTACTATGGCTACGAGAACAGTCTGGGCGTACATATCCGGCATCTGCGGGAGAAGCTGGAAGCCGAACCCGGTGCGCCGCAGTTTCTGCGGACGGTGCGGGGCATTGGCTATAAGCTGACAAAGGGGGAAGAAGCATGAAAACCTTTGTGCGCCTGATCCGGCGGTATGTGCTGGCGGCGGTGGGCATCGTTCTGCTGCTATTGTTTTCCGGTGTTGCGGTGCTGGGCTGGCTGGGCTGGCTGGAGAGTTGCCGCTTGCCGCAGCGGGAGTATTCATCCAGCGAAATCGCGGATTCCATGGTGGAGACCGCCGAAGGGCTTGCCTTTGGGGCAGAACGCACCCCGCAGGAATGGATGAACGGCTACGAGTGGGCGATGGTGCTGGACAATGTGGGAAACATCCGCTGGAGCTACGGTCTGCCGCAGGAGCTGAACCATGCCTACACTCCCGGCGATATCGCCAAATTTGCCCGCTGGTATCTGGCGGATTATCCGGTGTTCTGCTGGACAGAACTACGGACTGTTCGTCATCGGGCTGCCAAAGGGGAGCCTGTGGAAGTACAGCATTTACAGCTCACCGGACTTTGCCCTGAGCATGGTGCGGGTGCTCCCGGCGGCAGCGCTGGGATTGTTGCTGCTGGGTCTGGTTCTCTGCTTCTGGCTGAGCTGGCGGGGCGCAAAGCGGCTGGAGACCGTGGCAAACGGTCTGGATGCGCTGGCGCAGGGGCAGACCGTCCGGCTGCCTACCGACGGTTTTGCCGGGGAACTGGCAGAAAAGTTGAACCGGACCGGGGCGCAGCTGCAAGCCAAAAACGAGATGCTGGCCCGGCGGGACAACGCCCGCACCCAGTGGATCGCAGGGGTCAGCCATGACGTGCGCACTCCGCTGGCGCTGATCTTAGGCTGGGCGGAGCAGCTGGAACAGGATGCACTTTTGCCGGACAGCTCCCGGCAGAAAGCGACCGGCATCCGCACCCAGTGCGAAAAGCTGCGCACCCTCATTGACGACCTGAACCTGACCAGTAAGCTGGAATACGGTGCCCAACCCCTGCGCCGGAAAAACCTCCGGGCAGGGCCGCTGTTCCGGCAGCTGGTGGCGCAGTTCTGCGAAAGCCCGCTGGCAGAGCACTGCGAGATCACACTGGAACAGGAAGAACCAGCAGAGCAGACAGTGCTTTCGGTGGATGAGCGCTGCTGGCACGGCTGCTGGAAACCTGCTGAACAACAGCGTCCGGCATAACCCAAAGCCGGTGAACATTACCGTGCACACCCGGCGGGCAGGGGAGCGCTTCTGCCTGACCGTAGCGGATGACGGTATTGGCTATCCGGCTGCCGTTCTGGTGGCACTGAACGCTGCGGAGCCTGCCGAAAATGCGCCCCATATCCTTGGCCTGTATGTAGTACAGCAGATCGCCGCCGCTCATGGCGGCAGGGCAGTGTTCGGGCAGAACACCCCCACGGTGCCAAAGCGGTGGTGTACCTGCCGCTGGGCTGAAAATTGATCGGAATCCTTGCTTTTCCCGGCCGGATTTCTTATACTTTGAACAAAGAAGTCTTTTTTGGTGCAAAACACAGGAGGAATCATGCTGAAATTTCAAGTCTGCTGACATTGCAGGGCCAGCTTGCGCTGCTGACCCTCATTGGCTTTTTTCTGGCCCGCAAGGGCATCATCAACGCGCAGGGACGCAAGTGCCTGACCGACCTGCTCATCAATGTCATCCTGCCGCGAACATCATCCAGTCGTTTCTGGTGGAGTTCAGCTGGGATGTGCTGAAGAGCAGCGCATCGATCCTTGTGATCTCGCTGGCGCTGCAGATCGGCTGTGTGGTGCTGTGTGCACTGGGCTACAACTGGCTGCCTTTGCAAAGCGGAGTGTTTACCAGTATGGCACGGTCTGCTCCAACGGTGCGTTTCTGGGCAGCGCACTGGTAGACGGCATCTGGGGCAGCAGCGGCCTGCTGCTCAGCTCCATCTACCTCATCCCCCAGCGTGTGGCAATGTGTCGGTGGGCGTGAGCTACTTTCTGCAGGACGAAAAGCCCGCTTCCAAAGAAGAGATGCGGGCAGACCGCAGGGCTGTGCTGCGGAAAACATTCACCCACCCCTGCATCCTGGCGGTCGTGGTGGGCATGGTGCTGATGGCCTCTCAGCTGCCGCTGCCCGGTTTTTTGGGCCGCACCGTCAAGAGCCTGAGCAATTGCAACATGGGTGTTTCCATGATCCTGATCGGTGCCATCATCGGCAGCAGCCGGATGGGCAGACTCTGGGATAAGGACTGCTTCCTCTACTGCCTCATCCGGCTGGGGCTCATCCCGGCGGCGGTGCTGCTGGGCTGCCTGGTTGGCGGGCTGCGGCGGGCAACTGGCTTTCCCACAGGGAATTGTGCGGGCGGCGTTTTTACCGCGCAGGATGCCGGCTACACGGTCACGCTTTTGACCAGTGACCAGCAAAGCGAGGATTCCGCCGCCTGCAAAACCTTTACCGGCAGCGGCGCTACCTGTGCTGCCGCCTGGAATGCCGCCGCCCAAACCATGAACGGCCAGCCGTTTTACGGCCTGATGGACCTTGCCGTTCTGCCTGCCGGGTGCAGCTGGCCGCTGGCAGAAGAAATCGCTCAGCTGTTGCAAAGCACCGCCCGCCCCGCGCCGGAAATCGCCGTCTTTGTGTTGGAACCCACCGTGCAAACACCCATTCAGGGCAGACGCCGACCCTGTACGAAAACTTGAAAGCTCTGGAAGAAAAGCAGCAGCTGCACTGCGGCCTGCAAACCTGTTTGATAACGCCGAAACCGCCGCTGTGCCCGTCAGTGCGGGCGGGGAATACGCCATGCTGTTTATGATACCGCTGCC